>Ga0164292_10004386_pt1 | contig 11488 bp, 27 predicted proteins | sample GEODES117metaG_FD_111486 | JGI IMG/M metagenome (GOLD analysis project Ga0164292, IMG submission 111486) | Eutrophic lake water microbial communities from Lake Mendota, Wisconsin, USA - GEODES117 metaG | ecosystem: Environmental > Aquatic > Freshwater > Lake | place: USA: Lake Mendota... | reverse complement strand
TGAATCCGCGCAGTGGCATGATCGTGGCATGGTTCGCACACGGTTGAGCACGACCGTTGATACCGATCTGTTGACGGCGGCGCGGAAGTTGCGCGTCGGGGGGACGGATGCCGCCATGGTCGACGACGCCCTGCGTGCCCTACTCGCCCGAAGCCGAGCTGCAGAGATCGACGCGAGCTACGCGGCGTACGACGCGCACCCGCCGGACGAGCCCGACGAATGGGGCGACCTGGCTTCGTGGCGCCGTGCCGCGGGGACGTCGTGAGATCTCTGCCGGGTAGAGGTGAGCTCTGGTGGTCCGAGATCGCCGATGTCGGCCGGCGGCCGGTCGTCGTCCTCTCCCGCGACGCCGCCATCCCACGGTTGCGGCGCGCGCTGGTAGCACCGTGCACGACGACTGTTCGCGGGTTGGCCAGCGAGGTGATCCTGGAGCCTGGTCCGGATCCGGTCCCGAGACCGTGTGCGGTCAATCTGGACTCGATCGAGAGCGTATCGGTGGCGGTTCTCGTCCAACGGATGGGGCGGTTGGCCGACGTGAGGATGCGCGAGATCTGCGCGGCTCTTCAGGTGGCGGTCGACGGTCTGTGACGAGGAAATTTAGTGCAGCCCGCAAGGTATGACCATCGGTAGGATGACCGGTATGGCTAAGGAGAAGATTTCCATATCGCTCGATGGCGCGGTTTTAGCTGCCGCCGACGCGGACGCCAGGGCAGCCGGGCTCAACCGCTCCGAGCTGATCGAGAGAGCGCTTCGCAACGAGCACCTGCGCATCTCTTTGGACGAGTACAAGCACCGCATTGTGCCGGCGTTGAAGATCGACGAGTACGCCGACGAGGTGTACCGCGCCAATCAGGCCGCCGGGCTGTGATCGCACCCGGGGACGTCGTTCCCCGCCGCGACACCTCCGCGGAGTTGTACGTCACCGTCCTATCGGGCGAAGCGCATATCCAGGCCGAGACAGGGCGGCTCATCACCTGCCCGTTCATTCCCGGAGCCCTCAGCGAGAGCGCAATGGCACTCGTCGTTGCGGTCGGGCAACCCAGTGGCGTGCTGCTGCCCGAACTCATCCAGTGGTTGCCGTCCTCGGCCTTGGACGAGCCCATTGGGAACATCGGGATGGCGTCGCTTCACGAAGCCACCAGGATCATCGCCGCGCTACTTGGACCCTGACGGTGTCTGACATCTCCGTGAACGCCTCCCCTGCGACAGGCGCGGAAGCCCCGACCGGGCGCACACTGGACACCGATGAGTTACCGCAAGGATCCCGACGCGATCAAAGCGCTGACCCCCGATCAGTTCCGGGTAACTCAGAGCAGCGGCACCGAGCCTGCGTTCACCGGTGAGTACTGGGACCACCACGAGCCGGGCATCTACGTCGACGTGGTCTCCGGTGAGCCGTTGTTCGCCTCGACCGACAAGTTCGACAGCGGTACCGGGTGGCCGAGTTTCACCAAGCCGATCAGGCCGAACGGCGCTGTCGTCACCAAGCGGGACTTCAAAATGCTGTTTCCGCGCACCGAGGTTCGTTCGAAGCAGGCCGACAGCCACCTGGGGCATGTGTTCAGGGACGGGCCGCGGAACCGCGGCGGGATGCGGTATTGCATCAACTCAGCGGCGCTGCGGTTCGTGCACCGCGACGACCTCGAAGCGCAGGGCTACGAACAGTACGTGGGGATTTTCACCAAGGAGGAACGGATGAGTGAGTACAGGACCGCGATCCTGGCCGGCGGTTGCTTCTGGGGGATGCAGGATCTGATCCGGCGTCAGCCCGGCGTGATCGCGACGCGGGTGGGCTACACCGGCGGGCGCAACGCCAACGCCACCTACCGCAACCATCCCGGGCATGCCGAGGCCGTCGAGATCGTTTACGACCCGGCGCAGACCGACTACCGGGCGCTGCTGGAGTTCTTCTTTCAGATCCACGATCCGACGACCAAAGACCGCCAAGGCAACGACGTCGGATCCAGCTACCGCTCGGCGATCTTCTACTTCGACGAGGAGCAGAAGCAGGTGGCGGTGGACACCATCGCCGACGTCGACGCCTGCGGCCTGTGGCCGGGCACAGTGGTCACCGAGGTGGTTCCGGCGGCGGATTTCTGGGAGGCCGAACCGGAGCACCAGGACTACCTGTTGCGCATTCCCAACGGCTACACCTGCCACTACCCGCGGCCGGGGTGGAAGCTGCCCAAACGCGAAGTGGTGTAGGCGATCAGGGTTTAGCGCAGGCGGTCGGCGGCGGGGGCGCGGCTACTGCTGGGCGAGGCTCATGCTCAGGCTGACCTGACCGTTGTCCACCGACGCCACGGTGATCGTCACCCCGCGAGTCTCACCGCCCATGGTCACCGCGCAGGTGACCGCCGCACCGAGTTCAGGAGCCAGGCCGTCCGGGCAGCTCACCGCATCCGGTGTCGTGCCGGCTTGAGCCATCTGGGAGCTGAGCATGTCCTGCAACTCCACGGCGCTGACGGAAGCCGAGGCGATCCCGGCGCCGGCGCTGAGCGCGAGTAGCAATCCTGCGGCCAGCACAAGGGTTCTCTTCATCTCCGGAAGCTACAACAGAACAGTTCACAAATGGCACTTGCGGCCCCTCGGATAGGCTCTCCGCCAGGCGAGTGCTACGCAACCGCTACACTCGTAGCATGTCTGAGGTGGCCTCCCGCGAACTGCGCAATGACACCGCAGGCGTGCTGCGCCGGGCCGAGGCCGGGGAAATCATCACGATCACCGTGAAAGGCAAGCCGGTCGCCCAACTCACCGCTGCCCGGCCCGAACGGCGACGCTGGTTGTCCGGGGCCGAACTGGCCCAGCGCCTGAGGCGAGTGCAAGCCGATCCGGGATTGCGGCGCGAACTCGCCGAACTGGCCGGCGACACAACCGACGACCTCGGACAGATTCAGTGACGCAGGCCGGCGTGCTGGACACCTCGGTGTTCATCGCCAGCGAGACGGGGCGACCACTCGATGAGTCGGCCATCCCCGACGAAGTCGCGACCACCGTCATCACGCTGGCCGAACTCAATGTGGGGGTGCTGGCCGCCGGTCCCGCCGACGTCCGCGCCCGACGGCTCGCCACGCTCGACGCCGTCGCCGACATGGTGGCGCTGCCGGTCGACGAGGACGCCGCGCGAGAGTGGGCGCGGCTGCGGGTGCACCTCGCCGAGACCGGGCGCCGGATGGGGATTAACGATCTGTGGATCGCGGCCATCGCGGCCTCGCGCGGCCTGCCTGTCATCACCCAGGACGACGACTTCGCGGCTCTCGACGGGGCGTCGGGATTCAGGGTGATTCGGGTCTGAGAACCTCGAAACCGGCGATGGTATCGTCATACCATGTATGCAACCATTGATGCGGGGGGACGGGTCGTGGTCCCCAAAGACGTTCGCGAGCGTCTCGGATTGCGGCCTGGCAGCAGGATTGCGCTGAAAGAGGTTGAGGGGCATCTCGAGATCTCGCCGGCGACCACCCCCGTGCTACTCGAGGACCGCGAAGGCGCTCTCGTAGCGGTCGCCGACACCGACCTTCCTGTGCTTACCGCCGCGCAGGTCCGGGATGCGGTCGAAGCCACTCGCCGTTGACCGCCCTCGATACCAGCGTCGTCATCGCCGCCTTCGCGCCCTGGCATGAGTCGCATGAGACAGCACGCACAGTCGTCACACCCGAGGCGGTGATTCCAGCACATGTGGTGACCGAAACCTACGCTGTGCTGACGCGCATGCCCGCACCGTTCAGGATGGGCGCGACGACCGTGGCCACCTACTTCGCCCGCCAGTGGGCCGGGCGCGTCATCGCCCCCGATGCCACGCTCTTCGAATCGGTGACGTCTACTGCCGCGACGGCCGGTATCACCGGGGGCGGCACCTACGATGCCCTCGTCGGGCTGACCGCCCAGGCTTTCGGCCACGAACTGTTGTCGCTGGATCTTCGGGCTGAACGCACCTACAGATCGCTGGGAATCCCCTACCGGCTGCTGGGCAAGAGCGCGCCCTGACGCGCACGTTCGCATCAGGCCGACTGTCTGATCGCCGCCGCCGCCGGAATTGATGCGCGCCTGGCGACCGCTGACAGCGTCAACTTGTTAGGCTACAAATATGTCTACATCCACGACTACAGTCCGCGTCTCGGTCCAGACCCGCGACCGCCTCGCCGCACAGGCGCGGGAACGAGGAATGTCGATTTCAGCCCTGCTGGCGGAATTGGCCGGCCGGGCCGACCGCGAGGCGATGTTCAACGCCGAACGGGAGGCGACCCGCGCAGAGTCGGCCGCCCGGGCGACCCGCGACGAGGACCGGGACTGGGCCGACGCCACCGCCGACGGCATTGACTAATCCGCTCCGCGGGGAGGTATGGCTCGTAGCCCTCGGTGCGGGCCGCACCGGAGAACCCGGAAAGCACCGCCCCGCCGTCGTCGTCTCCGTTGATGAGTTGCTCGCCGGGGTGGACGACGAGTTGGTGATCGTCGTCCCGATATCGAGTTCCCGGGCCCGCACCCCGCTGCGACCAACCATCTCACCAGCGGAGGGGGTCGACGCCGACAGCGTGGCGGTCTGCCGCGGTATCCGAGCGGTGGCACGTGCGCGCCTGGTTCAGCAGCTCGGGGCAGTCACGCCCGACACCATGCACAAGATCGACCGCGCGCTGGCCGACATTCTCGGACTTGGCGCCAACCGCGAGCAGTAGGCCGCGTTGGTAGCGATTTGGTCCTAGAGCGCGTCGATACTCGGTTCACACCTTGATCACGGCAAGAGCAGGACACGCGCCGGCGATCTGGTCGAAATCGGCATCCTGGGTGACGACAGGAAGGCCGTGCTCGATCGCGGTTGCCGCAATGAGAGCGTCGGTCAGCTTCACCGCCCGATGCACCCCCGCGGCCCGGCAGTCCGCGACCAGTCGCGCCCACGAAACCATCACCGCTTCACTGACCGGGATCGGATCGGCCGCGCGCGCCAGCGCGAGCGTGTCGGCACGCCGCGATCGAGTCAGCGCATCGCCGGCATTGAGGACACCGAGTTGCAGTTCACCGATCGTGATGACCGAAAGTGCCACGCGCTGGGGCAGCTTCGCGATGGCGTGGCCGCTTTCCCGCGCGATGAACACCGACGTGTCCAGCAGGCCCACCTCGACCTCGAACCCGACCTTCGCCTCGGTCACAGGTCGTCGAGGGTCTGACCGGCAAGGTCATCGAGTTCCTCGGCCAAGCCCGCATCGGCCGAGCGTTCGGCGAGTTCGTTCCGCAGAAGCTCTCCGGACAGCCAGCGGGCACGGCGCCGGTGCGGCACGATGTCGGCGACCGCTTCCCCGTGAACCGTGAGAGTGACCCGCTCCCCGGCCCGGACCGCATCAATCACATGACTGGTCCGATTCCGCAGATCTCGCACACCGACCTCCATGTGCGACAGCGTAGCACAATGCAGGGGCGTGGCAGGTTTTCAACGCCGTCGGCGCCACCGAGTTCGCGCCGTCAATCGACAAACCGGTACTGGACCTCAAGTGAGCGATACGTGCGTTCAGCGCGCCGATCCCGGGTGAGCAGGGTGCGGCCGTTGGCCACGCTTGCCTGACCGACGAGGGCGTCGTACACCGATCCGCCGACGATAGCGAGGGCGGCAAGCCTCTCCCGGAGGTCGCCCATACCGGCCGCATCGAGCCAGCACTCGGCCGGGAACGCCGCAGCCAGGACCGAAACCGCCTGGTCTGCACTCAGGCGCAACCCAACAGGCAGACGGGTCAGCACCGAATACGTTTCGAACGCGGCATGGCCAGCAAGGGCTGGGCGAAGATCAACCAAGACTCGTCGGCAGGCTAGATGGGCTTCGTGGGTCGGGTCCAGAGCGGCGATGGCAACACTGGTATCGCAGGCCCAACCGGTCACCGTTGGAGTTCATCACGAAGCCGGCGGACGTCGTCATCGGTCAGTGCGGCGCCCTCGACCTTGCCCAGTATCGGCAGTCCCTCGCTGATCTCCACCGCACGTCGGTCCCGTCGCACGGGCTCGATCCTGAGACCGGAGCCATCGGGAATCAGTTCAAGCTGGGTATCGGCCGTGATCCCCAGTGCGACACGCAATGCCTTCGGGATGACAACCCGTCCCACCCGATCGATGCTCACGTACATGGGTCCACGTTACCAATTGATTGGGAAATTGGTAGCTGCGAGCCAAATGAGCGGCCGTCCGGGGCCAACGCGTGACGGCCACCCCTGGGGAATTACGTGACCGCGGACAGTGGCGGCGATCAGCAGGTCGACCGCCCGCGGGCCGCGGGCCTTACGGCCGGTGGCCGCGATCGCATGGTACCGTTTCTTGTACCAGTAGGAGGGACCGTCATGGCGATCACGGCAAGTGAGGCCCGCAAGAATCTGTTCCCGTTGATTCAGCAGGTCAACGACGACCGGGCGCCGGTGGAGATCACCTCGAAGAATGGTCGCGCGGTGCTGATCTCCGCCGACGAGTGGGAAGCCTGGCAGGAGACCGCCTATTTGTTTCGCTCCCCGGCCAACGCCCGCAGACTGCTCGACGCCGCAGCCGCACTCGATGCAGGCCAAGGCCGGCGAGTTGAGCTTGACACCGCGGAGTGAACGTCGTCTTCTCCCCGCAGGCATGGGAGGACTACCAGCACTGGCAATCTGCTGACCGCACAATCCTCAAGCGCATCAATCGGCTGATCAACGAAATTCGTCGCTCCCCATACGAGGGCATCGGAAAGCCTGAGCCACTCAAGTACGGCCTTGCCGGCGCGTGGTCACGCCGCATCACCGATGAGCACCGGCTGGTCTACCGCATCGCCACCGAAAGCGTGGAAATCCTCCAAGCGCGCTACCACTACTAGGCCGCCGCCCCCGCCGCCGAGGTCGATCTGCTACTCCAGGTCGAAGGCGTTTCGGACCGCTACGGACAGTGCTGCCTCCTGGTCAGGAAAGAGGAATCCGAGCTGCCGTCCAAGGGCTGCGACCGGGATCGTGACGACATTGTCCAAGCTCGCGACGGAGTCATTCTCGATACCGTTGCGGTGCCCGAGGGGCAGTTCGGTGGACAGGCCGCGAAGGGCCCTCTGTCTGGGGATCCATCGCAAGCCGCCGACGGCTGCGACTTTGGTAGTAATTGGGTAGCATCCTGGGTGTGAAAGTCAGTGTGAGTTTGTCCGACGACGATCTGGCCGTCTTGGACAGGTACGTCCATCGGACGGGATTGCCATCCAGGTCGGCGGGGGTTCAACACGCGATCCGCATGCTCGCCCATCCCACACTCGAAGAGGACTACGCCGGCGCATGGCAGGAATGGTCCGACACCGGCCAGGACGAGCCGTGGGAGACGGTCGTGGGAGACGGGCTGGACAGTGCTGCGCGGTGAGATCTGGCACGTCGATCTCGAGCCCGCCCGGGGTAGCGAAGCCAACAAGCAGCGGCCCGCCGTGATCGTCAGCAATGACCGGGCAAACAGCACCGCAATGCGGCTGGGCCATGGCGTCGTCACCGTCGTGCCGATCACCAGCAACACCGCCAAGATCTATCCATTCCAGGTGTTTTTGTCGGCAGCTACCAATGGTCTGGCGGTGGACTCAAAAGCGCAGGCCGAGCAGATCAGATCCGTTGCAGCGCAGAGACTTCTGCGGCGACTCGGCAGGGTCTCCCCCGATGAGCTGACGGCGATTGACGATGCGCTCAGACTTCATCTCGGGCTGTGATCGGCTGTCCACCCGATGGCCGGTGCGCGAGTTGCACTGCTCAAATGGCACTGTTTCCCGTCCATCGTGCGCTGCAGCCAGTCGGCGTATCGGGTGTGATCGGTGCTGTCGCGGCGGAACGCGTACAGCAGGACGTTGACGTCAGAGCAGAGCATTCTCACCCAGGAGTTCTGCGCGGGCTTCGCGGTCATCGAGGTTCACCCCGGGCTGCAAGCCGCCGGCGCCGCTGGTGGGGAACGTCCACGCCTCGGCCTTCGATTCGGCCGCCTCACTCCTGAGCAACACCCGCAGCGCATCGTCGACTACCGCACCGATCGAGCGGTGAGTGCGGGCCGCGAGAACCTTCGCCTCGGCCAGCAGGTCGTCGGAGATGTTCAAGGTCGTGCGCACGATCGCATCATAAAATCATGGGTCCGCATCATGCTCCTACCCGGTCATTCCGAAGAAGACCAGTATCCCGCGCTCGACTTGAAGCATTTCGGTTGTCGACACCCTGCCGATGCAGTGCCCAAGTCTGGATCGACGCACCGTGGTGATCTTGTCGAGCATGACGCTGCACAAAGTCGTCAGGCCGTTGGCTCGGTTTGGCTGCAGGGGGATTCGCAACAGCGGAACGTCGGTGGTGGTGGTAGTCAACGGGCAGACCGTGATGGAGTCAGTGGCGTCGAAGCGGTCATCTTGGACGATCAGGACGGGGCGAGGCTTGCCGGCATGGCCCTGCCCCGCCGCGGCGGTCCAGAGTTCCCCGCGCCTCACCGGGTGTCGGGGCCGTCATCGTTGAACGTCGATAGTGCGTCAACGAAGGCCTGGTCGCCCTCGGCGGTGCTGCTGCTTGCGGCCAGCAAGGACTGGCGGTGGGCCTCGGCTGCGAATCCGGGGCTGCGGGTGTCAGGCACCCACACCTGGAGGGGCCGAAGGCCTTGGCTGCGCAGCCTGGCGCGGTGGTCGGCGACCCGCCTTCCGATATCGCGGTTAGCCACCACTCAACGTTACATGTAACGCTGACGGGCCGTCAATGTCACCTGGGCGCCGCTGGCAGGAGCGTGTGTTCATCCACAAAACCTCCACCCGAGTGGGCTGAACCGGCAAGTCACCCGCGCATGTCTGTGGAAGGGCGCTCGGTCACAGGCTGCCGCGCGGCATGACCCACACCTGCTCGAAGGCGACGACGGTGGCGGCGGTCTCGAAGTCGGCTTCGTAGTGGACCACCGTGAGCCCGTGCTCGGCGGCCAGGACCGCGGTCAGCAGATCCGGAATCCCGACAGCACGGTGCCGGCCCTGGCGGGCCAGTTCCCGCTGGGCTTTCAGCGCGGCCTGCAAGTGTTCGCCCTCGGTCGGCAAGTACTTGTAGGCCACTCGGTGATCGGCCCAGAGTTGTTCGTATTCAACGGGATTGCGCGGGCTATAGAGCGCTTCGGCGTCGAGTGAGGCCGTCGTCGCGACCAGTCCGGCCTCGATGAGGGGCGCCAGGCGCGCCGCGACGTCGGGGTGCCGCATCCACGCGGCAGCACTGGTGTCGAGGAGATACCTCGATATCAGCGCCACACCCCACCACGGCGAGCCGCCGCCGTTAGATGCTCAACAAGACGCGAGACCCGTCTGGGCGCTTCACGGCGACCTCCAGTTCGCCGCCGGTGGCCTCGACGTACTTGCGGAGGGTATCGACCCGGCTGGTGCCCAGATCGCCGTGTTCCATCTGCGAGACGCGGTTCTGTCCGACCCCGATGGCCGCCGCGAGCGCGGTCTGGGTGTAGCCGGCGTCTTCGCGAAGCTCCCGAAGGCGGTACCGCGCAACCTCACGGTCCATCTCATCCTTGATCGCGTCAATGCGGGCACGGTTGCCGGGACGGCGGCTCCGAAGGTCGTCGAGCGTGGTCATCGGTTCTTTCTCTTTCTTATCGTCGGCTTGGCGGCCTTCGCCGCGTCTGCCTCCTTCATCAACTTCTCCTGGTGCGCGCTGAACAGGCGGTCGGCGATGGGGATATTCGTCGCGTACCACTTCGTCCAGTTTCCCGCCTTGTCTCCGGCGACCAGCAGGATCGCCCGCGACTTGATGTCGAAGGCGAATATCACCCGTATGTGGGCTCCGCCTCTCGTGGCTCGAGGCCCGAAGCTCCTTCATGTTCGGGTGCGCCGATCCTTCGAGGGTGTCCACGAACGGTCGGCGCGTAACCGGCCCGTGTTCCTCTAATTGCTCAAGAGCCGCAATCACGTTGTCGTATTCCTCGTCAATCGAGGGTGTCGATCCACGCTTCGATGAGAGTCAGATCGACATCCCACTTCCGCACCACGCAATAATATCAGCTTTAACTGATACTCGGCTACGGCTCGGCGGGGCCTGGTGTCAAAGGCTGCCGCGCTGGGCGGCCCACACCTGCTCGAAGGCGACGACGGTGGCGGCGGCCTCGAAGTCGGCGTCGTAGTGGACCACCGTGAGCCCCCGCCTGGGCGGCAACCCGGCTGCTCTACGGCTTCAACGGCTACCACATCGCCGCAACCCAAGACGAGCGCTTCGAGTTGATCATCGCGGTGGCAACCCGCGAGTTGGACACCGTCAACACGATTGCGGCCCGGCTCGCGCAGATAGCCGTCACCTAGTAGCGCATCTACAGGGACGCACCGGGGTGATCTTGTCGAGCATGACGCTCCACGGAGTCATCAGGCCGTTGGTTTTGTTTGGGCTGCAGGGGGATTCGCAACAGCGGGTGCACGCCTCTGTCACAGGCTGCCGCGCTGGGCGACCCCCACCTGCTCGAAGGCGACGACGGTGGCGGCGATCTCGAAGTCGGCGTCGTAGTGAACCACCGTGAGCCCGTGCTCGGCGGCCATGACCGCGGTCAGCAGATCCGGAATCCCGACCGCCCGGTGTCGGCCCTGCCTTGCAAGTTCCCGCTGGGCTTGCAGCGCAGCCTGCCTGTGTTCACCCTCGGTCAGCAGGTACTCGTAGGCCACTCGGCGACCCGCCCAGAGTTGTTCGTACTCAACGGGATTGCGCGCGCTGGAGAGCGATGAGGGCGCTAGGCACGCGGCGACTTCGGGATGGCTCATCCACGCAGCCGCTCTGGTGTCGAGGAGGTACCTCGATATCAGCGCCACACCTCACCGCGGCGGGCCGGGTGGGCCATGACCGCGAGGCCTCCCTCGTGAAGCCACGTCACCTGCCGGGGTTCGCGCGGACCGAGCCTCCTTAGCTAGACCTGGCCGCTACCGCCGGTACCGGCCGCACCACCGGCGCCCCCGGTTGTGCCGGTGGCCGGGCTACCGGCGGTTCCTGCGGTTCCCGTGGTTCCGGCCGTGCCCGCTCCGTTGGCCCCGCCATCAGGTCCAGCGCCACCATCACTACCATCAGCGCCGAGGCCCGCGGTCCCGTTGACGGTGCTGCCGCCATCGCCGCCGGCTCCGCCCGCACCCCCGTTGCCGCTATTGCCACCTGCGCCGGCGGTGCCGACCTTCCCGTCCCCGCCCGTGCCGCCAGCACCGCCGGCGCCCGAGGTTCCCCCGGAGCCGGCTTTGCCGTCGGCGCTGTCGCCGCCCTTACCGCCCGCGCCGCCGACGCCGCCGGCACCGCCGTTGCCGCCGGCTATCACGCCCGACTTGGCCGGCGAGGCCGTGTTGGGGTCATAACCGTTACCTCCGTTACCACCCGCAGCACCTGCACCACCGTCAGATCCATCGGCACCGATGCCATCCGCCCCGGCCGGAGCGGTACCCGAGGCCGCCCCACCGGCACCGCCGTTACCGCCATTGCCGCCATTGCCACCGGCACCGCCGACGGCGCCGGTCCCGCCGTCGGGGGTGAAAAGCCCGTTT
>Ga0164292_10004385_pt1 | contig 11492 bp, 10 predicted proteins | sample GEODES117metaG_FD_111486 | JGI IMG/M metagenome (GOLD analysis project Ga0164292, IMG submission 111486) | Eutrophic lake water microbial communities from Lake Mendota, Wisconsin, USA - GEODES117 metaG | ecosystem: Environmental > Aquatic > Freshwater > Lake | place: USA: Lake Mendota... | reverse complement strand
GCAATCGGCCCGTCGACGTCGAAAGCCTTGAGCGTTGCAGGATGCACCATGCCAAAGCGCGCCAGCACCACCTTGGGGCCGAGCCGCAAGGTGGCCGACTGGCCGGGGTGGAACTGCGATCCAGCCTCGCCCATCACCATCAGGTTTTGTGTGGGCGCGCCGGCGGCTTCGAGCAATTCGAGCGCCAGCGCCTTGGCATCATAGGCGTCGAACGGCTTGGCCTTGCCCGCCTGCCAGCCGCGCGGGGCCTTCTCGCCCGCGAGCACGATGCCAAGTGTCGGCTTTTCATCGCTGAGGCCGGTGGCGGAACGGAAATAGCGCCGCCCGATCTCGAACATCCGCGAGGACGCCGCGCCGCGATTTGCGTTACGCTTGGCCGCCATCAACAGGCCGGGGAGCAGCGCGGGGCGCATCGCCTTCAGGTCTTCGCTGATCGGATTGGCGAGCACCCACAGGGCTTGGTCCTCATCGGCGAAATGCTCCGCGGCCCATTCGGGCAGGAAGCTCCATGTCACCGCCTCGTTGAGCCCGCTCGCCGCCGCCGCCCGGCGCAGGCCGCGCTCGAGCTTCTGCTGCGGCGTGGCGGTCGGGCGCGCGACGCCTTCGGTGCGCGGCAGAGCATGGCTGGCGACCTTGTCGAGCCCGTGGATGCGCACGACTTCCTCGACCAGATCGGCCGGACCTTCGATGTCGCGGCGACGCAGCGGGCAGACCACCTGCCAATCGGCACCGACGCTGAAGCCGAGGCTTTCGAGGATGCGCATCTGCTCGTCCCCCGTCACATCCACCCCGCCGAGACGGAGCGTCAGACCGGGATCGAATGCAATCACCTTGGGCACAGACGGTGGCGAGCCGGCGCGCACGGTCTCGCTCGGCGTACCGCCAGCAAGGTCCACGATCAGGCCGGTGAGCAGATCGAGGCCAGCGTCCAGAAACTCGGGATCAACCCCGCGTTCAAACCGCGTGCGCGCATCCGACGACAGGCCCAGCTTCCGGCCGGTCGCGCCGATGCGGGCGGGATCGAAATAGGCAATTTCGAGCAGCACGTCGGTGGTGCCTTCCGACACGCCCGAATGATCGCCGCCCATGATCCCGGCGATGTCGTGCACTTGGCTCTCGTCCGCGATCACCACCATTTCGCTGTCGAGCGTGTAGGTCTTCTCGTTAAGCGCCAGCACCTCTTCGCAGTCCTTGGCGCGCCGCGCGACCACCGCGCCCGAAAGCTTGGCGAGGTCATAGGCGTGGGCCGGGCGGCCGAAGCCGAGCATCAGGTAGTTGGTCAGATCGACCAGCAGCGAAATCGGCCGCTGGCCTGCGCTCTTGAGCCGCTTTTGCAGCCAGTCGGGCGAGGTGCTGTTGGTCACGCCGGAGATGACGCGGCCATAGAAGGCGGGACAGCCTTCCGGATCGTCTGTGCGGATTTCGACCGGACACGCGCCGCTGGCGGTGAAGGCGGGAATGGTGATCGGCTTCAGCGTCCCCAGCCCCTTCGCCGCCAAGTCGCGGGCGATGCCGTAGACGCCCATGCAATCGGGCCGGTTAGGGGTCACCGCCACCTCGATCACCGGATCGGCGCCGTGATAATCGGCAAAACTCGTCCCCACCGGCGCGTCAGCGGGCAATTCGATGATGCCGTCGTGATCCTCGCCCAGTTCGAGCTCGCGCGTGGAGCACATCATGCCGTTCGACTCGACCCCGCGGATCGCGCTCTTTCTCAGCACCATGCCGTTGGCCGGAACCACAGCGCCTGGAAGTCCAAGCACGCCCTTCATCCCGGCCCGCGCATTGGGCGCGCCGCAAACGACCTGCAAAGGCTCGCCGTCACCGGTATCAACCGTGAGCACTTGCAGCTTGTCGGCATCGGGGTGGCGCGCGGCGGTGAGCACGTGAGCGATGCGGAAGCCCGCCAGCTTCTCCGCCGGGTCCTCGACACCCTCGACCTCGAGGCCAATGGCATTCAGCGCATCGCAGATCTCCGCGACGTTGGCGGTGGTCTCGAGGTAGTCCTTGAGCCAGGTCAGCGCGAACTTCATGCCTTGGCTCCCACACCAGCGGAGAGAGTCGGCTGATCGAAGGGCGAGAAGCCGTAATGCGCCAGCCAGCGCGGATCGCCGTCGAAGAAGGCGCGTAGATCGTTCATCCCGTATTTGAGCATCGCGATCCGGTCGATCCCGAGGCCGAAGGCAAAGCCCTGCCATTCCTTGGGATCAAGCCCTGCAAACTCCAGCACGCGGTCATTCACCATCCCGCTGCCGCCGATCTCCATCCACGCATGGCCCAGCGCATCACCGTGTCCGCCGACGACCCTGCGGCCACCTTCGTTCGAGTAGCCGACATCGACTTCGACGCTCGGCTCGGTGAAGGGGAAGTAGGACGGGCGCAGGCGCAGCACGATGTCCTCGCGCTCGAAGAAGGCCTTAAAGAAGGTCTCCAGCGTCCACTTCAGATGGCCCAAGTGGATGTCCTTGTCGATCACCAAGCCTTCGACCTGATGGAACATCGGCGTGTGGGTCGCGTCGCTGTCCGAGCGATAGACGCGGCCCGGCGCGATGATGCGGATCGGCGCGCCCTGCGCCAGCATCGCGCGGATCTGCACCGGCGAGGTGTGCGTGCGCAGGAGAATCTCGCGGCCCTCAGGCGTGCGATCGGGGAAATAGAACGTATCATGCATCGCCCGCGCGGGGTGAGTCTCATCCATGTTGAGCGCGGTGAAATTGTGCCAGTCGTCCTCGATCTCCGGCCCGGTCGCCACCGCGAAGCCCAGGTCGGCGAAAATCTCGGCGAGTTCGTCCATCACCTGGCTGACAGGATGCACCGAACCCTTGAACGCGGCCGCTGCGGGAAGCGTCAGGTCGATGGTCTCGCGCGCCATCTGGGCTTCGAGTTCGGCGGCCTCGAGCGCGGCTTTCTTGGCATCAAGCGCCTCAGCAATCGCCGCGCGGGCCGACTGGATCGCGGGCGCGGTAGCGGTGCGTTCGTCCGGGCTCATGCCACCGAGCGTCTTGAGGGCGAGGCTGACCCAGCCCTTCTTGCCGAGCGCGTCCAATCGCTGGTCCTCGAGCGCATCGAGCGAAGCGGCCTCGGCAATCGCGGCCAGCGCGGCCTGTGTCTGGGTGGTGATGTCGGTCATGGCCTGTGGTGTTGTGCAAGCGGAAAGGTGCGCGCGTCCGCTAGCGGCAAATCGCAGCATTTGCAAAGCACCTGTGGCGGGCCGGGCCTAGACCGCCGCCGCGTCACACGGCGCACGGTGCAAGCCCTGCACCGCCTCGCCCGCAATCGCCATCCGCCCGCGCGCCGCAGCGACCAGGATCGGCTTGTCCGCCTTGGCATAGGCCGAGGGGTTCATCCCCATGAACCGCCGGAAATCGCGCACGAAATGCGACTGGTCGTGATAGTGGCAATCAAGCGCCCGGAGCCAGCCGAGCGAGGGATCGAGCATGAACCGCGCAAGGCTGCGCAGGAACCGCTGGCGGCGCAGCAACAGCTTGGGCGGAAACCCGAAGGCGCGGCGCGACAATCGCTCGAGTGCGCGCACATTCATCCCGATCTGTTCAGACAGCTGCGCCACCGACACCAGCTCGGGATCGAGCAGCGCCTCGGTCAGCGCGGCGATCCCCGGATCGGGCGGCTCGGCCGCGGCAAACAGCGCCTCCACATGCGCCTCGATCAGCGCCAGTTCGGCAGCATGATCGCCATCGCTTGCCGCCAGTGCATGCGCGAGCGGAGCGAAGGCGGCAAAGGCAGGGTCCGCCAGCCCGTCAACCATGCGGTCGGCATAATCATCCGCCTGCGCCGCGAACAACGCCGCCCAGCCTGCCGGCAGCAGCCCAACCCCCCAGCACCGGCCCGATTGCAGGCGAAAGCGCGCCGCGCGGCTGGTGGGGCCGGTGACGGTGAATGCCGGGCACGGCTGCGGTTCGCCCGGACCGATCAGTGATTGCGCCTCGGTGCCGCCAAGGAACCGCAGGTTGGCCCATTCGGGGTGGAGGTATCCTCCAGCCACGGCTCACACGGGGAACACATTGCGTCGGTGGCGTAGTAGGTGGTCACATAGGGCCGCAAGTGTGCCGCTGGCAGAGTGAAGCGCAGGTTCACCGAACTGCCCGAAGCTGCATGCATCGCCTGACTGTTCCCCTCGCATCGTGATCCGCACCGCTGTCATGCGCTGTGAGGCCATATGCTTGCAATCCCTTTGGCGGAAACCTGAGGGATTATGCGTCCCTGTCCCGCTTCAGGAAGCCTCGGACGGGGGATCGAGCGTTTGGGCCGCACTGCCCCATATCCGCGCGCGCGCCTCCATGAACGAGGTCAGGATCGGGTGATCAAGCGCGGCATATTCGCTCGGGTTCATGGTCATGAATTCGCGGAACTCGCGGGTGAACTGCGCCTGATCGTGATAATCGCCGTCCATCGCCTCGGTCCAGCGGCTGCCGCGCTGGAGCATGAAGCTGGTGAGGCTGCGCATGAAGCGCTGGCGCCGCATCAGCAGCTTGGGCGAGAACCCGAAATAGCGCATGCACATCCGCTCCAGCGTGCGGATGCTCATCGCGCAGGCGTCGGCAAGATCGTGCACCGAGAGGTGCTCGCCGCCGACCAGCTCGGCATTGATCCGGCGGATCCGGGCATCGTCGCGGGTCGGGCGCATCGCCTGGCCCATGGTAGCGACAATCGCATCATATTGCTCGCCGGGCGTGGCCTCGGGATCGCACAGCACATCGGTGAGCCCGGCAAAGCGGGCGAACACCGGGTGCGCTGCACCATCGCAGATCAGGTTGGCGCAGGCGCTCGCATCGGCATCGAAGAACCGCGCCAAGCCCAGCGGCATGAAGCCTATGCCCCACATCCGCACCGGGCCGAGGGTGAACCGGCACGGCAGCGAGCTTGGCCCGGTGCCGACATAGCGCGCGTCGGTCACCCGGGCAGGGCCGATCGCGGCGTCGGGCGTGCTGCCGCAGAAGAAGCGGATATTGGCCCATTCGGGCTGGAGATAATCGGTCAACCGCGCATCCGGCGCGACCCCATCCGGGCCGATTTCGAGCGACAGGTGATAGAATGTCGTGAAGGAGCCCTCGAACAGCGCGGGCGGCTCGCGGAATTCGGCGGCCGGCCGGTAGGCCAAAGGCGCCGCATTAGCGCCCGGCAGAATGACGTCTCGTTTTTCCCCCATGCGCGATTTCATGGCGCAAATGGGGGAAATCTACAAGACTGGTGACGGAATTCTACAAAGGGGGGCGAGAGCGCCACGAAAAAGGGCGGGTCTCCCGTGGGGGAGCCCGCCCTTTTTCGTGTGGGGTCGCCCCCGCCGCGAGCTTACGCCGGAAGCGCAGCCTTCGCCTGAGCGATCACCGACTTGAAGGCGCCGCCTTCGTTCATGGCGAGATCGGCCATCGCCTTGCGATCGAGTTCGATGCCGGCCAGCTTGATACCGTGCATGAACTGCGAGTAGGTCAGGCCTTCGACGCGAACAGCCGCGTTGATGCGCTGGATCCACAGGGCGCGGAACGTCCGCTTCTTCACCTTGCGGTCGCGGTAGGCGTATTGCCCGGCCTTCTCGACCGCCTGGCGGGCGACGCGGATGGTGTTCTTGCGGCGGCCGCGGTAACCCTTGGCCTGTTCCAGTAACCGCTTGTGCTTGGCGCGGGTGGTAACACCGCGTTTGATGCGAGGCATATCAGTATATCCTTATCTTGAGGACGCGGGGCGCAAGGCCCTTCGCATCAATCGAGCCCGTAGGGCGCCCACTTCTTGATCGTCGGCGTATCATTGGCCGACAGGACCGAAGTGCCCCGGTTGGTGCGGATATACTTCGCATTGTGGCTGATCAGGCGGTGACGCTTGCCAGCGACGCCGTGCTTGACCTTGCCGGTGGCGGTGATTTTGAAGCGCTTCTTCACACCGCTCTTGGTCTTCAGCTTGGGCATTTTCATCTCCTTGTCGAGACACGTCGGAACCGGCCATGGCAGCCCTTGTCGCCAGGCTGGCTGATTGATTCGTGTCAGTGAAGAGCGCGCGGTTAGGCGGGAGGGGCGCGAAAGGCAAGCGTTTTGACCCTATACCATCGCCTCAAGCACGTCCTCGAGCCGCGCCGGATCGCCCAGTGCGATCACCGTGCCGTCGGAGCCGGCATCGAGCGGGTTGCCCTGCCAGTCGGCCATGATCCCGCCCGCGCCCTCGACCACAGGGACCAACGCGGCGTAATCATAGAGCTTGAGCCCCGCCTCGATCACCACGTCGATATGGCCGGATGCTACGAGCCCGTAATTGTAGCAGTCGCCGCCGTAGATGATCTTCTTTTCGGCCACCTGCTTGGCGACCGACATGAAGGCGTCGGCCTCTTCAGTGGTGAACAGGTGCGGGCTGGTGGTGGCGAGCACGGCGTCGCCGAGCTCCTTCAGCGGCTTGGCCTGCGCGGGCGCGCCGTTGAACAAGGTCGGCTGGCCGATCCGCCCGACCCAGCGTTCGCCCGCAATCGGCTGGTCGATGATGCCGAGCACCGGCCAGCCGTCCTGAAGCAGCGCGATGAGCGTGCCGAAGATCGGGCGACCGGCGATGAAGCTGGTGGTGCCGTCGATCGGATCGAGCACCCATTGGCGGCCTGCGCCTTCGTTGCGGGTGCCATATTCCTCGCCGATGATCCCGTCGCGCGGGAATTCGGCTTCGATCAGCCGCCGCATCGCGGCCTCGGCGGCACGGTCGGCTTCGGTGACGAAGCTGCGGTCGGCCTTCTTCTCTTCGCTCCACTGGCCCCGGAACAGCGGACGGATCGCGGCACCGGCCAGGTCGGCGAGGCGCAGGGCGAGAGCGAGATCGTTATCGGTCATTTCCGGTAATGCCATTGCCCGGCATTGGTACCAATGCCCTGCCCGAAGGTCAGCAGATTGCCGTCCGGATCGCGCACCCAGAATTCGCGCTGCCCATAGGGTTGGTCTTTGGGCGCGCCCCACCGCGCGGCGGGCAGGGCGCGCAAACCTGGCTCCCATTCGGCAAACTGGTGGTCGGCATCGGCAATATCGACATAAGCATGCGAAGAACCCGGCGGAAAGGAAGCGCCAGCATCAAGCTCGAGGAGCCGCACCGCCAAGCGCTCGCGCTCGGCATAGGCATAGCCGCCGCCCTCGCTCCAGATTTGAAAGCCCAGCACATCGCGGTAGAACGCCACTGCCCGGTCAAGCTGCGATACGCCGAAGAACGGGGTGATCTGTTCCCAACCAGCCTGTGCCATGGCGATGCTCCTAGTCGAACAGGCTCGACACCGAGCTTTCATCAGCAATCCGCCGGATCGCCTCGCCCACCAGCGGGGCGATCGGCAGCACGCGGATGCGGTCGGATTGTTCGGTCGCTTCGGTGGGCCGGATCGAATCGGTGATCACCAGCTCCTTCAGTGCCGAGCCGTTGATGCGCGCCACCGCGCCGCCCGAGAGCACGCCGTGGGTGATATAGGCCGCGACCGACTTCGCGCCGCCCGCCAGCAGCGCCTCGGCCGCGTTGCACAGCGTGCCGCCCGAATCGACGATATCGTCGATCAGGATGCAATGGCGGCCCGAAACGTCGCCGATGATGTTCATCACCTCGCTCTCGCCCGGACGGTCGCGGCGCTTGTCGACGATTGCCAGCGGTGCGTTGTCGAGCCGCTTGGCGAGCGCACGCGCGCGCACCACGCCGCCGACGTCGGGCGAGACCACCATCAACGCCTGATCGCCGTAACGCGCCTGGATATCGGCGGCCATCACGGGAGCGGCGTAGAGGTTGTCGGTCGGGATATCGAAGAAGCCCTGGATCTGGCCTGCGTGCAGATCCACCGCCAGCATCCGGTCAGCGCCCGCCTGGGTGATGAGGTTCGCCACCAGCTTGGCCGAAATCGGCGTGCGCGGGCCGGGTTTGCGGTCCTGCCGGGCATAGCCGAAATAGGGCACCACTGCGGTGATCCGCTTGGCCGAAGCGCGGCGCAGCGCGTCGATGCAGATCAGCAGTTCCATCAGATTGTCGTTGGCCGGAAAGCTGGTCGGCTGGACGACGAACACATCCTCGCCGCGCACGTTCTCGTGGATCTCGACGAAGACTTCCTCGTCGGCAAAACGACGCACACTCGCATCGGTGAGCGGGATTTCAAGATAGGCCGCAATGGCCCGGGCAAGCGGCAGGTTCGAATTGCCGGACATGATCTTCATCGCTGCGAATCCCCGAAGGCAGATGGTTAGGCCCGCCTAGCCCAGCGTCACGGGATTGCAACAGACGAGCGGCGGTTGTCGTGAGGCGAACGAGAAAGGCGTCAATCGCCGCGCCTCAGATGCTGCGGGGCGGGCGCGGGAGTAACACCGGAGTGCGCGCGACATAGGCCTGCCATGCCGGATCATCGCCCCAGCGCTTCTTCGCAATGGCATCGAGCAGGTTGATCCCGCTCACCCGCGTCAGCAGCAGCGCGACGAACAGCGGGGAGAGCACCACCAGCCAGTTCCAGCCGGCAAGCTGCGGGATGGCGATCACCAGAATGCCCGCCCACAGCGTGATCTCGCCGAAATAGTTGGGGTGCTGCGACCAGGCCCACAGGCCGGTGGTGATGAATGTGCCGTGGTTGGCCGGATCGGCGCGGAACCGGCGCTTCTGCTCGTCGGCGATCACCTCGAAGGCGAAACCGATCACCCACAGGGCCGCGCCTGCCCAGAAGAAGCCATCGAGCGGTGCGGGTTCGGGCGCGGTGATGATCACCAGCGCTGCCGAGGCGGTGAAAATCACCCACAAGGCCTGCAGCGTCCACGCCACCAGAAAGCGCGGCGGATTCACCTTGATCTTGGCAAAGCGCACATCGGTGCCGCCAGCGGCATGGATGCGGGTGAACAGGAAGCTGCCGAGCCGCACTGTCCACACCGCCACCATCCCTGCGACAATGGCGCTGCGGGGATCGAGCGGCCAGCTGGCAGCACAGGCGGCCGCGATCACCGTCAGATAGGTGAGCGCGCCGGTGGTGTCGTAGAAGCGATCGCTCTGGAACAGGGCCGCCGGAACGAAGGCAAGCCAGTTGACCACAAAGGCCAGCCCAGCGCAGACGAACACGGCAGGCCAGCCCGCCAGCGGCGCGCTGCCTCCGCCCGCGCCCCACGCAAAGGCGAGGCCGATGGTGCTGGCCACCAGCACCACCAGCAGACTGCGCGCTGCATGGTCGAACGACACGCCCTCGCCCTTCGTCCCTGCGTCCGGCCTAGCCGAGCGCGACGTGGCGCTTGAGGTGGTGATCGACGTTGCCGAACTCCGAATCGAAGATCGTCAGCCGCTTGAAGAAGTGGCCGATCGCATATTCGTCGGTCACGCCGTTGCCGCCGTGGATCTGCACCGCTTCCTGCCCGATCAGCCGCGCCGACTGGCCCACGCCAACCTTCGCCGCCGAGACCGCACGCTTGCGTTCGCGCTCGTCAGAGCCGAGGCGCAGGGTGGCGAGATAGGTCAGCGACACCGCGGTTTCATAGGCGGTGTACATGTCGACCATGCGGTGCTGGAGCACCTGGAATGATCCGATGGGCACACCGAACTGCTTGCGCTGGCGCGAATACTCAACGGTCATCGCGTGGGCGACCTTCATCGCCCCGCAGGCCTCGGCGCACAGCGCGGCGATGGCTTCGTCGGTGACCAATTCGATCAGCGCCAACCCTTCGCCCTCGGCGCCGATCAGCGCCTCGGCGGGGACCGCGACATTCTCGAAATAGACTTCCGATGCGCGCCTGCCATCGACCGTTTCGTAATCGCGGGTGGTGATCCCGGCGGTATCCTTGGGAAGCACGAACACCGAGACGCCGCTGCGGTCGCGCCGCTCGCCGCCGGTGCGCGCGGTGACGATCAGGTGGCTCGCCCAGGGCGCGCCGATCACGACCGCCTTGTGGCCGTTGAGGACATAGCCCGCGCCGTCCTTCTTGGCGGTGGTTTCAAGGTCGGCATATTCGAAGCGCCCGCGCGGTTCGGCATAGGCGAAGGCGAACACGCGCTCGCCCGACACAATTCCGCCGATGTGCTCTTCCTTCTGCGCCGCGGTTCCGCCGTGCTTGAGGAAACCGCCGGCGCACACCACGGTGGGGATGAACGGCTCGACCACCAGGCCCTTGCCGAATTCCTCCATGATCACCATCGCGTCGACCGCGCCGCCGCCGAAGCCGCCATCGGCCTCGGAGAATGGCATGCCGAGGATGCCGAGCTCTGCCAGCTGCGCCCAAACCTCGGGCCGCCAGCCGGCGCCGCTGGCAATCGCCTTGCGCCGGGTTTCCCAGTCATATTGTTCGCGCACCAGCCGCGACAAGCCGTCGCGCACCATGCCCTGTTCTTCGGTGAAGTTGAAATCCACGAATTCTCTCCCGTCCCTGCGCTTACAGCCCGAGGATCATTTTGGTGATGATGTTGCGCTGGATCTCGTTCGATCCGCCATAGATCGAGGTCTTGCGCATGTTGAAATAGGTTGCCGCGGCGTGGCTGGCATAGTCGGGGCCGACGGGGTGCTCGTTCGTGTTGTCGTTCGAAACCCCGCCATGATAGGGCGCGCCATAGGTGCCGACTGCCTCCAGCGTCAGTTCGGTGAGGCGCTGCTGGATTTCGGTGCCCTTGATCTTGAGGATCGAGCTTTCCGGCCCCGGCCCCTTGCCCGCCTGCTCGCCCGCGAGCGTGCGCAGTTCGGTGATTTCGAGCGCAGCGAGATCGATCTCGAGCTGGCTCACCTTCTTGGCAAAATCGAAGTCCTTGATCAGCGGTGCGCCATCAAGGCTCTCGTTCGCGGCGATCTCGCGCAGCTTTTCGATGCCGCGCTTCGAACGCGCCACACCGGCAATTCCTGAGCGTTCGTGGGCGAGCAGGAACTTGGCATAGGTCCAGCCCTTGTTCTCCTGGCCGACGAGGTTCTCGACCGGCACGCGCACATCGGTGAGCCAGGTCTCGTTGACCTCGTAGCCGCCGTCGAGCAGCTTGATCGGCTTCACTTCCACGCCCGGTGTCTTCATGTCGACGAGGATGAAGCTGATGCCTTCCTGCGCCTTGGCGGTGGGATCGGTGCGGCAGAGGAAGAAGCCCCAGTCGGCATGCTGGGCGAGCGTCGTCCAGGTCTTCTGGCCGTTGATGATATAGTGGTCGCCGTCGCGCACAGCGGTGGTCTTGAGGCTGGCAAGGTCGGAGCCCGCGCCCGGTTCCGAATAGCCCTGACACCACCACACATCGCCGCTGACGATGCCGGGCAGGTGCTGGGCCTTTTGCTCGGCATTGCCGAAGGTGTAGATCACCGGGCCGACCATCGAGACACCGAAGGGCAGCGGCATGACCGTGCTGGCGCGGGCGTTTTCTTCAGACCAGATGTAGCGCTGGGTCGGGGTCCAGCCGGTGCCGCCATATTCGGTCGGCCAGGCCGCAACCGACCAGCCCTTACGCCCGAGAATCTTGTGCCAGGCGAGGAAGTCCTCACGGCTCATGTCCTCGCGCATGCCGAAGTCGGCAAGGTGCTTGGGATAGTTCTCGGCGATGAAGGT
>Ga0164292_10004384_pt1 | contig 11492 bp, 8 predicted proteins | sample GEODES117metaG_FD_111486 | JGI IMG/M metagenome (GOLD analysis project Ga0164292, IMG submission 111486) | Eutrophic lake water microbial communities from Lake Mendota, Wisconsin, USA - GEODES117 metaG | ecosystem: Environmental > Aquatic > Freshwater > Lake | place: USA: Lake Mendota, Wisconsin... | reverse complement strand
GTCTGGCTGAGTGTGTCCCTGCGCATGGACGACCTGCTGCGCGTGGGCGAGATGCCGCTGGAACCGGCCCTGGCACTGGCCGGTCGGATCACTATGGAGTCGGCCTTGGCGGTCTCCCTGGCCTTGGCCGTGATCGCGGTCATCGACGTGCCCTGGCAGAAGTATTCCTTCACCAAGCGCATGCGAATGACCCGCCAGGAGGTCAAGGACGAAATGAAGGAGATGGAGGGTAGCCCGGAGGTCAAGGGCTACATCCGACGCCGGCAGCGCGAAATGGCCAACGCCCGGATGATGCAACGGGTCAAGGACGCCGATGTGGTCATCACCAACCCCGAGCACTTCGCGGTTGCCCTCGAGTACGACCCGAACGGCGATGGCGCTCCGATCGTGGTGGCCAAGGGCAGCGACTTCATGGCCGCCCAGATCCGCGAGGAAGCGGCCAAGTGCGGGGTTCACCTGTTCCCCGCGCCCGAACTGGCGCGTGCCCTCTATTTCACCACCGAGCCCGAGCAACAAGTGCCCGAGGCGCTCTATCTTGCGGTGGCTCAGGTCATCGCCTACGTCTTTAGCCTCGAGGGCGCACAGCCCGGACGCGGCGGCATGCGCAAGCCCAGCCCGCAGGTGCCGCCGGCCATGCGCTTTGACGCATCCGGCCAGCGCCTTGAACCCGAATTCGCCACCACCTGAACCACAGAAACAGGCCCATGACGAAAAAGATCGACCCCTTCCTGGTCAAGCACGACGGCTTCCACAGCATCGATGATGCGCGCCGCATGCAGCAAATGGCAAAGGCCATGCTGGCCGAGCGTCGTCACCTGGCGCTGACCAGCCCCGACCCCGAGTTGCTGGCCCATTACAGCCGCCTGCTGGTACGCGAGCTGCGCGAAGATCCGCAGGTCACGGTGCTGCCACACCTGCCCACCAGCAGCGAGTACCTGCTGGACCACATCAACGGCCTGCTGGCAGAACTTCCCATCGATCAGGTGCTAGACCGCCAGGCAGTGCAGCACCGGCCAGTCCAGGTGCTGGTCGTGCCCGATACGCCCCAACTCACGACCGAGGGCCTGACACTGCTGGTCCGCCTGGTGAATGATTTGCCCGGCGCCAACTTGCGGCTTGTACTGGTCCAAGGGCGGGATCTGGCCGTCACCGAGTGCCTGCGGGCTCTGGGGCCACAACTGCTGCACTGGAACATCCTCCCGCCAGGTATGACCGCAGCGCAGGCCGCGCACGCCGAGCGTGCCCGTGCTGCCTTGCGTGAGGCGATGCAAGCAGGCCTGCGAGATGACCCGACCCCGGGACGCGCAGGGCCTCGCTCCGGACGGGGCGCCGCCGGCCTCACCTCAGCAACGGCACCCGCCTGGGCACGATCCGCCCCATCATCCTGGGCCGGGCAGAGCGCGCCGGGACTTGCGGCACGGACCGGAACCCGACCCGATCGCAGCACCGCTGAAGGTGCGACAGCCACACAGACCCGCACACTGGCCGAGACTCGTGCGACCGACCGGCGCAACTTGATCATCGTGACCAGTGGCCTCATCTTGAGCGCCGCACTCGCTGCAGCCCTTGCCGCCTGGATTTCCGCCCACACACCGGCGCCGCGTCCGACGGCCGCTGGCGGTCAGGCCGCCGCGTCTCAGCGCTGAACTCACCATGTCTGATCCGCCCATCATTGGCAGCGGCAAGCCGCACACCGTCTCGCTGGCCGAAGGCAGCACTGTAGCCACACAACGGCCGACGCGCGCGGCTGGCGGCCGTCTGCCCGAAGAGCCACGCGCGCTCTTCCGCGATGGGCTCGCACCCGAGCCAGCGGCGTTGGCAGCACGCAAGACACCGCAGCGCCCTCCCCCGACGCAGGCGGCGGGCACTGTGAGGCCGCGGGCAGACCAGCCAAGTCCTGCCGGTCCAATCCAGGACTACAGCCCCCTGCTCACGCGAATTGCCCAAGTCGAGCAACGCAACGGCCAGATACGGGCGCGACTTGCTCAAGCCGATAGCGACGTCAACAAGACCGGCGCAGGGTCCCGATGAAAGCGGGTGAGGGTCTAAGAACCACTGCCCTGGAAATGATGAACGCGCACTGAGAAACAGGAGCTCCCATGAACGCAACCGCAAAGACAGACGGCGAGGCCGAAGCGCCCGACGCACAGGCCAGCGGCTTTGTGCTCGCGGCCGAGCCGCCAGTGCTCGACCCCACCGAATCCATCCATGCAGCGAGCGACGACGACGGCGCTACCGCGGCAGGCCCGCTAGAGAACTCTCACGCCGCGCTGGAGCATGACGCGTACGCAGCGTCAGTGGCTCAAGCCCAAGCGCAAGCACTTGCATCGGCCGAGGCTCTGGACAAGTTGGCAGCCGCCACTCTGGATGCGGCCGACCTGGCCAACCGCGGCGCAGAGGCTGCAGCCAGCGTCGCTGCCGATCTGCGACAGGCTCAGGAGACAGCTCGCAAGGTTCAGGAGACGGCGCATAAGCAAGCACTGATTCTTCTCATCTCGACCACGCTGATCATGGTGATCTGTATGGGCTTCTTCCTGGTGACCGGAATCCGCATGAACAGCCGGATCAATCAGCTAGACCTGACCATTGACGCAGTGATGAAGCGGGTGGTCGACCTCAATGCTGGCGTTGATTCGCTGGACCAGATGAAGGGCTCCTTCAGCGCCATGGCCAAGGAGGTCGAAGTGCTGGCCAAGGCCTCTGCGGAGGTAGGCGCCAAGCTCGAGGGCGCGATCCGCCAGACCGAGGCGATCAGCAGCCAGATCCCGAGCAAGACGGCGCAGCAAGTCGCCAGTAGCGCCCAAGGCGTGGCGCGTCAGGTTGACGCGCTGGGGGCGCGACTGCAAGCGCAGGCCAATGCGGTGCAGTCGCTGTCACGCGATGTCCAGGCGCTCAAGGGCACCGTCGGCAACGTGGACAAACTCAATCGGGATGTGCAGTCCTTGGTGACGCTGCAGCGCGAGCGCTATCTGGAGGCAACCCAGCGCGCCCAAGCTGCCGCAGCTGCTGCTGCAGCAGCCCCTGCCCCGGCTGCGGCAACTACAGCGGCACCCGCGCCCACCCGCCCAGCCCAATTTCCAGGGACGGCGGCAGCAGCGCGCCCGACCGACCGCGAGGCCGGCAACGACCGGGCCACCCTGCAATACCCGCGGCCGCAGCCGCCGGCCAGCCCGAATGCGCAGCCTGCGACAAATCCAAACGTGAATCCGAACTTGATCTCGGTCCCGCCCAAGCCACAGCCCTGATCATTCTGGGGCCGCGCGGCAGAAGGGTCTGCAGACAGGATGTGGGTTGGATCTTCGCTTCGAGCTTGCCGTTCGAGCTTGTGCATCGGACCGGAGAAGGGCCGCGATTGGTGACCGACTTTAATGGGTCAGCCAACCCGTAGCTCGTACTTCTGGATCTTTTCGATGAGCGTCGTCCGCTGCAGCTGAAGCAGCCGCGCGGTCTGTGAAACGTTGCCGTTCGTGCGCAGCAAGGCCTGTTCTATCAGGCTGCGTTCGATCTTCGTGAGCTGCTGCTTGAGCGGCAGGCCCTCGGGGGGCAAGCTCACAATACCTTGGGCCAGGCAGACGATTTCCTCCACCCGGTTCAGAGGCTCATCACCCATGACTTCTGTTGTCGCGCCGAAACCTGCAGAATCTCCGCCCGCCACGCCCAGCAGGCCAGCCTCGGGAGGGGCGGCCTGCACCGATGTCCCGGGGCCAACCAAGCCTCTGGCGTCAGGCATAGACATCACACCCGCGTTCGCCGCTGCGTGGGCCGGCGCGGGTGGCAGACCCGATTCGCCGAGCAGGGTGAAGATCATCTCGTCCCCAGCCAGGGGAGGCACCGCGGCCACGCTGGCGGTCGTCGGCATGATGACGGGCGCAGCCGCTACCGCCGACACTGCCGCCGCCGCCCGCGGCCGCATACCCGGGGGCAACATGGGCAGCGGAATCTCTGCCAGTGTCACGCGCCGGGCTGGAAATAGGGTGGTGAACCGATCAACCAGATTGGACAGTTCGCGCACATTTCCCGGCCAGGCGTAAGCCAGCAGGGCTTGGGACAAGTCCGGCGCAAAAGAGATCGGCTCTTGTCCATCCAGCGCATGGCGAGCAGCGTAGAAATCAAGCAGGTCTCGCACGTCCTGCGGCCGCTCACGCAGGGGCGTGGTGTGGCACGGCAGGACATTGAGCCGGTAGTACAGGTCTTCCCGAAAGCGTCCGTCGTCCACCGCGGCCGCCAGGTCTTTGTGGGTAGCGGCCACGACCCGGACGTCAATGTCCACCTGGCGCGTAGCACCTACCGGCTGAATCGCCCGGTCCTGAAGAACGCGAAGCAGTTTGACCTGCATGTCCAGCGGCAGGTCGCCGATTTCGTCGAGGAACAGCGTGCCGCCGTCGGCCATCTCGAAGCGGCCCAAACGGTCTGCTATCGCGCCAGTGAAGGCACCCTTACGGTGGCCGAACAGTTCGCTCTCGAGCAGGTCCTTCGGGATTGCGCCGCAATTGATCGGGACAAACGGACCCTTTCGCCGGGGGCTCTGGCGATGTAGCGCCTGTGCAACGAGTTCCTTGCCAGTGCCGCTCTCGCCACTGACCAGCACGGTCGAATGTGAGTTGGCCAGGACCTTGATCAGTGCGAGCAAGGCCTGGGTCGAGGCGCTTTTGCCGATGATGGGGGTCGAGGAAAGGGGCGGCATGAGGTGTTGGGTGCCGCCGCGAAAGCCGGCAGGCATGCGAACTTTCGTGGACTTTATTTATCCCTTTTGAGGACTGACACTTCCAAAGGAATCAATTTGATAACGGCGAGTGCGCCGGCTTGGGCAGACCGGCTCTCTCACCCCGAGTGGAACCTCTCAATTACTCACTGTCCCGCGTTTCTCCAGACCTCACAATCGCATGAATATGTATATCGCCCCCTATGCCCGGTGTGGCGACATCGGCCTCATATTTCTCACCTGCATGGGGGTCCCTTGCGCGCATTGCTGATTGAGGACGACCCGGTTTTCGCAGGGGCCATGGGGCGCGCGGTGCGCGGCTTGGGCGAGGGCTGGCAGGCGGACCTGGCGACGACGGTGGCCGAGGGGATTGCGATGCTGGAGGCGGCGGGCGACGACCTTCAACTGGCGCTGGTCGATATGACCCTGCCCGACGGCTCGGGCCTGGCGGTGATCCGCGCCTTGCGGCAGTTGCGCCCCGACGTGCCGGCATTGGTCGTCTCTACGCTGTCGAGTGAGCGCAGCGTGGTCGACGCCATCGCCGAGGGTGCACGCGGCTACCTGCACAAGAGCGATCCGCTGCACGCGCTGACCGGTTCGATCGCCCAGGTCCTGCAAGGCCACTACCCGATCAGTCCCTCGCTGGCCCGCTACTTGTTCAACCTGGTACGGCCTGACCCAACGGGGCAGACCACGCCCCAGGTGCGGCTCACACACCGGGAGCTACAGACATTGCGCTGTATCTCCCTGGGCATGTCCTATTTGGAAGTGGCCCATGACATGGGCGTGTCACTGTCGACCGTGCAGTCGCACATCCGAAGCCTGTACCGCAAGCTCGAGGTCCGCTCGCAGGTCCAGGCGGTCGGCAAGGCGAGAGCGCAAGGGCTTCTGTGAACGCCAAACGCCTGGCCTGCTGGCTGGTGCTGGGATGCGCCCTCCTCTGGCAAGGTCTGGCGGGAGCCGGCAGCGCACCGGCAATTCAAGAACTCGGCGAAGCAACCCTGGGGATACGCGACCAGCAAACCCGGGTCACGCTGCCGCATACGCTCGCAAGAGGCCAATTCGCGCCGTCCGGTGAGCGGGTCACTTACCGGTTAACGCTGACCCTGGCCGAGAAGCCCACGAGCCCCCTGGCGGTATCCATCGTCAAGGCAAGCCGATCGGCCAACATTCGCGTGAACGGCCATGCGTTGGGCAGCTGCGCGCCAGGCCCGCTGGAAGGCCTGCGTTGCGCACAAGCGCCCCTCTTTATGCAAGCCCCCGACGCGGTCTGGCAATCAGGCGTAAACCAGATTGAGGTGGAAGTTTTTGCCAACAGCATGCAGACCAATGGCCTGTCGCGGGTGCTGGTGGGACCTGCCCAGGCCCTCTTCGACGAGCGCCACCAGCCGGCCCAGTTCTGGCGCCAAGACCTGGTCACGGCGGTCAGCTGGGCGACGGCGGCCTTTGGCGTCCTGGCCCTTTTCATCGGCCTGCGCTATGCCAGCCCACAGCGGCGGGGCTTTCTGTGGTTCGGGCTGGCCTGCATGCTGAGGGCGACGAGCAATCTTTATGCGACCAGCATCGCCGTCCACGACGATGCCTTCTGGGTCCAATGGGCCTTCACCGCCGCTAGGCTGGCGTCGATCCCGGTCATGATTTTGACGCTGCTGAGTTTTTTCGAACATCGACTGCCCAGGCTGGAGCGGTGGCTGGTGATCTACGGCGCGACGCTGCCTTTTCTCGTCGCGGCCACCGGCGCACGCACGGACTGGGCGATGCTGCTGTCGGTGCCGGGCACGCTCATCGCGCTCTACCTGATTCCAGTGATCAGCGCCTGGGTGCTGGCCCAGCGCTCACGGACCGCGATGCTGATGTTGGCCGCACTATTCGCGCTCCTGGCCTGCGGACTGCACGACGTCTGGGTGCTGGCAACGCCGAGCGGCTTTGACCAGCCGATGGCGCTGCCCATAGCCAATGGCATCCTTTTGCTCACCCTGGGCAGCATCATCATCGGCAGGATGGCCCACGCACTGGCGGTCACCGCCAACCTCAACGAGACCCTGCGCGACCAAGTAGCGGCAGCAGAGTCCGACCTGCGCCAGCAGCACCAGAAGATTCTCGAGTTTGAGCGCCGCCATGCCCGAAACGAGGAGCGCGAACAACTGCTGCGGGACCTGCACGATGGCCTGGGCTCCAACCTGGCCAGCGCGCGCATCCTGCTCGACGACCAGACCCTGCCTCCCGCGCAGGTGCGCGAGCTGATCGACGACTGCATCGATGACATGCGGCTCCTGATCGACGCCTCCGGGCCGCAGGCCCAGCTGGCCGACGCCCTGGGCAGCTTGCGCTACCGCATCACCCAGCGGCTCGGTTCGGCGCCGGTGCAGGTGCAGTGGACCCTGCACCTGGCGAACCTGCCGCCTCTGCCGGCAACCAGCGGATTGCAGCTGCTGCGGCTGGTGCAAGAGGCATTGACCAATGCCTTGCGTCACTCGGGGGGGAAGCACATCCAGGTCAGCGCGCGCTACGACACCGACCGCCTGCATCTGACTGTTGCCGACAACGGTCAAGGCCTGCGCGCCGGCGCGCGTGAAGGTCGCGGCCTCGGCAATATGCGCCAGCGCGCAGCGCGGGTGGGCGCCTCGCTGCAATTGCACAGCGACGCGGCGGGAACGCGGGTGGAGGTGGTCTTACCCATCCCCCAGACATGAAAAAGCCCGCCTAAGCGGGCGAGGACCGGGCTGGGGATGGGGCTGGGCTGGGAGTGAACCGGGCGGGGGCAGGAGGGTGGTGGGTGCTGACGGGCTCGAACCGCCGACCTACGCCGTGTAAGGGCGCTGCTCTACCAACTGAGCTAAGCACCCCTCACTGCAACCCGAAGCCGGGTCAACGCAATCAGTTCAGGGCGTCTTTGAGCGCCTTGCCCGGGCGGAACTTGGGCACCTTGGCGGCTTTGATCTTGATGGCATCGCCCGTACGCGGGTTGCGACCCGTGCGGCCGGCGCGCTTGGTCACGGCGAAGGTGCCAAAGCCTACCAGGGAGACGGAGCCGCCCTTCTTCAGGGTGGTCTTGACGGCACCGATCATGGACTCCAGTGCGCGGCCGGCGGCGGCCTTGGAGATGTCGGCGTGCTTGGCGATGTGTTCAATCAGATCGGTCTTGTTCACGAATAATTCTCAGGGTGTTTGATTGGGGTTCTTGGCAGGGGGACTGGCAACGATTAAAGCCACGGCTGCTGCGTGCTGTCAATACGGCTTGCCCTCTGACAAACAACTAACGACCTACATTTTAAGGGTTTGCGGGCGCCGGCACGCGGACAGCGGCGCAGAGCAGAACGAGCGCCTAGCGGACCCGGGCACGAATTTCCGGCAGCGCACGCTGCAGGTAATAGACCATGGACCAGACCGTGAGTACAGCCGCGACCCAGATCAGCCAGACACCCCACCAGCCGGTGTCAATGACCCCGAACAGGACGCCGTCGTAGAGAAGAAAGGGGATGGCCACCATCTGCACCGTGGTCTTGACCTTGCCCAGCATGTGGACCGCCACACTGCGCGAGGCCCCAATTTGAGCCATCCATTCGCGCAGGGCCGAGATCGCGATTTCGCGACCGATGATGATGAGCCCGACAAACACGTCGGCGCGCCCCAGGTGCACCAGTACCAGCAGGCTGGCGCACACCAAAAATTTGTCGGCCACCGGGTCGAGAAAGGCCCCGAAGGAGGAGGTCTGGTTGAGCCGACGGGCAAGCCAACCGTCGGCCCAGTCGGTCAGCGCGAATACCACGAAGAGCACGGTCGCGATCAGGTTCTGAACCTCGGGCGCCAGGCCCAGGTAAAACACCCCGACGATCAAGGGGATGGCGACGATGCGCGTCCAGGTGAGGATCGTGGGGATGGTGAAGAACATGGGACCGATTCTGGCACGGCGCGGCCCGACCTGCGTCAGCGCAAGGCCCGGTAAATCGTCTCGGCCAGCGCATGCGAGATGCCCTCGACAGTCACCAGGTCTTCCACGCTCGCGTCAGCCACGCCACGGATGCCGCCAAAGCGCTGTAGCAGGCGGGCCCGCTTCTTCGCACCGATGCCGGGAATCTCCTCCAACCGGCCGCCCCCCACTCGCACCTTGTCCCGGCGGGCACGCATGCCGGTGATGGCGAAGCGATGCGCCTCATCGCGAATTTGGGCGACCAGCATCAGCGCGGCCGAGTCGCGGCCAAGGTAGACCTTTTCCCGGCCATCGGCGAAGACCAACTCCTCCAGACCGACCTTGCGGCCCTCGCCCTTTTCGACGCCCACAATGCGGGACAGATCAAGGCCCAGCTCGACAAAGACCTCCCGGGCCATGCTCACCTGGCCCTTGCCGCCGTCGACCAGTACCACATCGGGCATGCCACCGTCTTCGACCTTGCCGTAGCGGCGCGTGAGCACTTGGCGCATGGCGGCGTAGTCGTCGCCCGGCGTGATGCCGTCAATGTTGTAGCGACGGTATTGGGCCGCCTGCATCTTGTGATGGTGGAACACCACGCAGGAGCCCTGGGTGGCCTCACCGGAGGTGTGCGAGATGTCGAAGCACTCGATGCGGAGGGCCTCGAGGTCGGCGACCGCCAGGTCAAGCGCCTCCACGAGGGAGCGGGTGCGCGCCTGTTGCGAGCCCTCCTCGGCCAGCAGCCGGGCCAGTTGAAGCGCAGCGTTCTTCTCGCACATCTCGAGCCAAGCCCGCCGGCGCTCGTGGGGCTGGTGGACCGCAACCACCTTGTGCCCGGCCTGCTGGGACAGGGCCTGCACCAACGCCCGGGGCACGGGGTCGCTGATCACCAGCACCGGTGGCACCGCGATGTCGATGTAGTGCTGGGCGATGAAGGCCTCTAGCACCAGCGGCTCGGGCTCAAGCTGCGGCCCATCGATCGCCCGCATCGCCTGGGCGTCGTCGACATGGCTGGGGAAGTAAGGTCGGTCACCGAGATGGCGACCGCCCCGAACCATGGCCAGGTTGACGCAGGCGCGCCCGCCCTGCACCCGCACCGCCAAGATGTCCACGTCCCGGTCGTCGGCGGTCTCGACCGATTGCTGGTGCAGCACCCGAGACAGAGCGCTGACCTGGTTGCGTAATTCGGCTGCCTGCTCGAACTCCAGCTTGTCGGCGTGGGCCATCATCCGCGCCTCGAGGTCTGCCATGACCTCGCCGGCTTGGCCCTGCAAAAAAGCCTCGGCATGAGCCACGTCGCGCGCGTAGTCGTCCGCGCTGACCAGGTCCACACAGGGGCCGGAGCAGCGCTTGATCTGATAGAGCAGGCAGGGCCGGGTGCGGTTAGCAAAAACCGTGTCCTCGCAGGTGCGCAGCCGAAACACCTTCTGTAGCAACTGGATCGACTCCTTCACCGCCCAGGCGCTCGGGTAAGGCCCGAAATAGCGGTGCTTGCGGTCGATCGCGCCGCGGTAGTAGGTCATGCGCGGGAACGCGCTCGACGGGCCACCGATCTTCAGATAGGGGTAGCTCTTGTCGTCGCGAAACAGGATGTTGAACCGCGGACTGAGCGCCTTGATCAGGTTGTTTTCGAGCAGCAGCGCCTCGGCCTCGGAGCGCACCACCGTGGTTTCCATCCGCACGATCTTCGACACCATGTGGCCGATGCGTGTGCCGTCGTGGTTCTTTTGGAAGTAGCTGGAGACGCGCTTTTTCAGGTCGCGGGCCTTGCCCACGTAAAGCACGCCGCCCTCGGGGTCGAAATAGCGGTAGACGCCGGGCAAGGCCGGCAGGCTAGCGACCTGGGCCAGCAACTCGGGAGGGTGCGCCGGAGCCTGGGACATGCGGCCTATTATCCGGGCCATGCGTTGGGACATCTTCTGCCGCGTGGTCGACAACCTGGGCGACATCGGGGTTTGCTGGCGCCTGGCCGCCGAACTGGCGGCGCGGGGCGAGGCGGTGCGCCTGTGGGTCGATGCGCCCGACCCGCTGACCTGGATGGTCCCAGGCGGCCGAGCCGGCGCTGCGCGCTTGGGTGTGGCACTACGTGACTGGGACCCCAGCAGCCTGGTGGAAGACGAACCCGCAGAGGTCGTCGTAGAGGCCTTCGGATGCGACCCGCATCCGGGCTTTCTTGCCGCGATGGCGCAGACCGCCCGTGTACGCGGCGCGCCGCCGGCCTGGTTCAATCTCGAGTACCTCTCGGCCGAAGCTTGGGTGGCCCGCTGCCATGGCCTGGCCTCTCCGGTGCTGGCTGGGCCGGCGGCCGGCCTGGGCAAGCGCTTTTTTTACCCGGGCTTCACACCGGAGACCGGAGGCCTGATCCGAGAGACCGGGCTGGACGATCGCCAGGCCCGCTTCGACCGCGGCACCTGGATGGCCGGTCTGGGCCTGCCCCCGCCGGCAAGGGGCGAGCGCCTGGTCAGCCTGTTTTGCTACGAGCCTCCCACCCTGCCCGCGCTGCTGGGGCAACTTGCCGCCCAAGGTGCCCGCCTGCTGGTCACACCTGGGCGGGCCCAAGTGGCGCTCGAGGCCGCGCTGGTCACGCTGGGCTCGGCCCCAAAGCCTGCCTGGAACCTGCTGCCGCCCCTGCCCCAGACCGGGTTTGACGAACTGCTCTGGGCCTGCGACCTGAATTTTGTGCGGGGCGAGGACTCCTTGGTCCGGGCGCTGTGGGCGGGCCGCCCCTTCGTCTGGCAGATCTACCCGCAGCACGATGGCGTGCACCTGGACAAGCTGGCCGCCTTTCTGGACTGGCTGCAGGCCCCGGCCTCGCTGCGCCAAGCGCATGCGGCATGGAATCAGGCGCAAGCCCGGGCAGGCACGGACCCAACCTTCCCC
>Ga0164292_10004383_pt1 | contig 11492 bp, 8 predicted proteins | sample GEODES117metaG_FD_111486 | JGI IMG/M metagenome (GOLD analysis project Ga0164292, IMG submission 111486) | Eutrophic lake water microbial communities from Lake Mendota, Wisconsin, USA - GEODES117 metaG | ecosystem: Environmental > Aquatic > Freshwater > Lake | place: USA: Lake Mendota, Wisconsin... | reverse complement strand
TCCATGCCCAGGCAACCGGGCCAGCATCCCCAACGACACGTTCCAGGATAGATTGGCCGCGGCGGACTGTCGACGCCGCCTCGCTCCACCACTCAGCCGGCCCCGCCAGACAACCGGTTTTTGCGCTCCGACCAGCAGATTCCAGCCCCGAGCCTTGTCGCAACCATGGCGTCGAGCCCGCTCACGATCGAACCGCTCGGCGACGCCTGTCTTGTCGTCCGACTGGGCACGACGATCGACCCTGCCACCTCCCAGCGCGTCGCTGCCGCCACCACCTCCCTCGCGGCAGCCACGTTGCCGGGCATCGTCGACATCGCACCGACGTTCACGACGGTCGCCGTCGTCTTCGATCCCGCCCGCACCGATGTCGGTCGCCTCGGCGCCGGGATCGTGTCGATGCTCGCTGACCTCGATACCGCCACGCTTCCGGCCGGCAACATCGTCGAAATCCCGATCGTCTACGGTGGCGATGACGGGCCGGATCTCGCCGCAGTCGCTGCCCACGCGGGGCTCGATCCCGAAGAGATCGTGAGGCTCCATGCCGCGACCGACCACGTCGTCGGCATGATCGGCTTCGCCCCCGGCTTTCCGTATCTCCTCGGCCTCCCGGCAGCGCTCTCGATCCCGCGGCGGTCGACGCCGCGGACGCGCGTGCCGGCAGGCTCGGTGGCGATCGCCGAACGCCAGACTGGCATCTATCCTCGGGACAGTCCCGGCGGATGGCACGTGATCGGCCGAACCGACCGCGTTCTCTTCGATCCACTGAAGTCCCCGCCATCGCTCCTCCGGGCCGGTGACGTCGTCCGCTTCGTGCCGGTCGTCGATGCTCCCACGGCACGGGGGATGCGACGATGACGATGGTCGAGGTCGTAGCCCCGGGGATGCTTACCACGGTTCAGGATCCCGGCCGCACCGGCTGGCGTGCAAGCGGCGTCGGTCCCGGGGGCGCGATCGACACCGTCTCGCACCGCCTCGCCAACCTGCTCGTCGGCAATCCCGAGGATGCCGCTGCGTTCGAGATCACGCTCTCCGGCCCCCGACTCCGCTTCCTCGCCGCATCGTGGGTGGCGCTCACGGGAGCGACGATCGACGCGACCGTCGTCACCCACGACGGTCGATCGTCCCGGGTGCCGGGATGGCATCCGTTCTGGGTGCCCGCAGAAGCGACGCTCGCCTGCGACGCCTTTGCCATCGCCGGCTGCCGCGCGACGCTCGCCATCGCCGGAGGGCTCGACGTGCCGATCGTCCTCGGGGGACGTGGCACCGACATCCGTTCCGGCTTCGGCGGATTTCGGGGCCGGCCGCTGAAGACAGGCGACCGGGTGCCGATCGGCGTCTCCCGCCGATCCCCTCCCGCCGATCCCGCGCGCGTCGTCATCGAGCCACGTTCCGTGGCCAACGACCTGCGTTCCGTGCCGCATGGGGCGACCGGGCCCGCGGAGGATGCGATGACGATCAGGGTGCTTCCGGGACCGGAGTTCGCAGACTTCCCGATCTCGACCCGGTCGGCTTTCTTCACCGTGCCGTTCACGGTCACGCCCGACTCCGACCGGAGCGGCTGCCGGCTCTCCGGTGGGCCCCTCGAGGCCCCGAGGATGACGCTCTCCGAGGCCGTGATGGCAGGCACGATCCAGGTGCCCCCCTCCGGCCACCCGATCGTGCTCGCCGCCGATCATCCCGTCACCGGGGGCTACCCGCGGATCGCCGTCGTGGCCACGATCGATCTGCCACGGCTGGGGCAGGCCCGCCCCGGCGCTCGGCTGCGCTTCATCGAGATCGGTCTCGACCAAGCGCGGAGCCTGCTGACACAACGGGAGCGGACGATCCGCACCGTCGCCGCCGGCCTGGAGCATCTCCGATGACTGCCACCCGCCTCTCGATCGACCTCAACGGCGACGTCGGCGAGTGGGACGGCGACGCCACGGACGCCGCCGCACGACTCCGGGCCGACGCCGCGTTGGCAGCGTCGCTCTCGAGCTTGAACGTCGCCTGCGGCGGCCATGCCGGCGACGCCGGATCGATGCGGTCACTCGTGCGCCTCGCCAGCGATCGCGGCCTGGCGCTCGGTGGTCATCCGTCCTTCCCCGACCGGAGCGGATTCGGACGGCGTGTGATGGCGCTCTCGCCCGCCGAGATCGAGCGGGTCGTCGCCGATCAGGTCGGCGACCTCGTCGCGATCGCGACCGACGAACGGATGCGCGTCGGTCACGTCAAGCCGCACGGCGCCCTGTACAACCTCGCCGCCACCGACCGAGACGTCGCCGATGCGATCGCCCGTGCGGTGGCGTGCATCGATCAGCGACTGATGCTCGTCGGACTCTCCGGCGGCGCCTTGATCGATGCCGGACGACGGCTCGGGCTTGCCACCGCATGCGAGGTGTTCTGCGACCGGGCCTACGAGTCGGACGGCAGCCTGACGCCGCGGACGCAGCCAGGGAGTGTGCTCACCGATGCGACGGTCGCCGCGGCGAGGCTCGTGCGGATGGTGCGCGACGGGCTCGTGGAGAGCCGGCAGGGCTCGACGCTCCACGTCACCGCCACGACCGCCTGCATTCATGGCGACACGCCGTACGCCGCCGACTTCGCCCGGACGATCCGAAAGGCGCTCGTCAACGCTGGCATCGACGTCGCCGCGCCGGCCTGATCCCCGAGCCGGGCGACGGCTCTCAGCGCCCCTCGACCGCTTCGTCCGTCGTCTCCACCGACCTCCCGCCGTCGACCGGCGTTTCCTCTCCGGCGAGCTCGATCGCTTCGGGCCACGGCGTGGGGACCGGGGGCATGTCGGGGGAGACGACGCGGTCCGTCTTCCGTCCGACGGCGGCGAGGTCGATCGGCTTGAAGCCGAGATCCCACACCGGTGAATCCCGGGGGAGGGTGAAGTCGCCCGTCTGCGGATCGGCGAACCCCGGATCGGCGACGATCGAGCCGCTCTCGAGATTCGCCTTCTGCCTCGCCTTGAGCGACAGCCCGTCGGGGAAGGTCACGGCTTCACCGTCGTGCCAGTAGCAGTTGTCGCGGAACACGATGCGCTCGTTCCAATCCCCCTTGGCCAGCGGCGTGTCGGAATCCCACCAGACGATGTTGCGTTCGAAGCGGAAGCTGACATGATCCTCGACCCGGGTGCGCTGGAGCTGCCAATCGCGGGCCGAGGCGAGGATGTTGTTCTCGATGAGGTTGTCCTTGCCGTAGTGCTGGTGGAAGCTCCCCGACGAGGCGCGGTGGACGACGTTGCCGCGCATCACGATCCCGCTCGATCCTTCGTCGGTGTACAGGCCCCAGCCGCCGTAGTCGTGGCTGACGATGTCGTGGATGAGATTCCCCTCGACGATCGTCCCGGGGGAGACGCCGAGCGTGTAAACGCCCCCCATGTCGGAGAGGACGCCGTGGCCGAGGTGATGGATGTGGTTGCCGGCGATCCGGTTCCGTTCCGCCGGGCTCGGCCCGTAGCCCCAGGTCCATCCCACGGAAATGCCGGTGTAGGTGAAGTCGGCGATCTCGCAGTGCTCGATCGTCGTCCGATCGGCCTGGCCGATCCAGATGCCGATCCCCGCCGGATGGAGCCTGCCGCCGTGGGCGATGGTGGAGTCGCGGATCGTGTTCTCCGTGACCCGGGCGATCGACCGCCCCCCGGCCACCGTCGCCCCGATCATCACCCCGCCCGCACCGAGGTCGACCAACTCGCAACGGTCGACGAGGCATCGCCCGCAACCGACACCGAGCGACAGGCCGTAGCGGCCGACGTGGCGGATCCCGCAGCGGATCAGCTGAACGTCGCGGGCGCCGGTGAGGGACACCGCGGCTCCGACGTTGATGTCGCCCTGCGGGACCGACTGCCCGCGGGAGGGCATCGGCCAATTGCCATGGGCGAACGACAGCCCGACGATCCGCAGATGGTCGACGGTTCCCCCCGGGACCGGCTCGCCGCGGAGCATGAGCAACGTGTCGACGCGCGGCGCGATCACCTCCGTCCGCTCCGGGTCCTCGCCCTCGAGGGGGCAGTAGGTGAGCGTGCCGGTCGGCAGGTCGAGATACCAGCTCCCCGGCTCTCCGAGCGCCTCGCGGACATTCTCGAGCCGGTATCGCCCCCCGGCAGCGAAGGCTCCCCACGGTTCGAGGCTCGATGTGGTGCCGACGAGTTGTACGTTCACCGCCCCGTCCTCCTCCGCAGGCTCGAGTGCCCCCAGACGCATGCGTGACATCGACCACTGATGCACCGCCACGACCTCGATCGCGCCGGGGTCGGCCCAGTCACGCCGGACATCGGCCGCCTCCGCCTGAAAACGGTCGTGCCCGCGCCCCTCGGCGGCGGGCGAGGGAGGCAGCGGCCCGCGGACGGTGAACCAGCCCTCGGCCGGAAGAACCGGGCGGAACCGACGCTGTCCGTCGACGAACAACTGCGAGAACCGCCATCTCCCGGCCTGCACATCCGGAAGGACCACGCTCCATCGTGGGCGGCCGTCGACTTCCGTGACCGTCCAGCCGGAGATCCGCCGGCCACCGCTGAACACCGGCCGGGCATCCTCGGCAGCGTGGATGATCGTCGGCGACTTCTCTCCGCCGCTGTCTTCGGCCGTGATCACGAGCGTGTCGGCGAGCGTGTAGAGGCCGTCGGCCACTTCGATCGTGATCGGCGCCGGCGTCGCCCTGCGCTTGCGGAGGTCGCGGACGAGATCGAGCGCCCGACGGAGCGTGGCGACCGGTCGACCCTGACGGCCATCGGCCGCGTCGTCTCCATCGGGAGCGACGTAGTACTCGGCCGGAGGGGCTGCGTTCACCGCTCCCGACCCGGCTAGCAGGCCGACCAAGAGCCATGTCACCGCTCCCCACCCGCGGCGGCATCGACAGGGGAACCACACTCCGCAAACCGCTTCCATGCCCGAAGCCCTCGTTCGATCGATCATGTCCTCTTGCTCCCCGCATCGTCACGATTCCGAGCCCGGCCCGTCAACCGGCCCGGCGCGGGCGGCCGACGTCGCTCCCTCTCACCCCGCGCCGCGGAAGTTCGGACGCAGCCGACATCGCCCGTCGTCGAGGCGGGCGAGGATGCCGACAAGCGCACCGTCGGTGTCGATCGCCGCGGCGGTGCTGCCACAGAACAGGTCGGCCGCCAGCAGACCGCCGCGCACGGCCCCCTCGAGGAGATCGCCTGCGAGCGTCACCTTCTGCACATGGGGGAGCGCGGAGAGCGGCGGCCGGATGGCCCCGGGAAGGATGTCGGGGGTGATCGAAGCGAGGGGGAGGGCGTCGTCGATCCGGTACGGACCGACGCGGCCGCGCCGCAGCGACTCCATCACCGCGCGCGTGCGAAGCGCCACCGCCAGATCGCGCCCGATCGCCCGGATGAAGGTCCCCGCCGAGCATTCGATCTCGACCTCCAGGCGGGGCCATCGGTAACCGGTGATCTCCAGCCGGTCGATCCGCACCGGCCGCGCCTCGATCGCCACAGGCCGCCCCTTCCGGGCGAGTCGGTAGGCCCGTTTACCGTCGACATGCACGGCGGAATAGTCGCACGGTCGCTGGAGGATGTCACCGCGGAATCCCGCCGCCGCGGCCTCGAGTTCCTCGGCCGTCGGCACGCGTGGATCGGTCTCCGGCTCGATCGGCGTCTCGAAGTCGTCGGAGGGACTCGAGCGGCCGAGGAGGAACGTGGCCGAATACTCCTTCGCCTGAGCGTGGAGGTGATCGACGAGCTTCGTGGCGTGCCCCAGACAGACGACCACCACGCCGCTGGCGAGCGGATCGAGGGTGCCTGCATGGCCGACGGTCTTCATGCCCGCCGCCCGGGCGACGACGTCGACGACCTTCCGGCTCGTCACGCCCGGCGGCTTGTCAACCGGGATCACACCCGTGAATGGGAAACGCATAGAGCTCCGCGACTTCCTCCGCCGTCTTCCCCGCGAGCCGGACGCGCTCCCGCAGCGCCACCGGATCATCCACAGCCTCGGCGACGAGCCGGTCGAACTTGAGATCGACAATCGCCACGGTGGCGGCGGCATCGGATCGTGCATGGCCGAGCGGATGGCACACCAGCCCGCTCTCCAGCCTGCCGTGGATCGCATGATCGATCGAGAGGCTCGTGGGGATCCCGTCTGGATAGCGACGATCGTAGTCCGGCCCCCCGTGGATGATCGCCATTCTCCCGATCAAGCCGGCGATCGCCTCGTCGGCGATCCGCTCCGCGTCGTAATCGGCAGGGAGGAGCATGAGCTCGTCCCATCCCGGCGAGCCGACGCCGCCGGCGGCCGCGTCGCGGGCCTTGAGCAACGTCCGAGCGAGGATGTAGGGAAGCGAATGATCGGCCGACTGACGCGTCGACGGCGTCCGCTTGGCGGGGTCGGCGATGATCGAGAAGGCCGGTTCGTAGATCGCCACCTCGAGCCGGCGGATCCGATCCGGATCGGCAGCCAGCCCCGGCCGCCGCGCGAACAGATCGACGAGGGCCTGCAGGGCACCCGCGGACTGATGCTCGTAAAGGCCGAGCTTGAAGTGCATGCCGTGGATCGCGAAGGCATCGCCGGAGAGCCCGAGTTCGAGTTCGAACGGGCTGTGGCCCTCGGGGCAGGGGACGTTGCGCCGGTAGATCGACAGCGGATTGCGGAAGATGTCTTTCGGCCCGACGAACCCGGCGAGCGACCGCCGCGCCGCCGACACGGCGACCTCGGCCGACAGGGCCGCCGAGGCCCCCTTGCTGTCGGAGAGCTGGTGGCCGGCCCGGATGGCGCGGAAGGGGACATAGTGCGCCCCCACCATGCCGATCGCCGACTCGATCGCGTCGACGTCCCCCCCGAGGGCCGCCGCGTAGGCTGCCGCGCAGGCGATCGCGCCATGATGGACGTGGTCGATCGCGAACGTCCGCAGCGGGAACACCTCCGCCAGCCGTCCCCGAATCTCGTCGATGAGGAGCATGACGCGGAGGGTTTGATCGCCGTCGAGCCCCGCCTCCCGCCCCGCCGCCAGCGCGACGGGGTAGAAGTCGTTGTGCCCGAACTCCCCGGCCGTCCGCCCCTTGGCCGCGTCGTGGCCGAAGTTCGTGCCGTTGGAATCCCACTCCCGCACCGCCGATGCATCGGCCGCCACCCCCTTCTCGATCGCCACCGGTCGGCTTGCTCCGAGGCAGATCGCCCCCCGGCTCCCCGTCGAGGGAGGGGATGCCAACGCCTCGCGACGCAGCACCGTCGGCGCGTTTGCCCCCAGGGCGAGTGCCGACACGCCGCAGCCGACGCTGTCGACGTGGAACCGCTCGAGCAGCGCGAGCGTCGCTCGCCCCACCGGCTGCGGGCGACGGAGGAACTCGATCGCGTAGTCGGCGAGTCCCCGGGCCTGGTTCGTCGTCGCGGGGAGGAGGCAGGTGGTGCCGGGGCCGGGGGCCCCCGCCGGGGTGGGATGACTCATGGATGCGTCGAGTTCGAGGATGGCACGCCGGCCCGACAAAAAGAACCGGTTCGACAGTTGTAGCCGATCGACCGACAATGCACGGCGAGGTCGGCGACCGCTACGGCCCCCCGTCGACCGAGGTCGCCCCCGTCCCCGCGAAGCACACCCCGATGGAACCAGCACAGCTCGGCCCATACACCATCGGCACCCGGCTCGGTCGTGGCGGCATGGGGGCCGTCTACGAAGCCGTCGACACGACCACCGGCGCGTCTGTGGCCGTCAAGGTCCTCGCGGCCCACCTCGCCGACGACCCCGGCCTGAAGGCGCGCTTCCGCGACGAGATCGAGACGCTCAAGGAGTTGCGTCATCCGGGCATCGTCCAACTCCTCGCCTACGGGGAGGAGGGGGATCAGCCCTACTTCGCCATGGAGTTGGTCCGCGGCAAGACGATCGAGCAGGCGCTCCGCGGCGGGCGCCGGTTCACCTGGCAGGAGACCGTGGCGGCGGCGCTTGCGATCTCCCGGGCGCTCAAGGTCGCGCACGATCACGGCGTCATCCATCGCGACCTCAAGCCCTCGAACATCCTGCTCGCCGACGACGTGCCGATCGGCGAGGGGGTGAAGCTCGCCGATTTCGGGATCGCGAAGCTGTTCGGCGGCGCCTCCCACACGGCCCATGGCAACATCGTCGGCACCGCCGAATACATGGCCCCCGAACAGGCCACCGGTGCCGGGATCGATCATCGCGCCGATCTCTACTCGCTCGGTCTGGTGATGTATGCGATGCTCGCCGGACGTCCCCCGTTCCGCGGAGGACAGGCCACCGAAGTGATCGCCAAGCAGCGCAATTCCCCCGCTCCCCGGATCGCCGACGCGGTGCCTGCCGTTCCCCCTGAACTCGACACCCTCATCGACCGCCTCCTCCAGAAAGCCCCGGCCTCCAGGCCCGCAAGCGCTCTCGCGCTCGCCCGGCTCCTGACGGCGATCGCGACGTTCGTTCCCACCGCCGATCGGATCGCGCCGGCAGGTGACAAACTCGTCATCGCCGATCTCCCCGCCCCGCCGACCCGGGGGGAGCAGAAGGGCATGTCAGGGGACTTCACGACCGTCTACGGCACGAACGCCCCCGCGCCTCACGCGGCGGCGGCCTCACCAGAGCCCTCCCCTGCGCCCTCAGAGTCTCCGCCCGCCCCGTCCCCACGTGCGACGGAAGGCGCCACGGCAGGTTCAGGGGAGGAAGCCCCCAAGCCCCGCGCCGTCCGTCGGCCGACAGGGGGTTCGGGGAGCGCCCCGACCGCCGGCATCGACCGCGACCTCACCGGCCTTCCCAAGGAGGGTAAGGGGGCCGACACCCGCGTCGATACGACGGTGCGCCGGCAGCACACGTCGATGGCCGATCTCGAGCGGGTCGACCGCGAGCGTCGCTTTCGCGATCAGACGCGGCAGACATGGGCCGGGGTGGCGATGGCGATCGCGATCGCGGCCACCGTGCTCGGCGGTGGCTGGATGCTCCTGCGTCCACCGACGGCCGACTCGCTGTACGCCCGGATCAAGGCGGTGTCGGATGACGACGACGGCGACCTCCGCGACGCCGACGAGCTCATCCGTCGCTTCCTCGATCGCCATTCGGACGACCCCCGCGTCTCCGAGGTGGCGGGCTTCGCGCGCTCGATCGCGCTGGACCGACTCGAACGGCGAGCCCGGCGAAAGCTCCGCGGCGACCGGCCGCTCTTGCCGATCGAGCGCGATTACCGCGCCGCCATGGCCCGCGAACCGGAGAGCCCCTCCGGCTGCCTCGCTGCCCTCGAGGCGTTCGTGACGCTCCATCAACCCGTCGATCAGGCCGGCGAGCAGCCGGGCGAGGACCGGCAGCCCGACGCCCCGCACCCCCCGATCACAATGCCCTCCGGGGATCTCGAGGACGATACGGGGCTGTGGATCGCGCTGGCCCACCGCCAAATCGCCAGGCTCACGCCGCTTGCGCTCGACGAGCAGCAAGAGGACCGCCGGCGGATCGAGGCGATTCTCGCCGATGCCGAAGCCCTCAGCGTCGCCGCGGCCGACGATCCCTCCCGTCGACAGGACGCCCTCGCCACGCGGCGCCTCCTCCTCGCGAGCATCGTCGATACCTACGCTGGTCGTGCCCACGTCAGCACGCTGGTCGAGCGGGCCACGACGCTCCTCGCCGAGATCGCCCCCGCCACCCCCACCGAATCGTCCCCAGGAGCCGAGGCCCCATGACCGCGTCGCACGCACGAATCCGCAGCCACGAGGCCTTCGCCCGGGCGCGAACGCTCATCCCAGGGGGGGTGAACTCCCCGGCGCGGGCCTTCGGTGGGGTCGGCGGTGAACCGATCTTCTTCGAGCGCGCCGATGGCCAGTGGCTCACCGACATCGACGGCCAACGCTACCTCGACTACATCGGTTCCTGGGGCCCGATGATCCTCGGGCACAGGCATCCCCGCGTCGTCGCCGCCGTCGAGCGCGCCCTCGGCCGCGGCACGAGCTACGGCGCGCCGACCGAGGCCGAGAGCAGGCTGGCGGAGTTGATCATCGCGGCGGTGCCGTCGATCGAGAAGGTGCGGATGGTGAGCTCCGGCACCGAGGCGACGATGAGCGCCGTCCGTCTCGCCCGTGGATTCACCGGTCGCAGCGGGATCGTCAAGTTCATCGGCAATTACCACGGCCACGTCGACTCGCTGCTCGTCGCCGCCGGGTCGTCGGCCGCCACCCTCGGCGTCCCCGATTCCCCGGGCGTCACCGCCGGCGCCACGCGCGACACGCTCCTGCTCGAGTACAACGCGACGGAGCGGCTCGAGGACCTGTTCGCGGCCCGCGGCGACGAGATCGCGGCGGTGATCCTCGAGCCGGTCGTCGGCAACATGGGGCTCGTCGTGCCGTCGGAGAGCTTCCTTCGGGCCGCCCGTCGGCTCACCGAGAAGCACGGGGCACTGCTCGTGTTCGACGAGGTGATGACCGGATTCCGGCTCGCCTACGGCGGGGCCCAGGAGCTCCTCGGTGTCACCCCCGACCTGACGACGCTCGGGAAGATCGTCGGCGGCGGCCTGCCGCTGGGAGCCTACGGAGGACGGCGCGACATCATGGACAACGTCCTCCCCGCGGGGAAGGTCTTCCAGGCCGGGACGCTCTCCGGCAATCCACTCGCCGTGGCGGCCGGCACGGCCACGCTCGAGGAACTCCGCGATCATCCCCCTTATCCGCTCCTCGAGCGCCACGGTGCCCGGCTCGAGGCGGGCTTCCGGGCGGCGGCCGAGGCGGCCGGCGTCCCGGTGCATATCGGCAGACGGGGCAGCATGATGACGATGTTCTTCCAGCAGGGGGAAGGGTGGCCGGTGACCGACTGGCCCACCGCGGCTCGGAGCGACACCCGGGCCTACGGCCGCTTCTTCTGGGGAATGATCGACCGGGGCGTCTACCTTCCCTGCAGCCAGTACGAGGCGTTGTTCATCTCGGCGGCCCACACCGACGCCGACATCGACGCCACCGTGGCGGCCGCCCACGGGTCCATTGCCGCCGGCTGAACCTCGGGACACACCCCCGCGATCATCCACGGCGGAGATGGAAGTCGACGACGAGGGGGAGGTGATCGGACGCCACGCGGGTGAGGCTCGTGCGCACGACCCTCGCCTGCCGGACGGCGACGCTCCCGCGGACGAAGGCCTTGTCGAGTGATCCGAGCGGGAGCCAGGCGGGGAAGGAGCGGAACTGCGACGCCGGGCTCGTCACCTGGCGGAACCCCTCGGCGGCGAGCGGACCCGAGTGAAGCGTGTTGCGCCAGTCGTTGAAGTCGCCGACGATCACCGTCGGATGGGCCGCGGCCGAGCGAAACAGCGTGTGCCCCAAGAGCCGCTCCACCTGCCACTGCCGCTCGCGCTCGGCCAGGCCGAGGTGGGTATGGACGACGTGGAGCGTCCCCTCCGGGGAATCGAGGAGGAGGAGCTGCGCGCCCCGCGGCTTACGGCCCCCCTGCCGCAGCGAGATCCGATGGCGGCTCGTGATCGGAAAGCGAGACAGGACGAGATTGCCGTACGTGCCCCCGCCGACGTGGACGTTGGCCTGGAAGGCCGAGTGGCAGCGGAACCAGCGGGCGAGCAATCG
>Ga0164292_10004379_pt1 | contig 11501 bp, 9 predicted proteins | sample GEODES117metaG_FD_111486 | JGI IMG/M metagenome (GOLD analysis project Ga0164292, IMG submission 111486) | Eutrophic lake water microbial communities from Lake Mendota, Wisconsin, USA - GEODES117 metaG | ecosystem: Environmental > Aquatic > Freshwater > Lake | place: USA: Lake Mendota, Wisconsin... | reverse complement strand
GGGCGAAATTGGTGACGGCAAGATTTTCGTCTTGCCGCTCGACGACTGCATTCGGATTCGCACCGGCGAACGAGGGCCGGAAGCAATTTGACGTCAGCTCCCCCGGTTCACGACCGTTCGAAAGCTCGCCAAAACAAGCTGGGCAGTTCAAGAGAAATCAATCCCTGGTTATCGCACCGGCTCTAGCTACTATCCGGCAGCCCGCCGCCTCGCAAGCATTTCGAACTCGCCAACAGCGAAACCGCTTACTGCGAGTGGAGCAGCACGTGAATCAGGGCCGCAGCTTGCACTGCCCCCCGCCAAAGTCAGGCGTTGTCAGTACGGTCGATCGGTCGATCAAGGCGACCTCAGAATTCTTGGCCGGTGCGTCGCTCAACCAAAATTGAAAACCAGCAAAATTGAAGACCAGCGGCCGGCGCACCTAAATCTTGGCCCCCACGCCTTTGGTCAAGGTCATGAAAGCTGTTTCCAGATTCAATTCCTCTTCTTGAAACCGCAATAACTGATATCCCTTGCCAATCAGCAAGGTCGGCAAGTGAGCGTATTCCGACTCACCGCTCCGCAGCGTCACCACCAATTGTTCCTTGTCGATTCGCACTTCCTCGACTGCGCGATCCTGACGCAACAACTCGGCTGCTCCGGTCAGATCTCCCCGCAGTCCGATCTGCAGGATGGTCTTCTCACGAACAATCTTCATCACATCGGCAACTGTTCCCGAATAACCGAGCACACCGCGGTCAATGATTCCGACCTTATTACAGATATCAGCCAACTCAGGCAGGATGTGGCTCGAGACAACAATTGTCTTGCCTAACTGACCTAAGCGGCGCAGAACGCTGCGCATCTCAATTCGGGCCCGCGGATCGAGCCCGCTCAAGGGCTCGTCCAAAAGCAGGACCTGCGGATCGTGCAGCAGCACGCGGGCCAAACCCAATCTTTGCGTTTGCCCGCGCGAAAGGGTGTTCGCAAACGCATCTCGCTTGAAATCGAGGTCGACGATCTCGAGTAACTCGTCACAACGCTTGCGTCGGGCGTCACCCTTAATCCGGTAAGCAGCGGCGAAAAACTCGAGATACTCGATCACCTTCATGTCGTCATAGACGCCAAAAAAGTCAGGCATGTAGCCAACGAGGCGCCGGATTTCGCGGGGATTTTCGTAAATTGAATGGCCACACACATAGGCTTCGCCGTGTGAGGGTTCGAGCAAGGTGGCGATGATCCGCATCGTCGTTGTCTTGCCCGCGCCGTTGGGGCCAATAAAACCGTACACATCCCCCTGTTCCAGTTCCAGGTTGATGTTTTTGATGGCGAAGAAGTCGCCGTACTTCTTGGTCAGGTTAACGGTACGAATCACGATTTCTCATCCCACTCAACCAGTACTGGCAAATCCAAACACCCCAACTTCGCCCCAGCGTTCGCTCAAGGCCCCGACTTCTCCGTCGCGGGTCCAACTACCACCGGCACGCAGAGTCGAATGACCGCGTAGCGCTGGTCGGCCCCTGTCTCTAAAAGTTCGTTGTCGACTTGCAGCCGGCTCATGGGCTGAGGCAACTCGGCCACGACAATTGCTTGCCGCAGTTCCAGATGCTCGCTCATTTCCAGCCGACCGTGCGCGCGATTCACCAGTCCGGTGTAACTCTGACCGCCAGCCGAGTCATGAAACATCAACATTTCCAACAGACGCGATAACTTGGCCTCGCGCGGATCCCAGGGAGCATTTTGGGTTTTGCCCTCGGCGCTCGCCTTGTCCCGCTGCGTCAGAATGCTCTTGATGGTTCGTTCCCGCCCTTCAGTCAGCAAATCGACCGTGTCGCCCGCCTCTACCGGCTGGTCAAACACATAAGCCCAGCCCTCAAAATAGATGCGGCAGTTCCGCAGTGGAAAATCAAAAGGATTCGTAAAGGTCCCGACCAACCGTCCGATTCCAGACTCGTAACGCAATTGGCTGCGCACCGCCAATTCGCTCTTCCCTTGCCACTGATAGAGCAGGGTCCGAGTCGACCGCACCGGAAAGGGATACCCCTCCAATTCAACCCGAACGTCGTCTCCCGTCGCGGTGCCACGATGAACATAGGCTTGCGTATTGCCTCCCAATCCACCGCCGGCCGCGCCACCGGGCAAAGCCAACCAACTGACTTGCTCATCAATAAGTTGCCCAGGAATCTGCGGCAACAACTTCCCGGCCACACGATGAGTCTCTGCTTGGGGACTGTAAATCGAAGTCCAAGATGTTCCCCGCTGCTGCCCCGAGGTAACGTCGATATCAACAATCTCCAGCTGATTGAATTGCAACTCTGCCGGATGGGACCGCGCCGACAACCACCATGCCAGACCGCTGAATGCCAAGATGGTTAAAGGGAAAGTCAGCCATGTCCATTCCATCCTCCGCCCGGGCAAACTTCGCAGCAGGAAATAATCTGCGGGCCCGACCAGCAGCAACAGCAAACCAATCAGCAAAGCAACAGTTGTAAATGAAATGAGCGACACATTCCGAAATGTCTCCAGCGGAGCCCGCAGCTGTTCAATCAAATCCCGATGGAAGCCAACACTGGTCGGCTGTCGGGAGTCTCCGACCCGTTCCTCGCCGACCCGGGGCTGAGTCACCAGGGCATCCATCAGCCGCGGCGTTGCCTCCCACCCGCTCAGTGGCGCACGATCAAGCGGCAGAGCCGAAAAAGCGATTTGGCCCAGGCCCCATTGGCGGCGAACGACCAAAGGAATGTCTTCCTGCGCCGCCAAGACATTGCCGACTGGATTTTGTAGACGCCCGATTTCGAAGCCGGCCTGCCCCAACGGAATCAATGGTTGCTTGGCCTTGAGCAGAAAGTCGAGCCGTGAGGTCGAGGCCATCCGTTCGAAACCACTCAACTCCCCTGGAATCCAAGCGGCCAAACGCCCGCCTGCCAAAAACTCTTTCGCGGCATCGGGCGAGGTCCAAAACAGGATTCGGCCTCCACCACGAACCCAAGCCTCAAGCATCTGTTGCCGCTGCGGGTCCAATCCCGTCAACACGGCAGGGTCGCTTGCGGCCAGAACCAACGTATCGAGATTTCGCAGGCCGATCGCCGTTGGCGGAAGCTCGCGGAGCGATTCCAGAAAAACCAGTCGCAAAGTGTCTGCCCGACTCTTGCTCCAGGCAAAAAGAGGCTGGGCCGCTGGGTCGAGCCCGACTACCGCAACCAACCGAGTCGTCAAGGGCAGGACCGTCGGGCCATTCCCTGCCCCCGAAGCAACGGCCGTGCTGCTTTGAGCAAGCACTTCCCCCTCAGCATCCAGGAGGCGAACCCGAATCTCACCTCGATCGCTACCCAGCCGAAACCAACCCACCAACCGCTGGGGGTCCTGACTATCACGGACCGGAACCTGATCGTAAATCGCCGGGGCCCCATCTCCATCAATGTTCTCGACTTGCAGCCTGGTTGCCGCTGCCAGCTTCGGGTCGGCGCCGAGTTCCACGGTCACCGCGGCCCACTCCCCCAACCGCAACTGGTCGGCGACTCCTAATTTAATCGACGAGATTTGAGCGGTAGCCTCAGTCCAGGTACCCGCAGCACACAAGCAAAAGCAGAAGATCCAAACCGAGCCCGGAATCGAGAGTCTGCAGGGGACGGAACGAGGCATGGTCGGGAACTCGAGCTCAAAACATTCAGAATGACGGCAACCCAGCGATTACTGCCCGACCGCCGAGAACCAGAGCAAGTCTTGTCTCAGAATACTGCGTCGTTTCAGACTGCTACGTCGTCTTAAATTACTTTGACTCAGCATACCCCAACCGCAGGAAAACAGCCATTCCCCGCCACCCACTCGCAACCAAGAAACGGCCGATTAAATCGTTCCCATGCGGCGGGCATTCAGGGCTTTTCTGAATCTGGACAGGCACACACCAAGCGGCCGCAACCTGGGCAACCACCACCGTATTTCTTACGGACCGCTCCAGCCAGATCCACCCCAGCCACGTTGGCAATTGTCGCCAACCAAGCCAATACGTCGGCAAACTCCTCCGCCAAATTGACGGGTTCCTTCTCCCGCAGTGCAGTCGCCAACTCACCAACTTCTTCCATCAACCACATGAAGGTCCCTTCGACGCCTCGAGCGAGATCCTTTTCGAAATACATTCGCTTGATGAGCTGCTGAAAATCCCCCAACGAGATATCTGCCAACTGCTCGTCCGAGTTCGGTTGATTCACGTTCGCCGCACTCATGTTCACCACCTCACTTAAGGCACCCTGATTGCCGCCAGGCCTGACACCCAACTGGCCCGCACCATGTTACGCTCAGCCCATCATTTGCGCAGAATCACTCGCGATGAATCACCCGCGCCGGGCAGCAACCAGCTGGACTGCGCCTTGGTGGTTACCGCGAGGGTGGATCTCCGGGCAATTCAACCCAGATCTCCTCCGCTTCGACCTTCAGACGGTAAGCGTCGATTTTGACGCGGGGATTATCACACCACGAGCCATCACGAATGTCAAACCGCCAGGCATGCCACGGACACGCCACGACGCAACCATCCAGGTAGCCTGCTGCGAGCGAAGCGCCCATGTGAGGACACTGGTCCTCAATGGCATGCCACTGCCCGTCGACGTGAAACAGGGCAATGGTCCGACCAGCAACTTCGAAGGCCCGCCCTTCGCCAGGTGAAACGTCTGTCGTCCGTGCTATTGGCCACCAACCCATTTTCAGCTGTGCTCCGTAGCCGAATCGCTTAATTCAATCGCTGCATCCGCAAAGCGGTGCTGGAGCGATAAACCGTCTTCATCGTCTCTTCGCGGTAAGTCCGCTCAGACTCTACCCGCTGGTTTACCTTCCCTCCCAACAACTGGCCAGCCCCAGCGTCAAAGTACCATTCGCCGCGCGCCTCATGCTCACGCAGGCGAGCTGCCTCAGCCACTACTGCTGCGGAAGCCGGTTTTGACTGAACACCAGGCTCGATCTTGCGTTCCATCACCACCATGGTCGCAGGACGCCCTTCAAAGTTCTGCTCACCGGCCAAACGATACTTCGTCTCGGAACTTAACTCACCCCACGGACCGTCAAGCTTGTCAGCCACAACCCAGCCATCCGTGCTGGCTGTCTGGTCTTGGGGCAAAGACAGACTTGAATCGGCAAAAAGTTTTGCCAATCCTTGAGGACTGAGTTGCTCGCGAAAGGCGGGCGAACCTGATACTGCTTGCCAAGCCGCCAAGCTCTCGGGCGCCGCTTCGACCGCCACGATTTGGCCGTCTTCCCTGAGCTTCACTTGAAACCGCGTGCCAACCAATCCTTGCAAACGCGCCTGCAGCTCGGACTTCACATTCAGCGAGACCGACGGATCAGTCGAATCAAACAAGACTTTTCCAGCCCCATCTGCGGTGGGCAGATCAAGCTGTAAACCCAACCGCTCGAGCCGCTGACTCACCGTCGCCACGCCTGCTTCGACAGCCACGACTTCCCAAGACAACTCCAGACGAGTTTCCGTGGACAGATTACTGGACTTCGTTTCGTATTCTGTCAAGGTGCTGGAATTCTGAACCAACTCAACCCGGTACTTCTGCCCTACCTCAAACTTCCAGCGAAGCAGTTCATTCCCTCTGGCTTGAGCCTGCCCCAATCCCAAACAAGCAATCAAGGCCAAACAACCCAGCTGGAAAACGTCCCGCCGGACGAAGCTGCCGAACGTGCTGATTTTTAATTGTTGATTTTCGAACATCATCCGCTTGCTCCACCGGTGTTTCTCAAGGCCTGCAGCCGAAAGGCAGGCAATTCAACGCTCCAGCCTAAACGATTCACCCGACTTCAGGACCACCGGCACTGCGCTGGTCTCCGCTCGCACGCGACGCGCCCACTCCTCGGCATCCTGAGCAATCTGCGGCCAAGTGCCATAATGTGAAGGGAGCACGTATTCCGGCTTGAGCAACTTGATCGCTTCAATGCTGTCCTCAACTCCCATCGTGAACAGGTCGCCAATTGGCAAAACAGCCACATCCAGAGGCTTGCGGGCAATCAAGCTCATATCAGAGAAGAGCGCCGTATCGCCGGCAAAGTAAATCCGGCTCTGGCCGATTTCGAGGAGAAACCCGCCGGCAACGCCGCCATCTGTGCCATCAGGAAGCATGGAACTATGCAAGGCAGGCGTCATTTTGGCCACGCCAAACTTGGCGTGAAATGAACCACCGAGGTTCATGCCCATGACGCTGGCCACGCCTTGTTTCCGCAGCCAGTTAGTAATTTCATAGTTCGCCAGAACCTGGGCGCCGGTACGTTTGGCAATCGAGGCCGCATCCGCCACGTGGTCAAAATGCCCATGCGTCAACAGAATGTAATCACACTCGACCTTATCAGCCGCTTGCTCGCAGACCGGATTCTCATCGAAAAACGGGTCGACCACGATCCAATGCGGCGGGGCTTGGATCTGCCAGGTCGCATGTCCGAACCAAGTCAAATGCACGCTCATTCCCCCAACTCCTTCAATTCCTCTTGATCTGCCTCGTCATGTTCTTACGTCAACCGCGGCAAAAGCGTTCAGTGACTCCGCCCTCAGTGACTCCGCGTTCAGCTTCCCTGTCGCAGGTAGCGGTTCATGTGCAGCTTGTAGGCTTCAACCCCAGGTTGCCCGTAGGGGTTTATTCCCAACAGTCGCCCTTCGACCACGGTCGCCAGCATCAGCATCTGAAACAATTGTCCCAGTGAGGCTTCATTGGCCGCAGGCAAATGCAAATCCGTAGTCGGCCTGCCAACCTCCTGATAAGCGTCGTTCGTCCCGCGAATCGCGGCGGCCATCAATTCAGGCAACGTCCGCTCGGCTAAATCGTCCAATCCATCTTGATTCCAGCCCGTGCGGCCGACCGGCAACGGGTCATGACGGTACTGGTCGACGATCAGGTTGTTGACCAATTTGTCGCGTCGCCCCTCTTGGTGCTGCTGGGCGCGGGAATGCAGATCCCGCGTATTGACCACGGTCAAAGGCAATGCACCCAACTCCTGCTTGCCCAAACTCTCGGCCAACAACTGGTCGTACCACAAGCCGGTTGACTCCAAGGCGTTCGACCAAGCCGACAGGATTCGCGTCTGGCAGCCCAGATTCCGCTCGGCGAGATGATTCACCGCGACATAATCCAGAACCGTATTCTCGCCGGGGCTCGCCAAGCGGAAGTGATCGTTCATCGCCGAGGCGCCTTCCAACAGCTTGACGACATCGACTCCCATCGCCGCGGCTGGCAACAGCCCAACCGCCGAGAGCACCGAAAACCGGCCCCCGACTCCATCCGGTACCGGAAAGCGAACCGGACAACCAATCGCGTCCGCGAGGTTGGCCAACTTGCCGCTGGTCCCGGTAATCGGAATCAGATATTCACCCAATTGTTCGCGTCCATAGGTCTCAGTCCAGGCATTGATGAATTGCCGCAGGGCAGCTGCCGTTTCCAAAGTGCCACCACTCTTGCTGATCACGATCATCCCCCAGCGTGAATGAGGGTCGTTGGGACGGTTCGTCGAACGGAGCAAGTGGAGCAGCCCGCGAGTCGAATCGTTGTCAACGTTGTATCCGGCAAAGTAAATCCGCGGTCGCCCGCCCCGCTCGCCAGCCGGCAAATCATTCACAAAGGGATCGCAGCAGCACTCGATAATCGCGCGAGCGCCCATGTAGGAGCCGCCAATCCCCAAGACCACCAATCGATCCACTTTGGTCTGCAGTTCCTGAGCCGTGCGGAGAATCTGAAACAGTTCGCTCTCCTTGCGGGTGGTCAGATAGGGATCGAGCATCCGCTCCGGCAGTTCCAGAAAACCGGCATCGAGTGGTTGCTTCTCGGGCGGAATCGTCCCCTCTCCCGCAAACAACTTCAAATCGGTTCCCAGTATCTCGGCGCGAATCTCCAACAACCGCGGAGCGAGCGCGGCCAAATCGGCCTCAGTCACGCCCGGGCGCCCAAAGGTTCCTTCCGGATCAAATCGCAGTGGTGCCAACTTTGTCACGTTCTCCACTCTCCCTATCTTTGCCGTCTAAAAAACGAATTGAACAGTCGCTTACGGGTTGCGATCCCAATCGCCAATCACTTCCCCATCGTTGATCAAGAACAAACGCCGCAAGGTTTCCGAATCGACCGACTTGGCGATCAACCTGGTACTGCCGTCGAGAAAGGCGACCAGGAAGCCACCGGGCCTGAAGCCAGCCAGTGCCGACAAGTCATCGCCGCCGCCTGCGAAATTAAAGTCCTCTGGCTTGGTCCAGGGCATCGCAGCGGAAGGAGCCACTTCAACCAGCCCAATCGTGTTGCTCAGGCCATCGGTAACATCCCTCAGCCGCAGCTTTTTACCGGCTTCAAACGCGGTTCCCGGTCCGGTCACCGCCAAGTACAGCGTTTCGCCGTTCAGGGTGACGTTTGGACTGCGATAGACGGCGGGCATTTTTTCCAGCAACTTCAGGTTGTGCTCACTGTCCCACGGTTCATCCAGGTGAAACTGCTGGTACAACTCGAGCTCGTCCAGAAAGGGCAGCAGGGCGACCCGCCAACTGAGCAGTTTCTTTCCATCCGGACCAGCGATCGCTTGCAGCGGAAAGTGTTGGTAGGCGCTCTCGTAATTGAGCATGCCGATCATCAGTTGCCGAAGATTGTTCGAAGCTTCGGTTCGCCGGGCCGCTTCCCGGACCGACTGCACTGCCGGCAACAACAATCCTGTAAGCGTCCCGATCACGCTGACCGACATGACCTGAGAATTCTGTTTCAAATTTAGGACAAAGGCATTCCCGGTTCGGGATGCCTCGACACCTGATTTCAAATCGGCGGCGACCCGTTCGCCGAATGCGAGCAGGGCCTGCTGATAGTCTTCGTCCTGCAATTGCAATTCATTCAGCAACAGCGGCAGGGCGATTTGCTGCAGATTGTTGACGGCCGCCCGCAGCAGGCGTTCCAGCCGATCGGCATCCTCAGCCGAGGCCGTCTCCAAACGCAACTCGGAAATTCCCTGGTCGCTCCAGCTGTGACGCAAGGTCAGTTGGGAGATCAGACCAGGCACGTCGAGAAAGCCCCGGAACGGAGGCGGCACCTGGTCCTCGGGCGGCAACGCCTCCTCCAGCGCCGGACGCAAAGACGCCCAGTCAACAACGACAGTCAGGTGCTCATCAGCACCAGCCGAGAGCAACGCCTTCCCGACGGCTCCTGTCCCGGACTGCCCCAGCAATACTTCGCTCAGAAACTCAGACATTCCCAAGACAATTGTTTGCGGATTGACTTGCCGCAGTTGCGCACTCGGGTCCAGTTGCCAGACTTTCTCGCCCGCTTCCTCGACTACGGGCAGTTGACTGGCCAGACGTCCCCCCAAGGTTTGAGGCGCCGAAAACTCGGCAATCAAGGCGAAGCCGGGCGGCTCGGGCGTGTCGAAACTTTCGACCTTGTCCACGACGATCAGAAGTCGCTCCAATTCGAGCAGGTTGAGGCCCATCTCCTTGCGGCCGAAAACCTCCAACAATTCTCGAGGAACCATCGCCATTGCAGGCTGGGCCAAAGCCGCTTTGGGCCGCAGCTGAATGGCCAGACTGGCTGTCTGGGGAACGTACTTGAGCTCCTGCGCCCCGCCGGCGGCAGTTAGCAACAAAACCATGCTGAGGGTCCACACCCATCGGAGTTGACGCAAGGCACTTGTCTTCATCTTCGAGTTCCTCAAAGGACTTCCTGATCAACCAGCTTGAAACGCCACCTATCGACCCAATTCCGCTTGAATCTCGGGCAAGCTCAGCAACAGCTGCCGCAATTCTTCGGGATTCAACAACCTCGTGTCGGCTGAGCAATAATCTCTCTGGCGGGCAATCAAAGGATCGCCTTCCGAGAGATATTTCGAATAATTCAGATCTCGACCATCCATCGGAATCCGATAGTAATCGCCAAGATCTTCTGCGCGGCTCAACTCTTCCGCGCTGGCCAGCGTCTCATGCAACTTCTCGCCGTGCCGCATTCCAATCGTGTGTACCGGCAAACGGGTTCCGAAAATCGACTGCAGCACCTCGACCAAGGTGCCCAAGGCAGCCGCAGCAGCCTTTTTGATAAAAATGTCACCCGGCTGGGCCTTGAGCAGTGCCACTTTCACCAGCTCAACCGACCCGGCCAAGGGGAGCATAAAGCGGGTCATCTGCGGCTCGGTCAACGTGATCGGCTGTCCCGACTTAATCTGCCGGACAAACAATGGGATCACACTCCCTCGCGAGTACATCACATTGCCATAGCGGACGCAGCTGACTCGGGTCTCATCCGGTCGCAAGCGCCGGGCTGCTGCCTGCGCGACCTTTTCCATCAGGGCTTTGGTCATACCCATCGCGTTGACGGGATAGACCGCCTTATCAGTCCCGAGACAGACGACGCTTTTCGCCCCATGCCGAATCGCCGATTCGATTACATTCGAACTGCCGGCAACGTTGGTTTCGACGGCCTCCATCGGAAAGAATTCGCACGAGGGGACTTGCTTCAACGCGGCCGCGTGAAAGACCAAATCAACGCCATGCATTGCCTGGTCAAGGCTCGCCAGCTTGCGGACATCTCCCAGATAAAAGCGGAGCCGATCGCAATCCAGCTCCTGCCGCATCTGCTCCTGCTTGAGCTCGTCGCGGCTGAAGATCCGGATTTCCCGACATCCCTCGCGGAGAAGCTGCTCGACCATCGTCCTCCCAAACGAACCGGTACCGCCGGTGATTAGCACGATCTTTTCCCGAATTGCGGTGGTCAGCTCCGTCGTCACCATCTCAGCTCCTTTCCGCTCCAGAGTTTCCCGTTGCTTTGGCCCACCAGCGGGGGCAGACAGCCGCCGCTCATTGTGCAAGAAAATCGACAATCTGGCGAGCCGCTGTCCCCTCACCGTAGGGATTTCTCACACTCGCCATCGCCTGCCGCGACTCGGCGTGCTCAATCAGTTCTGACAGATGTCGGAAAATCGATTCTTCGCTGGTTCCCACCAGTCGCGCATTGCCGGCTGTGACGCCCTCAGGTCGCTCGGTCGTTTCACGCATGACCAGCACTGGCTTGCCGAGCGAAGGGGCTTCCTCTTGCACGCCTCCCGAATCGGTTAACACGATCGTGGCCCGATCGAGCAACCAGACAAACGGCTCATAAGCAAGCGGTTCAACCAGTTGCACCCGCGGCGCAGCGCCAAGAATCCGTTGCACGGGCTCCTGAACCTGAGGGTTGAGATGGACCGGATAAACAAAATCCCAATCAGGGTATCGCTCGCTGGCCGCGCGAATCGCGCGGCAAATGTTTTCGAATCCCTCCCCAAAGCTCTCGCGACGATGACCGGTGATCAGCACCAGTGGCCGCGAACCGCCCACGGCCGTCAACGACTCCGGCAAATCGGGGCGGTTCGCCCGCACCCGATCGCGAGTCAGCAGCAAGGCATCGATTACCGTGTTGCCAGTTACCAGCACGCGGTCAGGTTCGACTCGCTCCGCCAAGAGCAAGTCTCGCGAGTGCGGCGTCGGAGCAAAGTGCCAATCTGCAAGTTGCGTCACCAGTCGACGATTCATCTCCTCGGGAAACGGC
>Ga0164292_10004378_pt1 | contig 11501 bp, 7 predicted proteins | sample GEODES117metaG_FD_111486 | JGI IMG/M metagenome (GOLD analysis project Ga0164292, IMG submission 111486) | Eutrophic lake water microbial communities from Lake Mendota, Wisconsin, USA - GEODES117 metaG | ecosystem: Environmental > Aquatic > Freshwater > Lake | place: USA: Lake Mendota, Wisconsin... | reverse complement strand
CCTATAATTGAAGAATACCTTCCGCTAATAGTGTTATTTGTACCCCCAACGATAAAAGCATTCTTTTCGGTTACAGTATTAACAATACCCGAAACAACTACAGCGTTGCAATTAGTAGCCAAATTATTAGCACCGCCTCCTATAAATGAACAAGCACCACTCGCACAATTTGAAAAACCGCCTACTACCGAACTAAATGCGCCAATGGCTTGGTTAGATTGGCCACCGCCAACAATTGAACAAAGACCACTTGCGGTATTACATCTACCACCTCCTACAATACTTGCTGTACCATTTGCGCAGTTGTTAGTTCCCGAAAATACTCCTCCGTAGCACGCACTTGCAGTATTTCGGAAGCCACCACCAACAAACGAGCCATAACCCGTGGATTGGTTACCGCAACCGCCACCGACCATTGAGAAAATACCCGATGCTATGTTATTACATCCACCCAAAACGGATGACCAACAATTTGTTGCTTGGTTACATTGACCTCCCAATAAAACAGCCCCAAAGTATCCGCTCACTGTATTTTGTACCCCACCTCCAAGAACGCCTCTACCACCCGAAAGAGTATTATTTTGACCACCCAAGATTGAACTATATGAACCCGATACTGTATTTGATTCTCCACCTAATGCAACTGATGCTCTTGCCGTTGCATTACTACCACTATTGTATCCTCCAATAGCAACAGCCCCTCTACCGGATGCAACATTGCTTAATCCAATAGAAATACTTCCTACATCTGTTGCTGTATTGGTATCACCACCACTTATTGCATAAGCACCCGATGAACAGTTACATCTTCCTCCAAGAACAAATGAACAATCACCACTTGCGGTATTTGTATTACCACCAACTACAATAGAATTTGAACCACTTGCAATGTTTCCACGACCACCTCCAACAAATGAACATACTCCTATAGCACAATTTAACGTACCGCCACCTACAAAAGAAGTATCTCCCGTAGCGCAATTGGTTAGACCCGCTATTACGGCACTATATACATTGGTTGCCTTATTATTACAACCTCCTCCTATAAAAGATAAACTTGCATAAGAAGAAAGAGTATTACCATAACCTCCAACAATTGTATTTCCATTATAATTTGTAGCAGTTATCTGATTGCCACATCCACCACCAATAAACGAACCTACTGTCGTAGCATTAATTGTATTTGAAATTCCTCCAACAATAACACTTCTTCCTTGGTCATTATTATTATAAATAAAGTTTGATTGCCCAGAACCTATAAAGTTTCCTCCATATCTTGCATTAATAACATTTGAAATACCTCCAACAATTACATCATTAGTTTCAGTATTTGGATAACCACATATAATATTTGCACGTCCGCCTCCAATAAACGAACCATATCCAATGGCCTTATTTCCGCAACCGCCAACTACCGATGAGAATACCCCCGTGGCGCAGTTAACACAACCGCCTAAAACCGATGACCAACAATTTGTGGCACAGTTTGATTGACCGCCAACTACCAAAGACGCTAATTGTGTTGCACAGTTACTTATACCAGCTCCTATAAATGAATAATCTCCACTGACATTATTAAACCATCCTCCAGCTATAGCTGAGGTTGATCCAGATAGATTAAGGCCACAACCACCTCCAATAAAAGATTTAGAACCACTGAGACCATTAAATTGTCCCCCTGACATAGTACTATCCGTACCGCTAACTAAGTTCCCCCTGCCGCTAAGAATTGCAGAGTCCGCTACCGAAACTGTGTTACAGCATCCTCCAGCAATTAAACTACGAGCTCCACAAGCGACGTTGTTACTTCCCCCACCTATGAAAGAACAAGCACCACTTGCGCAATTTGAAAAACCACCAACTACCGAACTAAATGCGCCAATGGCTTGGTTAGATTGACCACCGCCAATAATTGAACAAGCACCACTTGCCGTGTTGCCTCGACCACCAGCAATACTTGAATAATTTGCCGATGCCGTGTTAAAAGCACCTCCTACAATTGAAGATTGATTTCCTGTAACGTTATTGACTATTCCTGCACCTATAAATCCATATTGCCCCGATATTACATTACTGCCTCCTCCACCGATTGCTCCATTTACTGCAGTAATACTATTTGAACTACCTGCTCCTATAAATCCATACGTTGAACTTAAAGAATTAAAAAATCCACTAACTATACCCGACCTATTTGAATTAAGAGTATTTAAATAACCACTACCAATAAAACTAAATCCACTTGTGTTTGATATTGTATTAGAGTATCCTCCACTAATTGTAGAATGTGAACCACAATTTGTGTTTATTCTACCATTTAAAACTCCCGAATAACTACCCGAAACTGAATTTGATTTTCCACCACCTATGAAAGAACATAATCCACTCGCACAATTACTCGTACCCCCTCCAATAAATGAAGCATATCCCGTTGCACTATTCCCACACCCACCTACAACTGAAGAGAATATACCCGATGCCGTGTTATTACAACCGCCTAAAACCGATGACCAAGAGTTTGTTGCGCAATTGCTTAATCCCGCTAAAACTCCGCTATATGCACCCGTGGCTCGATTTGATTGACCACCACCTATAACTCCTACATATCCACTTACAGTATTACCTAATCCACCACCTAAAAATGCAAATGTTGCAATTGAACGATTCAATTTCCCCCCAACTAAAGATGAATATTGGCTAGAACTCGTATTGCAACAACCACCAACGGATACTCCAGCACCACCCGTCACACAATTAGTTTCTCCACCACCAACAAAAGACAAACCACCACTAGCCGTATTTCCACATCCACCACCAACAAATGAAATAGCACCACTTGCCGTGTTACATTGTCCTCCACTAATAGTAGCGTGAGTTCCTGTAGATGCTGTGTTTGATTGTCCGCCTGATACTGTTGAATATGAAGATGAGGCTATATTATTAATACCGCCTAAAGAATTACTCCAATCTCCTGTCGCTTGGTTAGCCATACCAAATGCAATAGACGCTCTACCGCTTGCTGTAGAACCTAAGCCTCCACCTTGCTCTCCACCTATAGCTACGCTACCACTGCCACTTGCAGTACTACTACCCCCTAACGCAACTGAATTTGTTCCAGTTGCAAAGGCTGAGCCACCTGCAAGAGATTTAACTCCTGACGCAGTAGACACATCACCTCCAATGACAGCACTATAATTACCCGATGCTACTTGTGAAGCAGAAGTTCTACCACCCGGTTTTAAATCTACAGCATACTGTCCCCTAGCATTTCCCCCAGTGGCACCGCCATCCGGAATAGAAGCAATTATTGCTCCTGTACCATTTGGAACTAAAGACAAACTTGAATTAGTTGTTAATGACTGAAGAATAGATGTTGTTTGCGTGGTAACAGAAGCGTCTGAGGTAATCCCAGTCCTACAGCTAGTTAATTGTAACGAAGCACTGTTTCCGCATTGATCTTGTACAGCACTAAATGTACTTGCAATAGATCCACTTGCCATTTTTAAATAGCTTTGCGGAGCAATAGAAGACGCAGGTCTTGACTTAACTAGTCCAGTGCTTGAATCTCTAACCAATACATCGGTCAATAAAGAATCAACACCAGGGGTGCTTGATATGGTTACCGAGGAGGAAGAAAAACTTCCATTTACGTCTAATGAATAGTTAGGACCGGTTTTACCGATACCTATTTTTCCACCTGCTGAATCGTTTATACTTAATAATGGACCATTGAGTCCAGAGAATGTAACTGAGCCAGTTGCACCAACACCTAGCTGTATGGAACCACCAGAGACTCCTGTGAAATCAATGGTTCCCGAGCCGGGGGTAATAAGAATGTTATTAGGCATTTAGTCTTTGGGTTTATTTCGCTTTCTGAGCATACAGCTCTTGTGCTATATATCCCTCGAGGAATACACTGAATGAGAAAAAATAACTCTATTAAGGGTTATTATTCTCCGATGACATAATCGGATTAGGATCAGTCCAATCTGGTCCGGATAAAATCACAAGGATCTCTTCGTAGGTATACTCTTCCGACTTCGTAGTTAGTGCATAAACGGAAGATGGTTGTTCTCCGTCATACTTAACAAAAGTCTGTAATCCATCCACAGATTTTCTAACTGTTTCAATTGAGGTTTCTTCAACCTGCGAGAAGTCAATAAGACTCAACTCGGATACTTCGAATATGACGTATTTACGGTCTGGGTATGCTGTAGCTTTCATTATTTTGTTTTTAGCTTTGGTATGTCTTTTCTTTCTGCTTGAACGTAGTAATAGTAATCCAGTTTAGATTTATTAATGACCGGGTTCCATGAATCTATCTTAACACCAATTTCTTTGGATCCAATTGAATCAACAACTAGCGGCAAGCTTTTGCCGATGCACGTTAATTGAACGGTGATTGTGTTATCGTCAACTAGCCATTCCCATTCTTCAGGTAGTTTAATAATCTTATCGCTGCATCTTCCTCTATAAAAAACAGAATGCTCAGGTGCTTCTGAAACACCATATATTAATTTCTCACCTGGTTTTTTAGGATTGTCTATGAAGAAACTCTTCGCCGTAGCGGATAGCGTTCCGTAGATCGTTAGATTCCCGTAAATGTATTGGGTACCACCGGTTAATCCCCCATTATCATGTACGTACTGAACCCATCCAATATTATCTACATACTGATTTAAACCACCAGTTGGGCCGGTTTCAGTAACAAGTAGTCCGTCTGCAGGAGATGCTATTGAGATCCTTTGGGCTTCTGTCACTCTAGGGATCAATACACCCTTAGTGGTTGAATCCACCTGGAATATTGCAGAAGCTGTTGCACCTGTTGTTCCGATTGAAATGACAGATCCTGAATCATACATCAGGGAATCACTTATGGTATTAGTTCCGGTAAACTTGGAAATGTAACCCACTGTTCCAGTGATATCACCAGGATCGATAGGATCCCATGTTCCGCCGCCAGTAGATCTGTATTGGTAAGCTCCTTCAATTCCATCAGTCTGGTAGATAACCATACCAACAATAGGTGACAAAGCATTTCTTTGTGCCTGCGTCATCCTAGGAAGAACTAATCCAGAAGTTGTTGACTGTATCTCTAATATCGATTTAGGTCCGGTTGTACCAATACCGACTGGACCTAAAAATCCTTGCGCGGTTGCTCCCAGGTAGAAAGTTGAACCATTATCCGCAGCATCCTGAACTTGTAATGGCTGCTGTTGCAGATCTGAATCACCTGCTAATTTTAAACCACCACCAGCTGGTGACCATTTGCTTCCGTCCCAGATATTTAATTTATCAGTGGTCGTGTTATAGACCAGTAAACCTGCGGTCGGACCAGCTATAGAATTCCTATCCACTTGAGACATCTTAGGGCCAAGAAATCCCTGTGATGTGCTAGTTATTTGTAGCTTTGCAGATGGATCAGAAGCGGTGCCTCCGATATTAACAGTTATGCTATCATCATAGATTGAGCTATCCCCTATGACATTGCCTGATGTAAATTTGGATACGTAGTTTATCGTTCCGCTGATATCTCCCGGATCTATACTTTCCCAGCCAGTGCTAGCCTTGTATTGATAAACGCCTTCTACTCCATCGGTCTGGTAAATAATCATACCACCGGTTGGACCAGCAATTGCATTCTTCTGTGTCTCGGTCATTCTAGGAATAACCAATCCTGATGTAGTCGAGTCTATCTGAACTATTGCAGAAGGATCTAGTGTACCAACTCCAAGATTTCCGGATACTCCTATAGATTCTGTAGCTAAATAAAGTGAGCTCTTAACACCATCAACGTCCTGTATTGGACTTGGTGTTAACGAAAGTAATCCATCGCCTGGAAGACTTAAAGATCCTGATGCTGAGATTGTTAATGTTCCGCCAGTGGCATTGTAATCTAAAGTTACGCCATCACCGGCCTGCAGTAAATCTGCAACTAGATCATTGCTATACCATTTATTAATTGCTGTTGCACCTTCTGGAATATCGTCGGTGTAAAGCATGACGTATCCAGCCTGGCCATTAACAGAATAAACGCTATCTAAGAAATAAGGTAGATCGTTCCATGGAGTGGCACCGTCACCTATTTTCATTCTATTGGTGTCGGTTTCGTATGCAAGTTCACCGATTAATAGAACCGGATCAACCGCAGACCAAACTAGAGCTGTATCTCTTCGTAGCTGAAAGCGAAATGCCATTTGTTAGTGTGAGTATATTTTTATCAGAGAATTCAACTCTGTCACCTATATATCCCCATACATAAAAGATACATCCGGAATAAAAACGGGATTATAGAAATCTATTTTTTCTTGACATCAGAAGAAGTATATCCTTCTGCTCTTTACTGATTCCGGGATATTCTGAAAATTTTAAAGCACGGCGGGTAGAAATTGCTGAATATAGATCTGGTATAGCATCGAGTGTTTTTAGTATATTGTCAGAGTGGCTAGCCTTCTTAAATTCCACGTCAGAATTTAGTCTATTCATTATTTCACCTATGAAATATTTCTTAATCTTCTTAATATCATCATCCGATAATGCATTACCCGAATATGTGTTATCTAATGTGTTAACGTTGATATCTTCAAGATAATGTTTTTCAATTATCTTTCCACATAGGCCAATCTTATCTGGTGGGCAAGAGATGTAGAGATATTTTTCACCCTGTGACATTTTTATTTCTGATTTTATATCTTTCCCTGATTCGTCTAAATTAATTATTACGCGATTAATCTGATACCTTCTTGGAAAGAAAAGGGTCATTCCGTCAGTAATAACATATATGGAGAATTCTATATCATCAAGAACTGAATCCGGACCTTGCATTCTTAAAGTTAACTCATTCCCTTCGGGAACATCTAATGTAGCGCATTCCAAATGAATAAGATTTTTAAGCACTTTAGATCCATTAACCAATTTTTCTTCCATGGCAGGGGTCCATCCTTTTTCCGAAGCTGATTCGTTAAATTCTATAAAGGTTTCAAACATAAGATATATATATCAATTGAATATACACACTATGAGGGTAGATAATTTTAAAGTATTTGAGGCAAGAAAAAAGGAAGATAATTTTTCTGATGAATTTATTAGATTGTTTCCTGATCTTATGACCAATATAAATCAGGGGTTTAGATATTGCACTCAGAGGGGTCTAAAGTTTTATTTTGATGTTTATAGTGAGAAGGACGGTAAAAAATACCCGGAGGTTAGTTTCCCTGGTAGTGCAGGTGAAATAATATTTTTCGTTCTGCCCAGCAATGTCGGAAAGAAAACAGATTTGGATACATCGGAAGATAACATTAATAAATTAAAAAATAGCATGTCCGAATTTTTTCTATTGAATGGTATTCCATATTCATATTCGGATGGATATAGCATTAAATACGCAGCTTCGGATGACTCTTACAGGAATTCAAAACTAAAAAGAGATCCGATCTCATCTGTCGGAGAATTTATTGCATCTAAAATTGATTATCTCAGGGATCGACAGTATGGTAACGAGGATCGGTCAGAACTTACCTCAAAATATAAGGATCTTGACATTTACAAAAGAATAATTAATGCGGGATTTATAAACTCGTCTTCCCCAGCCAGGTCAAAAAAAGGAGCAATTAAATTTACGCATCCATTATTGAAAGAGAGGTCATGGGAAAATCCAAACAAGGAGACCAATTTTCAGATGAGCGTTAATGGGCCAATCAGATATCAGGGTTCATCGGATAGGGTATCTATAGTAAGGCCCGGCCAGCCTTTGATTAATCTGGATGCATATAAAAACAATCTCGAAGAATTTGCTGATATAGCTGTTTACAAAATACTTTCTGTTAATGGATTTAACCGTACAGAGATAATTTCTTTCATGAAAAAACACCCTGGTGACTTCTTAGAAAAATTTATACCAGAATTAGCAGAGAATATGCCTGATAAATTTTTCGAAAAGTACGATCTAATGGATGATGAAAATAAAAAGAAGATGAGAGATCTATTCGGCGGGGATAAGAAATTTGAAGAGGCGTTTGACGATTACCTTCTTCTAAAAAGGGCAAGAAGCCGAATGATTTAGAAGTTACTAATTCTTCTCGAGTTAACGATAAGCTCCACTGTCTTTACGTCTATACCTATGGTCTGGCAAATCAAATCTCTCTGATCTTTCATTGTATTCCAGATCATATCAAAATCCTCGTGGGATTCATCGAAGATTTTTTTATACTCGCTATTCATAAATATTACACGTGATCCCATAATAGGTTCCTCTCCTATATGCCATTTCCCGCCGTTAATATAGGTCACATCATTTATGTACTCCACGCAAGGATTCTTTTCGCTATCCAAAGGATTTTCGTAATACAAGATAGAATTCGTAATTGCTGAAATTTTTGGTGAGAAGTTAAGATCCTCAATTTTGCCAATATACCCTTTGATTAATAACCTTCCATAAATCTTGTGAATCGGAATTGGGAATTTACCACCATAATTGGATAGATCTATCATTATTACCTTTTCGTCTGATCCAATCTCCAGACCTTTTGTGGTCATTTTAATTGTATCGGAGAGGGATTTTTCAGGATTACCAGATGATACCTCTAGAACCTCTTTGATCCAAATAGCACTAGATAAATCTTTTTGCTGTGTCTCCGTTAATAATTCCATCATATCCATATTGTAAAAATAGATAAATGGCACGTTGATAAAAAACGAAGCCCGCTTTAATTTGTATTAGATGAATCTGGATCTAACCTTGCTTAGCTTAATAAATTCGTTTCTATCCATATCAAGCTGGTCCAATACATAATCCTGGTCCACACTATCCATTGTTTCCCAAGCAGAGTAGAATGATCCGGGATCTGATGAGTAGCTCATCTGCCACGATTCCTTCCAATTTCCTGTTTCTATTCTCTTTTTTACACCCTCTATTAGGACGGATTTTTCTATAGGATTTTCAGATAGATCAAATCCTGAGGTCACGATTTCTACATCGTCTTCTTCTACCCTATTCAGATACGAATCAGGAATTCCATCCAGACAAATTATCATATTTTCTTTCACCGAAAAAGGAAAAGATTCTCTTGAGAAATATTCAGGAAGTCCTCTAAGAGATGTTAACGAACATTTATTCATCCATATTCCGCCACCTGAATTTTTAATATGGTCTAGCTTTTTAAGATTTGGACAATTGCTGACATCAGCCCATCCATTCACTACTTCAGGAAATCCCTTGAGTGAAATCAGGGATTCGTTATCACCAGCCTTAAAATTTTTTCCAATCTCTTCTGGTGACCCCACAAGATCAATAATTTCTGACCTGTGCACGGAATATGATCCTTTAACTTTTTTTGGGCTTCCTTTGAGTGATTTAACTTTGCTGTACTGTAAATCAAGATCGCCATTTACCTCCTCAGGTAATCCCTCTAGACTTCCCAATTTGGATAAAAATGAGAGATCTATATTTCCTCCTACCTCATCCGGAAAGTTTTTGCAAGATTCAACGTAGCAAGATGAAATGGAAAAATCATAGCCAACTTCTCTTGGCATCAGACTAAGGTCTTCTAGATCCTGAAAACTGCTCCATTCGAAATCACCAGTAACCCGACCAAATCCAATTTTATTTTCATCAATCTCTTTGTACTCGTCATCACTTGGTTTTGCATTTACACTTCCATCAACATCTATTTTACCAGTCTTCTCGTTTACTTCCCAACTTCCGTGTTTAACAGACTGATCTATAAAATCTGACAGTTCCTCACTCATCACAGGGTTTTGTGAATCATTATTGGTTTCATTCATTCTAAATTCCCAATATCCGGAAACCCTATTTTTATCTGTTCTCATTTTATATAAAAATTCTTTTTCCCCTAATCATTCTTCTCATAACATCTGGACTGATGTCACCTTCAGTTCCCATTAGATTCATCATTGACTTTGTTATAAGATCCATTGCCTTATCATAATCTTCTTTAGGTAATTTTTCAACGAAAGAATCTGAATCCATCGATAATAAATCCTCCAGATACTTAATTTCATTATCTCTAGCCGAATCTAAATATTGGATAGCTTCTAATCCACCGGGACCGCTATTTAGAACCTCGCTTCTTATCTTTTCGAATTTATCCTTGTCCAATGAATTCAAGAGAATCAATGCTTCTGCTTTACCATCGGTTGAAGCATAACTTCTTGTTCTATAAACGTCATTAAATATGTACTTAAATGCTTCTGCCAGATTTTTCGTATTGTGTTCCAACCCTTTATCTATCATAGATAGGTCTTTATTACTTATAGCATCGAAGTATACATCTCTTAAGTAATTGCACAAACGCTCCACTAAAAAATTAACTCCTGACCGAATGATAATATTTTTTTCAGCATTACTGCTGGAATTAAGCGGCGAATCGTTAAAATATGCAAGGGAAAATTTATTCTTTTCCGGGTTTAAATAATTCTTGGTAAAGAAATTATATATTTTTTTAGCAGCACTTTTGTTGTTATCCGCATCAATAGTGTAAATGGTATTATACTTCCCGCTATTTAGATTTTTACCTCTGTTTTCTTCAGAAGGTATTATTCTAATTTTATCCATCACTAGATTGTAAGATGGACCGGTCCTTTTTAAGATAATCTTAATGTATTTTTTGAGATTTTCAACGTTAGTTCCAATAAGATTGCTAACCGCATAAAAGACGAAATCTGAGTTCTTTTTACTCATTTCATCTAGATCTATATCCGAAGTAAATCCATTTTCTGAATTTTTAAATTCTCTGAGAGAAATACCAGTTTTATCTAGAAACTCTTTCAACCCAGGTAATTCAGTATACATCCCTTCGATATTTACAGAGGGTAAATTTAGGGATCCCTGTATCTTATCATTAACAATATTAGCTATTTCTTTCAGCGTAAGCCCATCGCTTACCTTGATCCCTGAGTCTAGAACCATCTTCAATCTATCCTCCTTAGTATATCCTGCTAAAAGCGGGCTGTCGATATTAATCCTTATGTGTCTTTCCCAGAGATGCTGGAATAATCTTTTTAGATCTCTTGACACATTTTCACCGTAAGTTCTACCCGCACTTCTGAAAAATGAATAGTAGTCACCAGTAGGATCCCCATCATCGTCAGGGATAACTTCCATTATTGTCGGAGGCGATGTTTTTGTGAGTGTTATTCTATATTCCCCCCTCGATACTGAATTCTCTACAGATGCTTTGTCAGCATCTCTAAGGACCAATTTAGAATATCCAATACCCTCTGGGGTATTAAGCAATGCATCTAATATCACATCACTTTTCTTAGGTTTTTTTTCTCCTTTTGCCTCGTTGAGGAACTCGATAAAATCTTTGACCCGATTGATCATAGATCTATATATCACAAAAATATATAGTCGTAATGGAAAATAAAAAAAGACTAGAAGACATGTCTATAGCAGAGATAGACTACTTTTTAACAAAAATGGTAATCGTTAATGGATACAAACACGCAGTCGGTGACATGTATCAGAAATATAGAGATAGACT
>Ga0164292_10004377_pt1 | contig 11501 bp, 13 predicted proteins | sample GEODES117metaG_FD_111486 | JGI IMG/M metagenome (GOLD analysis project Ga0164292, IMG submission 111486) | Eutrophic lake water microbial communities from Lake Mendota, Wisconsin, USA - GEODES117 metaG | ecosystem: Environmental > Aquatic > Freshwater > Lake | place: USA: Lake Mendota... | reverse complement strand
CTCAATAAATTGGATTGTAATTTTACTTCTTTTTCTTCACACATGGGAAAAAATAGATATAAATCTAAATAAATTTAAATATTATAATTCATTGGAACCATTGACCAAATATGAATGTTTGGCAGCCTACAATTTAGATAAAAATTCAATATCCCAAAATGTTCATTGTAAATATGGCTTATCGCTTAGTGAAAAAAAAGAAATAAATACATATTTGAAGAAAAACAAAGATTTAATTGAGCATTTAAAGAATCTTGACTGTTACTCAATAGAATTTTCTGAAAAATATATACAATTTTGGTTTGATGACATTGTAATAGATTTAAATAAAATTGATGATCATACAATTGTTTACGAAACCAGTGATTTAAATTAAATTGCAACTAACATATGCTAAAACTACAATGGAAAATAACTGACATAGTAACTGAACAACGAGAAACTAAATGACAGACTTAACAACATAAGAAAAACGACCGCATAACAGCACATTAGCAATAGGCGGGTTCGCCGCGGCGAATCGTCTCCGGTTGACAGTTTTGTAGTAGCCGAAAGTTCAGTTCTCCTTCGCCGCGGCGAACTAAATTTTGTGCTGAAAAGCCCGTCCATCGCCAATCTGCAAACCGTTATATGATAAGTTTAATTTAATGTTTTGCAATTTGCGGCCTATTTTTTTCTTCCTTTGATTGCAAACTTTGTATTTTGCCCTTTAGCTCAATTAAATAATATTATTTGAGAAATCATGTTTATTTAGAAATGGAAAAATGAAATTCAGCTCCATGTCCTAATTCAGATTCTATATAAATTTTACCTCCAAGTTTTTCTATAATTTTCTTTACAATAGCTAAGCCAATACCATTTCCTTTATTGCCAAATTGATCTTTATTGGTTGCGGTCTGAAATAAATTAAAAATAGCGCCTTGGTATTTCTTATCTATTCCTGGGCCATTGTCTTTAACTATAAATAAATAATGGCTTGGATTATCGGAAACATAAAGTTCAATTTCTGCTATTTTTGTATGACTATATTTTAGTGAATTTGTAAATAAATTAATCAGAATTTGATCAAGCATTACAGGATATGTTTCAATAGTGGTAAAATCTGAGTGCAGCGAAATCTTTAAAGTGTTTTCATTACCAATTAATGCTGTGAGTTCGGTTATTGTTTCGCTTAACGTTACCTTAGATTTTTTTAATAAACTAATGCCATCAATTTTTGAAAACTGCAATAAACCATCAATCATTAAAGAAAGCCGCTTAGCTGACTTTTCAATTAAGTCTAACATAACCCTCCCTTTAGCTTCTATTTGTAATTCGTACGTTTTAGAAAATAAATTTATAATACTCATAATGTTTATGAGCGGAGATTTTAAATCGTGTGCTGCAATGGCTGCAAAACTTTCTAGTTCTTGATTTTTCTGCGACAATTGAACTCTTAACTCCTTCTCTATACGCAAAACTTTTTTATAATTTAGCAAGTTCATGATCTGCCTTGCAATAGTTTTAAGTGCCCTAATTTGCTTATCACTTAATTTTCGAGGTTTATTGTCAATTACACACAGCGTTCCCAATGGATAATTTGTATCGCTTTTTAATACAACTCCCGCATAGAATATTACTAATGGGGCATTAACAACTAAAGGGTTATCAAAAAAACGATCATCTTTTGTGGCATCTTCAATGATAAACATTTCTTCGGATTGGACGATTGCGTGTGCACAAAATGCTATATCTCTGCTGGTTTCGCTTGCCTGCAAACCTACTTTTGATTTAAACCACTGCCTGTCACTATCTACCAAACTAACCAGTGAAATTGGCGTGTCACAAATTTCAGATGCAAGTTCTGTAAGACAATCTATTTCTTTATCTGACTCGCTATCTAAAACCAAATAAGACCTTAAGCTATTTAAGCGTTCTAGCTCTTCTTTGTGAAAACTTGGTTTCTGCATATTTTTTTATTTTTTACGATTTTTTATAACAAAACTTTTAACAAAAAAGGAAGTTAGACACTTTATCCTTATCAACTATACTCATTATCAAGCATTTAATAAACAGAGGAACTGCGTACTTCATACATTTTCTATTTTTATTAAACTATTCTCGCCACAATAAATTTTGCACTCTGCTAGAGTAGATTCATTTCTACTTTTATATCTTCCATTTAATATAAATCAAATATAAATAGTTTATTTAAATATCCTTAGTCTCTAATGCTATTATTTATGAGTTCGGCTAAAACAGAGCGGAGCACCTTTATAAAATACAACATGTTCAAATTCGTTGTTTACTCATTAATTAAGTTTCAATGCTTTATAAATACGTCATAAGCATATCTCAAAATCATTAGTGTTACAATCACTAAAAAAATTGTTCTAACAAAGGCATTTCCCTTTTTTAAAGCTAGTCTTGTGCCAACAAAATTTCCAGTTATGTTGCAAACCGACATTAATATCGCAAGTTCTAGCAAATAATTACCTTGTTTTATAAAAACCACTAATGCCGAAATATTGGTCATGCAATTTATTACTTTTGCATAGGCCGAAGCTTGAACAAATTCAAAGCCCAACAGCACAACAAAACCCAATACAAAAAAACTTCCTGTGCCAGGTCCAAAAAATCCATCATAGAATCCAACAATTAGTCCTAATAATGAGCCATAAATAATTTGGTGGTTCAAGGATAAATTCTTTGATGGAATAGCGCCTAAATCTTTTTTGAAAAAAGTGTAAATGGCAACGGCAATTAACACAGCAAGGATAAAAGGCTTAAGAAATTCTACATTAATAAAACTAACTATTTTAGCTCCTAAAAATGATGAAAGTCCAGCGCAAACTGAAACAGCAAGTAGTAATTTAAAGTTAAATTTTATCCGTTTAGAATAACCTATTGCCGAAATACTTGTTCCGGCCAATGAAGCAATTTTATTGGTTCCAAAAATTGTGGGCAGTGCGGTTTGAGGAAAAGAAATAAGGAGAGCAGGAATTTGAATAAGGCCACCTCCGCCTACCACAGCATCTACAAAACCTGCAATAAAAGACAGAATAACCAACAGGGTTAACGTTATAATGCCGTAATTTGTATATATATCTATTAGGTCCATTTTTATTATTGTGCAGTGCAAATGTTAGGTTTATTTTTAAATTTACATAACGTAATTTAGTTAGACGAAGGACATTCTATTTTAATTTATTTGAGCTGAAAGTGCTAAAAAACAACTTTTGTAAAATTTAATTTATGCCGCAATTTCTTTTATTGCCTTCACCAATAGATCTAATTCTTTAGTGCTGGTGTAAATATTTGGTGTAATTCGGCAGCCCTGAACTCCGGCATAATCTATTGCAACGGTAAATATTTTATACTTATCTAATAACGTTTTATACAGTTCCGAAGGTTTAATATTTTTTATTCCTACATTTGCAATGGCGCAAGCTCTTTTGTTTTCTTTGGGTGTGTTAAAAAAAACATTTGGTATTTCACTTACTCTACTTGTCCAATAATTTTGCAAATATCGTAAGCGTGCTTCTTTTCTTACCATGGCTATTTTTTTATAAAATTCTATGGCATCTTCAATGGCCATATCTCATAGAATTCCAGAACGTATCGGCTTGTGCCAATTCATCTTCTGGAATGTGCTTAGAATTTTCTAGTATTTTTAAAAATGAAGGCATTCCTATTGCCGCAGCAACTCCCAGTAGTATTGAGTTTTTTAGAAAGTTTCTGTTATTCATATTAAGTTCACTTAAATAATAAGATTAAAAAAAAAATTATTTGCGGCTGCCTTGCAATATTTATGTGGGCAAATAGCCTCAATAGGGAAGTTTAATCCTCTTTGCGGTCCTCAAACACCCAAATGGTCTTTTCTTTTTTTACCAAATCTGTAAACTTACCTTTAAACTTTGTGGCTTTTACAACTCTATCATCAATCCAATGATAATTGCCGCCACGAGGTTTATTAAAGATGATGGCATGGTATTTAAATTTATTTGCTGCTAACCATTTTTCTGTATACTCTCTATGTAGATCTAGCCTTGAGGTAAAAAAAGTTATAATGTTCCCTTCATCGTACCATTTATTAATCATATCTAAAGCGCCAGGAATTAATTCTGCCGTAAGCATTCTCTCGGGCTCTTCGTTAGGAATATCTTCGCAAACAGTTCCATCTATATCAATTAAGTAATTGGTGATGTGTGGAGGAAGCCCCGGGCTTATCTTATGTCCATTTTCATCAAAAAGATCTATTAATTCCATGTTTGTGTATTTATGGTGTTAAAAATACACTTTGTTGATTTTTGTTGCAAGTTTAATTGTTTTGAACAACTTAAAACAAAGAATGAAAGGATTTTAAAAAAATAGTGTTGATAATTTTGAATAAAATAAAATTGTTTTTACATTTGCAGCCCTTAAAACAAAAGGGAAAGTATAAAAAAGTGATTAATTAATTAGATATCAGGTGGATACATTAAGTTATAAAACAGTTTCGGCAAACAAAGCAACCGTTAATAAAGAGTGGCTTTTGATAGATGCAGAAAACGAAGTGTTAGGTAGACTAGCAACAAAAGTAGCAAAACTTGTAAGAGGCAAGTATAAAACAAACTTTACACCTCACGTAGATTGTGGCGACAACATCGTTATTATTAACGCAGAAAAGGTTGTTCTTACAGGCTCTAAAGTAGATGCTAAAGTTTATACTCGCCACACCGGTTATCCAGGTGGACAAAGATTTACTTCTCCAAAAGAGTTGCTAAACAAACATCCCGAAAGAATAATTAAAATGGCTGTTAAAGGAATGTTGCCTAAAAACAAATTAGGAAGAGCAATCAATGGCAACCTTTTTGTTTATGCAGGAACTCAGCATCCGCACGAAGCACAACAACCAAAGCAAATTAATATTAATTCATTGAAGTAATAAAATAAATGGAATTAACCAATACATCCGGAAGAAGAAAAACAGCTGTTGCTAGAGTTTATCTAAAAAAAGGCAGTGGAAATATAACCGTTAACGACCGCGATTACAAAGAATATTTCGCTACAGGAATTCTTCACTACATTGTAACACAAGCGTTTGAAGTTACCAATAACCAAAACCAATACGACGTAAAAGTAAATGTTGCGGGTGGTGGTTTTAAAGGTCAAGCCGAAGCCGTAAGATTAGGTATTTCAAAAGCATTGTGTGAAATTTCTGCCGATTACCGTCCTATGCTTAAACCTGCAGGATTGCTAACAAGAGACCCAAGAATGGTAGAAAGAAAAAAACCTGGTCAAAAGAAAGCAAGAAAGAGATTCCAATTCAGTAAACGTTAATCATTATTCATTACCAATAAAAAAAATTACATGTCTAGAACAAATTATAACGATCTTCTTGAAGCAGGTGTTCACTTTGGTCACCTTAAAAGAAAATGGAATCCAAACATGGCTCCTTACATTTTTATGGAGAAAAATGGAATTCATATCATAGATCTTAATAAGACTTTAGTTAAGTTAGACGAAGCTGCTGAAGCTTTAAAGCAAATTGCAAAGTCTGGAAAAAAAGTCTTGTTTGTTGCCACCAAAAAACAAGCAAAAGATATTGTTGCAAATACAGTTCAAAACATAAATATGCCTTATGTTACTGAAAGATGGCCAGGTGGAATGCTTACCAACTTTGCTACTATTCGTAAGGCAATTAAAAAAATGTCGTTAATTGATAAAATGGCAACTGACGGAACTTTTGATGTAATTGCAAAAAGAGAGAAATTACTTATCACAAGAGAAAGAGAAAAACTAGAAAAAACTTTGGGTAGCATTGCAGACCTTACTCGTTTGCCTGCTGCATTGTTTATTGTAGATATTCACAAAGAACACATTGCAGTTGCCGAAGCAAAACGACTTGGAATACCAACTTTTGGAATTGTAGATACCAATTCAAATCCAAATTTAATTGATTACGCTATTCCTGCAAATGATGATGCAACAAAATCTGTTCAGCTAATTTTAAATGTAATCACTACTGCAATGCAAGAAGGATTATCGGAAAGAAAAGTTGACAAAGAAAAAGAAACAGAAGAAAAAGAAGGTTCTGAAATAGAAATAAAAGCAGCAAAACTATTAGCTGAAGCAGAGGAAGAAGGAAGAAAACCAAAAAGAGTTTCTGCCGAAGGAGCTCCAAAAAGAGCAAGAAAAGCATAATAATGGGTTTTAAACCTATGGAAAAAATCCAAAGTCTAAAAAACGATTTTGGATTTTTTTTTAATCAATAAAAATATTTCAAAAAAATAAACATGACAACAGTAACAATTACAGCAGCAGATGTAAACAAATTAAGAACCACTACCGGTGCGGGTATGATGGACTGCAAAAAAGCATTAACAGAAAGTGGCGGAGATTTTGAAAAAGCTATAGACTACCTTAGAAAAAAAGGACAAAAAGTTGCAGCTAACCGCGGAGATAGAGATGCAAAAGAAGGACAAGTAATTTCAAAAGTTACAGCCGATAAAAAAAGAGGAACAATTATTTGCTTAAACTGCGAAACAGATTTCGTTGCCATTAATGCAGACTTTGGTTCATTTGCAAATTCTATTTTAGAAAGTGCAAATTCTACTAACCCTTCTAGCATTGACGCACTAAAAGAAAATGCAATAGATGGAGTTAAAATTTCTGATAGAATATTAGATTACGTTGCAAAAATTGGTGAGAGAATTGAATTGAGCAGATACGAAACAGTAAATGCAGAATACGTTTATTCATACATTCATCCAGGAAATAAACTAGCTACAATAGTAGGATTTAATCAAGCAAACGTAAGCGAAGAGGTGGCAAAAAATATTGCTATGCAAGCCGCAGCTATGGCTCCTGTTGCATTAGACAAAGGCGATGTTGATGCATCAACATTAGAAAGAGAAGTAGAAATTGCAAAAGAGCAAGCTCGCCAAGAAGGTAAACCAGAAGAAATGTTAGAAAAAATTGCTCAAGGTAAAATTCAAAAATTTTACAAAGAAAGTACCTTGCTTAATCAAGAATACATCAAAGACAATAAAATGACAGTAAATCAATATGTAAAAAGTATTGACAAAGATTTAGCAATTACAGACTTCAAAAGAGTTTCATTGGTTTAATTTTTTTATCAATTGTAGTAGAAAAGCTGTCTTGAAAAAGGCAGCTTTTTTGTTTTATTTTCAAAACCACCAAATAAATACATGGCACTTATAAAATCAATAAAGGGCGTTGTCCCTAAGCACGGAATAAATTGTTATTTTGCAGAGAATGCAACACTTGTGGGTGATGAAACAATGGGTGAAGATTGAAGCATCTGGTTAAATGAAGTAGTTAGAGGCGATGTAAATTCCATAAAAATGGGAAACAAAGTAAATGTTCAAGACGGAGCAGTAATTCATTGTACCTATCAAAAAACAAAAACTGTTATTGGAGATAACGTTTCAATAGGACACAATGCTATTGTTCATGGCTGCACCTTGCACAACAATGTTTTAGTGGGTATGGGAGCAATAATAATGGATAATTGCGTGGTGGGTAGCAACAGTATTATTGCCGCCGGAGCAGTGTTGTTAGAAAACACCGTGGTTGAAGCTGGAAGTATTTACGCAGGAGTGCCGGCCAAATTTGTAAAGAAAGTAGACCAAAAATTAATTGAAGGCGAAATAAATAGAATTGCCAATAATTATTTGATGTATTCCAGCTGGTTAAAAGAAGAATAAAATCACAGAAACTTATTTTTTAAATTACCAGATTCCAAAAGTGTTTTCAGGTAAGGGTTTTTTAACGCTTGGTGCATTAAATTTATGTGACCTGCATGGTGGCAATCGCTGCCAATAAAATCAATTAAATTGTCTGCAATTAATTTTTCTCCTATCTTTTTTGTTGCAGGGGAGTAATAACCAGTAAGTGAATTAATATTTAGCTGAAGCAAAGCCCCCTTTTCTTTTAGTTGCGAATAGATTTTATAATTACTGAACCAGTATGGATAACGTTCGGGATGAGCCAAAACCGGTCTGTAACCATTGGATTGGAGCATAAAAATAATATCACTAATATTTTCTGGAGCATTTAAATAAGAAACTTCAAACAAGATATAATTGTCCCCAAAAGTTAATAGTTTCTCTTTGCCAATTTTGCTAGAAAATTCAAAGTCACAGTAATATTCTGCTGCTGCATAAAGCTCAACAGGAATTCCATTTTGTTTAATGGCCTCCCTAACTTTTTCTAAACCACTTAAAATAATTTCGGGTGTATTTTTATAATAATCAGACATGATGTGTGGCGTGGTATAAATTTTTTTATAACCAAAATCCACCATTTTTCTAATTAAATCAATTGAGTCTTGAATTGTTGCGGCTCCATCATCAATACCGGGAATAAAATGGGAGTGCATATCAATGCCAATTTCTGAAAAATCTTTGATAAGTGATTCTTCCCTTTTTTCTTTTCCCGAAAACAGATTTTTGAAAAAATTCAATTTAATAAAATTTATTTTTAAACCAATCAAGTGTTATCTGCAATCCTTTTCTAACCTCAAATTCTGGAGAATATCCAAGCATTTTATTAGCACGTGATATATCCGCCAAGGAGTCTTTTATATCACCTGCTCTTGGTTCTCTATACGCTGCATTTACGGATGAATTAGAATAATCTTTTAGCATTTGAAACAATTGATTAATTGTAATTCTATCTCCACAAGCAATATTAAATACTTCGCCAATTGCTAATGGGTCTTTGGTGTAAAGTGCTTTTATATTAGCCTGAACAGCGTTTTCTACAAAAGTAAAATCTCTAGATTGCTCCCCATCTCCATTAATGAAAGGTGATTTATTGCTTAAAATGGCATCCATAAACAATGGAATAGCAGCAGCATAAGCACCTTTAGGATTTTGTCGTGGTCCAAAAATATTAAAATACCTTAGCCCAATAACTTCTAATCCGTAGGTTTTATAAAAAACTCCCGCATACAGCTCATTCACATATTTTGTTACTGCATAGGGTGAAAGTGGTGCTCCAATTTGATTTTCACTTTTTGGTAAAATAGGACTATCGCCATACACCGATGAGGAACTTGCATATACAAATCTTTTAACCTTTGAATCTTTTGCCGCCACCAACATGTTCAAAAAACCGTCAATGTTAGAACCGTTAGTAGCAATTGGATTTTCTATGCTTCTAGGCACGGAGCCTAAGGCTGCCTGATGCAAAACATAATCAATTCCTTGGCAGGCATTATGGCATTCGTCAACATTTTGAATGTCTCCATTTATAAATTCAAAATTAGGAAGAGAAACAAAGCCCTCAATGTTTTCATAAAAACCGGTGGACAAATTATCAAAAACTCTAACTTTTCCTGCACCATATTTTAAAAGATATTCGGCAAGGTTTGAGCCAATGAATCCCGCTCCTCCGGTAATTAAAAATGAAGAGTTTTTAATGTCTCCTTCAAAAAATATTTTGTCAAACATATTATATAGTATTAGCCGAACTCCTCTGTCCGTATTGAGTTTCGTAATATTTTAAATATTCTCCGCTGGTTACATTTTGCAGCCATTTTTCGTTGGCCAAATACCAGTCTATTGTTTTTTCAATTCCTTCTTCAAATTGCAAAGAGGGTTTCCACCCCAAATCGTTTTGAAGTTTTGTAGAATCAATGGCATACCTCATATCATGCCCCGCACGGTCTTGCACATAAGTAATTAGCTTTTCAGAATCACCTTCTGCTCTTCCCAATTTTCTGTCCATTACCTTACACATTACTTTAATAAGGTCAATATTTTTCCACTCGTTATGACCGCCAATATTGTATGTTTCGCCAATCCTATTTGAGTTAAAAATAACTTCAATTGCTCTTGCATGATCATCCACCCACAACCAATCTCTTACATTTTCTCCTTTGCCGTAAACAGGCAATGGTTTGTTGTTTTTTATGTTGTGAATAAATAAAGGAATGAGTTTTTCTGGAAATTGATGAGAACCGTAATTGTTAGAACAGTTAGAAATAATTACCGGTATTCCATATGTATGATGATAAGCTCTAACAAAATGATCGGAACTTGCTTTTGAGGCAGAATAAGGACTTCTTGGGTCATAAGAAGTAGTTTCTAAAAACATACCTGTATCACCTAATGAACCATAAACTTCATCGGTAGAAACATGATAAAACAACTTATTAGAAAATCCTTCTTTGTCTAATTTCCAAAAATGTTTGGCGGCATTCAACAGATTTACTGTACCCACCACATTTGTCAAAATAAAATCCATAGGGTTTGCTATGGACCTGTCAACATGAGATTCAGCAGCTAAATGAATTACGGCATCAAATTGTTCTTTTTCAAAAAGTTTAAAAATAAAATCACCGTCAACAATATCTCCTTTTACAAAGCTGTAATTTTCGTGGTGTTCTACATCCGAAATATTAAGCAAATTACCGGCATACGTCAGTGCATCTAAATTTACTATTTTACAATTTGGATAATTTTTAATAAATCGTCTTACCACATGAGAACCTATAAATCCGGCACCTCCAGTGATTAATATTTTTTTATAGTTCATATAAAATTTGTTTTTTTATTTTCCTTAGCTTTTCCGTATTCCATTAAAAAAGATTTGATAAACTCGTCTAAATCTCCATCTAAAACCCCTTGTGTATTGGAGGTTTCGTAACCTGTTCTTACATCTTTTATAAGTTTATAAGGATGTAAAACATAATTTCTTATTTGCGAACCCCATTCAATTTTCATTTTAGAACCTTCTATCGCATCTAAAGATTCTTGTCTTTTTCTCATCTCCAATTCATACAATTGAGATTTTAGCAATTGCAAAGCTTTTTCTTTGTTTTGCAATTGAGAACGAGATTCTTGATTTTTGATAATAATTCCAGAGGGTTTGTGAGTTACCCTAACTGCCGTTTCCACCTTGTTAACGTTTTGTCCACCTGCACCACCCGATCTAAATGTGTCCCATTCTATGTCTGCAGGATTTATCTCTATGTTTATTGTATCGTCAATCAGAGGATAGGCATAAACAGAAGCAAAGGATGTGTGTCTTTTTGCATTTGCATCAAAGGGAGAAATTCTTACCAAGCGATGAACGCCACTTTCTCCTTTTAAATAGCCATAAGCAAAGGGTCCATCAATTTGTAATGTAACCGATTTTATTCCGGCAACATCGCCTTCCTGAAAATCTTCTTCAGTAATTTTAAATCCATGTTTTTCTGCCCACATCATATACATTCTCATCAGCATTGAAGCCCAATCGCAACTTTCGGTACCACCAGCCCCAGAATTTATGGTAAGAATCGCACTTAATGAATCCTCTTTTCCACTGAGCATGTTCTTAAACTCAAGGTCTTCAAGAATTTTTTCGGTAGTTAAAAATTGTTGATGCAATTCTTCTTCGCTTACATCACCAGAAATAAAGAACTCAAAAACAACTTCAAGGTCATCGCAACTTTTAGAAACGTTTTTAAACGAATCTGTCCATTGTTTTTTTTCTCTTATTGCTTTCATCACCAATTCGGCTTTCTT
>Ga0164292_10004375_pt1 | contig 11501 bp, 10 predicted proteins | sample GEODES117metaG_FD_111486 | JGI IMG/M metagenome (GOLD analysis project Ga0164292, IMG submission 111486) | Eutrophic lake water microbial communities from Lake Mendota, Wisconsin, USA - GEODES117 metaG | ecosystem: Environmental > Aquatic > Freshwater > Lake | place: USA: Lake Mendota... | reverse complement strand
TTCGTAATCATAGAAAGAAGCCAATCTTGTTGGTTCGTAGTATACTGCTTGAGTATATAAATTACTCTCAATTTTAGTCCATTGATTTGCTAAGTAATAAGTTTGTTGTGCTTGTAATAATTGTTTCTCGTATTCTTGTTTGGAAGGTGTTTTTAATAACTCTTTCTTGTCAAATTTGTATACGGGATAATCTTGATTTAATAATGCGTTAGGTCCGAAAGCTTGGGATAATCTTTGCCAAACTGTTAATTCTGCCGAATTTTTCGGATTTTTAATTTCCATTCTATCCATATCCCTTAATTTAATCTTTTTTTACTAAATATAAATATTATCTTCCTCCAAATAACCATCCATATTTTTGATAATCTTCTTTTGATACGTTTTGTCCACCAAATTGTTTATGTCTTTCATTAGTATTTGGTAATACAGGATTAAAAGATATTTGTCTTGAAACATTATCATTAGAATTAACTGACCATGAATCAATCATTGCTTTTGTTTGTTCTGTTACCTTTTGCAAACTTGTAAAAGATGCTTCAGCAACATATGTTGCCATAGCAATTGACATTATTAAGTCATCATGTCCACCCTTTTGGTGGTCAGGTCTACCATTTATATAAACAAATTTATTCATTTCGTTATATAATCTTGAACTATAAATTTTAAATTTATGTCTCATTGCTTCTTCGAATGAAGAAATTATTTGTACACGTTTGTTATTAAAGTTTATACCGGGTATTTTTTCTAACGACTTATAGTCATATTTCCATTTGTTTGCAACCTCAACACCATCAACATACAAATTCTTATAACCTAATTCTTGAAGTTTTCTTGCCGTGGAAACGCCCATACCTCCTGTTATATCTATTACGATAAAACAATTATACATATTTCCCCATTTATAACATATTTCTGCCATCGTATCTGGGGGTAGTTTACCAACATATTCCGCAACCTGTTCTCTTTCATCAAAATCAATTATTTGAAATGATGAGAAGTCTTCACTATCACCTCTACTTACGTCAACACCCATTACATACTTATGACCCATAACAGGCTCTTTCCATATCCAAAGAGAATTACCCATCATTTTATTTTGAGGTTCTCTAATTAAGTTCTCTTGAATTTCTTGTAATAAGTTAGAATCAAATACATTATCACCCGACCCTAAAAAGTTACATTCTAACTCTTGTGACACCTTTCTTTTGTCATATTTCAACTTTTTAACCATTCCTTCAAACCAAGATGAACATGGTTTGTATCCATCGGTTAAAATCATTTGGAGTTCTACATAATTTCTTTGTTCATATGGAATATGATTCCAACTTAATATACTGTCTTTTGGATAATCCTCTTTATTTAACAAATAATGAATTATATCTGTTGTTTTAACAAAATATAAATCCTTAGTATATCTTGGGTCTTTATACCAAAACATTTCAGATATTTTGAAATCATTCATTCCTCTTAATGCTTGGTCATAGATTTCATAATAAATTGGGTCTTGACCGTTTGGTGTTGAAATAACAATAACTTTACCACCCGTTGACAATGACGCCATACACGCAGCCCAAAAATCATTATCGGCTTCAATAAAGGCGGCTTCGTCAAATACTAATATTGTTGGTGTAAAACCACGGAGAGCATCCTTTGATGTTGCCACAGCTTTAACCTCACATCCATTAGTTAATTTATAATGTTTTTGTGAATTTTTTTCAGGAGCAAAATCAATACCAACCCAGGCAGGCCATTGACTAATAAATGCTCTTATTTTATTCGCCATTTCTTGAGAAGTATCAAGTTTATTAGCGATTATAAGTATTTTCTCAGGTTTTTGTTTTTTTGCAAAGACCAATTTTTTTGAAGCCCAAGCGGCGGTAACTGTTGATACACCAGCTTGACGATATTTTAATGCAATGTTTTCATTAAAACTTTCGTAATCTTCTAATAATGAAATTTGGTCAGGAAATAGTTCTAGTGGAACGTATTTTTGGACTGTGTTGTCATATGTTTGTAAGTAAGTTCTTAACGCATATGGTGTATCTTTCATACACTTCACATACTCTAACATTACTTGTTCTTTCGATAAGTTGGACATAGATTTTTATAGATATTAAAGACCTAATGAGCTTAAGTCAATATCATCCAAATCATCTTCGTCTTCATCATCGTAATCGGACATTGTTTTTTCGTATTCTTGTTTTCTTAAATCCGCAACAATCTCATCAACCATTCTCTGTATAAATTGTTTACCTTGTGAGTCACCAGATAAAATTAATTTAGCTATCCTCATAAATTCTTCAGCAGATAGTCTTGAGAATCTTACAAATAGATAATGTTGGATGTGTCGTTTATCTTCCTCAAATAAATCATTAGGATAAGATTCTTGGAATTTTTCCCAAAATATTGGACCTAATCTTGAATCCCATATTTCACCCGGTAATGTATCTTCAGCACCCATAACCATTTCAGATTGTTTTGGGTCATCAGGTAACCCGTGTGTACCAAAAATTTCATATACACCTTTAACTAACTCGTGAACTAATAATGGAAAGGTTGCCGCTCTAGCTTTTACTGTTGGAGGGTCTGTTTGGTCATCAATCTCACTTTGTCCCATTTGACCTTCACCTGAACCCGCCATTCCTTCCATATCAGGATAAACCCAATATAAATGCTCCATTAATGCTTGATTTACACCATAAAGATTGAACAATCCAGGATTTAATCTGTCTAATTCGTCTTGCATCAAAACATACATATGACCACCTTTAAAAGCCGCACCTTGTATTAATGAATTTATAAATCTTCTTTTTGCTCTTTCTAAATTAAATTGTTCAAAAGCATCTGCAAATTCTTCCAAATCATCTTGGTGTTTAAACGCCTCCTCAACATCTTCTTCATCAGGCATATCAGGAGTTTTTCTCATACCTTCCGCCGAACTCATCGGTCTATGAACTAATTTAGCATCAAATTGTAAAGAACCTTCAGGAATACCTAATTCTTTTTTAACCAAATCGACAGCTAAATTTTCAAGATATTCTTTATTACGACTTTCTATTTGAATTATTTGTTGTAAAGCACCCATTGCCATACTCATTAATCTCATTAATGAATTTGACCCTTGTAATACCGCAGTATCACCAAGATATCTTCTAACTTTTTCAACTGAGTCTTTAAATCTTTTAGAAGCAATTAGTTCAACAAAATCTTTATCACCAGTTGGTATAGCCGGATGTTCAGAATAAGGTGTTTGTTTTTGAGTAATCTTTCTCTCAATTCCTGGTTCCATTCTCTCAGGTCCTTCATAATCAATAGGAGCTTCATTAAGATTATTTTTAATCTCATTTAATAAACCTCTTTCTGTTTTTGTTAAACCTTCTGAAATTAATTTTGACTCTAATTTATTTTTGAGCCTAATTATTTGTTCTATTTTAGCATTCAAACTCATTTTACTTTAATTTAATTCCTACTGTTTTAAAATTTAACCAATTTGGCATATCAGTCTTACGAGCCTTTGGTGCTGGTTTAGTTTTTGGTTGATATGGTGTACTAGGTGTTCTAACAGGTTCCTTAGTTCCAGGTGTTGTTGTTGGTTCTTTTGGTTTTGTTGTTGGAGCCGCCTGTTCTTTAGTTTCCGCTTTTGGTGCCGGTTTTGTTCCCGGTTTTACCTTATAAGGACTATCTGGGTCATGTTTTGGTTCTTTAGGTGTTGTTGTTGGTTCTTTTGGTTTTGTTGTAGGGGATTCCTTAGTTTTTTGTTCCTTAACAAACTTCAATAACTCTCCTTTTGTCATTTTAGGGTTCAAATGTTTTTCAACAATTTGAGAAATTCTTTTTTCTAATTGACTTTCCCATTTAACACTTGGTGAAACTTTATCTAAGTTCATCAAATTAGCTTTAGTTAAACCTTTACCAACCATATCCATAAAACCTTCTTTTTGTTCTTTTTTTACTTTTACCGTTTTTTCGGGATGTAATTTTTCTGGCATTTTTTTGTAATCTTTTTTTGATGTTTTTTCAGAAAATTCTTTAGCCATATTACACCATTTTGTTTTTTCCTTACCTTTACTTCTATTACATCTAGCCCAAAAATATTTTTGTTGTGATTTAGATTCGAATTTTTCTTCTATTTCTTTTTTTTCAGTCATTTCTTTTGATTGTAAGGCTAAAGCTAAATCCAAATCACCAGAAGAATCTTCATCCATTTCATTTTCTTCTTTTGTTACAATTAATTTTTTCTGATTAGGGTCAATGGTTGCAACACCTTGTAAAGATTTATTAGCCGCACTAATATCAGACTGATTACTTAAATCATAAGTTGTTGTTGTCGATGTTTTAGTTACCGCTTCTTTATTTTCTTTTTTAGATTCCATTAATTTGCTATGTACAATATTAATTTGACTTTCTGTTAATTTAGAAAGAAATTTACCACTAATTCCGTGATTTATCAAATCCAAAACTTTCTTATTGGTGTTCATAAACTACTTTTTTTTCAAATTCAAGAACGATATCACGTTCATATAATTTATTTTTTACTATCTCTTCAGTTTCTCCAAACCTAAAGACTAATCTTTTTTTAACACTGAAGTTGACTTCTTCAGATTCATTTTCCCAAGCTAATGATATTACATCATCAATTGCATCAATCATAGAAAAAACATCAGATTTTTGTATAACCGATAATGTTACAGAATCATTTTTTAGAACACCCACTTTATGTATTTGTGATAGGTCAGGAGGATAAGGGTAACCATTTGCTGGTTTTGACTCCCATTGTTCTCCCCAAATATTATCCAAATTTTCAGAGAATATAAATTCGTATATATTATCTCCTTTATAGTTCGGACCTAACTCATTTACATAAATTAAATAACTCATTTTACGTTTCCGTTAGTGGTTACTCTTAACTTTTTATTTCCTACCTCAAAAACTAAATTTTGATTTGTTGATTTACCTAAAAATTTAGCATTTGGGTATTTTTTATAAAGTTTTTTAGACGATATTTCTTGAGAGATACTTTCAGAAAGATTTTTTATTCTATTATTAACTTTAGAAGTTTCTTTATCAGAAATAACTTGTTTTTCTCTTTTTTCTTCTAATAATCTTTTTTCTTTTTCATCAATTCTAAAATATTTTTTCAAAATATTATCAACTTTTGATTCGGTGAACATACCTTCAATCATTTCCTCAACTTTAGCCGACTCTTTATCAGTCATACTATGGTGTTTTATTTTTCTTTCTTTTGGTTCTGCTTCAATATCCGATTCTTCTCCGAATATATCTTTCATCATCGTTTTAGCATCCTTTGATGTCAATTCTTCTTCCATTTCAACACCAGTTTCTGGTTCAACTTCAGGAGTTACTTCCATTTCCGGTTCAATTTCTGTCTCTTCAGAACCCATTTCTCCACCTTCAAACTTGGCAACAATTTCTTCCTTATCTTCAGAGTCTAATTTATTTAATTCTAAGGCTGAAAGTATTGAATTAACAACGTATTTAATATCTTTTGATGACATTTGATTTTCTTCATTTGATAAAAATTCTCTAATTTTTTGACCTAACTTACCGGTTAATTTTTCAATTGTCTTGAATGTTACAACTTCTTCATCTTCAGGTTCAACCTCAGTCTCTACATCAGTCTCAATATCCATTTCGGGTTCCATTGGTTCTTCAATTGGAGCTGGTTCTTGTGTAGGAACAGATACCGGCGCAGGTGACGGAGATGCAGGTGTTTCAGCAGGAACATCCTGTTCATTAGCACTAACTTTCAAAATATATTTTTTAGCTTCATCGGCAACACCAGCACTTTCGCTGAACAATGAAATATTTTTATCAAAATTTTCATTAACATTAACTTCTTTCGCCATTAAATTTAATCTTTTAAATGCTTGAGAATAAGAAGAATAATATTTTCTATTCTTCATAGGTTCAACATAATCCACATCTGATGTTGATTCGGTTATAGTTCTTTTAATAACATAACCTGATTTTTCTTTGTGTATCTGATAATTTTTACCATCCGCTAAAGTGATTTTATATTCAACACTTTTATCTTCATTTATTGGATTTGGTATGTGTTCTTTGTATCTGGCAATTTCCATGATACGACTTATTTTATCAATACCTTCAAGTTTTTCACTTCCAATTGGTCTTAATTTTCCCATTTTTGTATTTTTTTAAATCGATTAATTTTATTATATAAATATATCGTTAAGTTCAATTATTTTTCTAAGCATAAATTGGTGGAGGGTTTAATTTACCAGAATCAATCACTTTTGCAACCAATTCTCCAGTACCCCATGTTTTTAAATCAGAACATCTACTTATTTCTTCTGAGCCTATATCATTCTTTAAACCATTTACTATACATGAATAGCGACCGTTAAGAAGTGTCTTAACAGTTGATTCAACACCATATTGAGGTGTAGAATAGTTTTTAACCCCGATTTTATTATAATTAGTTTTATTAATATCTGATTTTAAATTCATTGTAGTATTAAATGGATTGTTTGTCGCTTTACCACCTTCAGCCTTTCTCCAAGCGTAAAAAAACTTTAAATTTTCATCTGTTATAGGGGCACCAATACCTTTTAATATTTCTTCATAAAATTGTTTATCAGTACCAACACTAATCTGTGAAAAATCTGATTGTTTTTGTATTTTGGATAAATCGTCATCTGAAAAATCTTTTGATACTAATACACTATACAAATATTTAAGTGTTTTTTCATCAAAAATACCAGTAACATTTAAATTATAATCTTTTTGTAATTTTTTTGTTGCAGATTCTGTTTCAGGACCAAATAATCCATCAATACCCCATTTTGGTAATGAATAACCCAAAAATTGTAAACCTGTTTGTATAAATTCAACTTCTTTTTGGTATGGTATTTTTGAACCTGATTTTTTTAAATTCTTAAACTCTTTACCAGATTCCGCAATTTTCTTCAATTCTTCTAAGAATGTTGATTTTTTAGATAATTCTATTTTTGTATCAACATCGTTATTTAAAAAAGAATCAAATAACCCCTCCTTTAAAGACAATTCCTTATCAACATGTTTGATTTCAAAATCAAATAATTTCTCAATATAACCATTTCTTCTTAGACTTTTAAAAACCAAATTCTCATCAGAATATTCTCCACCTTTTTGAAGACCTGATGTTCTATATTTTTTTATTTTATCTTTTAACTTATCAATCAATATTTTTGCTCTATCAAGAGGTTCATTTTCTACGTTTTGAATTACCGTATCAATTTTATTCATCCATTCTTTAACCTTAGATTTTACTAATTCGGTATCTATTGTAACATCTTCTTTTTTAGGTTTTGTTAACCACTCATCGGTTAATACTGAGTATACACCACTACTAAAATGTGATTCTTCTTCATTTTGAACATATAATTCAACTTCATATCCATAAATTTTTATGTTATGTTTTTCATTGAATAATGTCTTTTTTAATTTAAAGAGTTCTTCGTATAAAGGTAAATCTTCTTTTGGGAATTGTGTAAAATCAGCAATAACGTGTAAATCAATATCAGAGTATTCAGACCAATTAAAATTAGCTAAAGAACCTGTCATTATAACATCTGAAACAATAATATCTACCTTCAAATATTCAATAAACTCGTTAGCAATCTCAAGTAGTTTTTCTCTAACCTTAGAATCCATTTTTGGTTCTCCACCGGTATTCTTCCAAATTTTAGAGTTTAAATTTTCTTGTAAGTGAAAACTTTTAATTATGTTTTGTAAATCTTTCATCTAACATAAATATTTGTAATAGATGAATTGTCAAATTTTTTTGTATTTGAATGTTTTAGAAATTTTAGTACTAAAAAACTTACCTTGAGATTCCGACATTCTAAATTGAGTATATAATTGGTGGGGAACATTCTCATATTCATATTTAAGTTCGTTACTAAATTCAACAACTAATTTTTTACTTTCAGTGTCGTATTCAGTTTTTTTAATATTACTTGACTGAATTTCATTAATAATTTTGGTTCCTTGAATAATTTCACTTATTATTGCCATAATGTTCTTTTTTATTTAAGTATAATTAAATAACAAAATAAAAAAACAATTTTTATTGAAATTCATAAAAAAATTAATATCTTTTTAAAAATTAGTAAGTATGATTGAATCGGCAGATAATGAAGGTAAAGGAAAAAAACAACCCACAGAAAACAGTCAAACGCCTGTTTTAGACAATTTTAGTCGTGATTTAATAAAATTAGCTGAGCAAGGTAAATTAGACCCTGTAATCGGAAGAGAAAGGGAGATTAATAGAATCGCCCAAATTCTATCAAGAAGAAAGAAAAATAATCCAATTATTATTGGTGAGCCTGGTTGCGGAAAAACGGCAATTGTCGAAGGTCTTGCAATCAAAATATTCAACGGAGATTGTCCAAGAAACCTACAAGAAAAACGAATAATTTCTTTGGATATGACATCGATTGTTGCGGGTACAAAATACCGAGGACAGTTTGAAGAAAGAATGAAAGTTATCATTGAAGAACTTCAATCAAATCCGAATATTATCGTTTTTATTGATGAAATTCATACTATAATCGGAGCGGGAAACTCATCAGGTTCATTGGATGCGTCAAACATATTCAAACCAGCTCTAGCTCGTGGAGAAATTCAGTGTGTTGGTGCAACAACTTTGGATGAATATCGTAAAAATTTTGAAAAAGATGGTGCTTTGGAACGAAGATTTCAAAAGGTAATTGTTGACCCGGCGTCAAAAGAGGAAACTTTTTTAATTCTAAAAAATGCCAAAGAAAAATATGAGAACTTTCACAAAGTAAGTTATTCTGATGAAGTTATAACTGTTTGTTGTGATTTGGCGGAAAGATATATCACAGATAGAGAATTTCCTGATAAAGCTTTTGATATTTTGGATGAAGTTGGGGCAAGAAATCAAGTTGAAGTTAAAGTACCTGAGATTATTGAAAAACTAAAGTTACAAGCTTCAGAAATTAAACTACAAAAAATGGATGTAGTTAAAAAACAAGACTATGAACAGGCAGCAAGTTTAAGAGACAAAGAGAAAAAAATTTTAGATAAATTAGACCTTGAGAAAAAGAAGTGGGAACAGGATATGTTAATCTCCAAAAAAGAGGTTTCTTTAGACTTGGTTTATGAGGTTGTTTCAAATATGACCAAAATACCTATTTCAAAATTAAACGCAAATGAATCACAATTATTATCTAATTTGGAAGAAACTATTGGTTCTAAAGTTGTTGGACAAAAAGAGGCGGTAACCAAAATTGCAAAATCTATCAGAAGAAATAGATTGGGTATTAAAGACCCTAATAAACCAATTGGTTCTTTTATTTTCTTGGGTTCGACAGGAGTGGGTAAAACATATTTGGCAAAACAACTGGCAAAAGAAATATTCGGTTCTGAAGAAAATCTAATAAGAGTTGATATGTCAGAATTTCAAGAAAAACATTCAATTTCTCGATTGATTGGTTCTCCTCCAGGTTATGTAGGATATGATGAAGGTGGTCAATTAACTGAACAAGTTAAAAATAAACCATACTCAGTGATTCTTTTTGATGAGATTGAAAAAGCAAATAAAGACATCTTTTCATCATTATTACAAGTATTAGATGATGGTCATATGACCGATGGTTTAGGAAGAAAAATCAATTTTAAGAATTGTATCATCATTATGACATCAAATCTTGGAGTTAGAAAATTACAAGAATTTGGTACAGGTTTAGGTTTTAAAACAAAATCAAATACATACGCCGAAGAAGAACAGAAAAAAGAGATTTTGAAAAAAGAATTACAAAAATTCTTTGCACCTGAATTCCTTAATCGTATTGATGAAACAATTATATTTAATTCACTTAAAAAAGATGATATTAACCACATTGTAAAATTGGAATTAGATAAACTTTTATCAAGATTGAGAAAAATAAAATATAATTTTATTTATGACCCGTCAATCATTAATTTAATATCTGAGGTTGGTTTTGACGAAACATACGGTGCAAGACCTTTGAAAAGAGCAATTCAAGATAGAATTGAAGATTACATCTCTGAAGAGATATTAAAAGGTGTAGTGAAAGAAAATTTAGAGTATGAACTCTTAGTTGAGGATAAAGAAATAAAAATAAAAGAGAGAAAAACAAGAAAGAAAAAGGAGGTTAAATAACCTCCTTTTTATTTTAATTTATTGTAAACACCCATTTCAATCGAATCTATAGCTTTTGAATATTGTGTAAAATATTGTTGAGCAGTATCTATTGCATATTCTAATTTATTTTTTTTATCTAGCGGCATTTTTGATGATTTAATTTTAACTTTTAAATCGATAAGTTCTTTAATTATCTTATGATTTGGTTCGTCTAATTTTTTTAGTTTTTTAGTTAGATTACCAAGTGAACTTACATATTTATAATAATCAAAACCTTCCCCTCTCCAAACACCTTTAAACCCTTGATAAGTATCTTTAACGTTATCTAAAATACCTTCATTTTTTTCTTGTTCTTGTAGTACTTTATTTACGATATTTTGTAAATCTGTCTCATTTAACTTTATTATTTTTTTCATTGTGTTTTTTATATAAATATATTATTTTTTTAAAACACACGATAACTATAGTTTTTCATTTTATAATCCATTTTATATTTGTTGTTTCCAAGTTTTTGAATCAGGTTTTTACCTGTTTTGATACCATTATAAACATCTTCAACCACAACATATTCATTTCTTGTATGATAATTGTAATAACCAATTGAAAAATTGATACAAGCAAAATCGAATTTTTTCTTCAACGCATAAACATCGGTATAAGGGTTTGATTGATAGTCGTTCCTGTTTTCAAACCCTTCACTAATAACTTCATCACAAGTTTTGAAGAAATCGCTATCTCTATCAAATAACTGAACGCCCATACAATATTCACTTACAATTGTATTACCAGGTGCATCAAATTGAATACAATAACCTACATTTGAAAAAAACTCTTCATCCGCTTTGTTAGACCCATGACATCCCGTTTCTTCTGAAACAAAAAAAGCAACCTTTAAATCTGGTAATTCTTTTAGTAACTCTAAACAAGCATACACTCCACATTTATTATCTCCACCAATACCTGTTGGTTGACCGAAATTGTTATATGCTTTGAGTGAAAGTTTTGTTAACCCTTGTTCATTTTTTAATTGTTCCTCAACAACGTTTATGGTATCTAATTCGTGTACGGTATCGGTATGTGCAACAACACAAGGATAATACTCAACATTATTAGTATTTTTTGTAACATAAATGTTTTTGTACTCGTCAGTAAAATAAGTGTAGTTGTTTTGAGATAACCAATTTTCTAAAAAAGAAACCATTAGTTCTTCTTTATATGTTTTAGTCGGAACTGACAAAACTTCCTTTAATAATCTATAATTTCTTCCCATAATGACAAATTTACAACAATTTTGTCACTTATCCAAATTTTAAAATAAAATTATTTAAATTAAGGGACTCTTCCAACT
>Ga0164292_10004374_pt1 | contig 11501 bp, 5 predicted proteins | sample GEODES117metaG_FD_111486 | JGI IMG/M metagenome (GOLD analysis project Ga0164292, IMG submission 111486) | Eutrophic lake water microbial communities from Lake Mendota, Wisconsin, USA - GEODES117 metaG | ecosystem: Environmental > Aquatic > Freshwater > Lake | place: USA: Lake Mendota, Wisconsin... | reverse complement strand
TCGAATAAAGAACCTGAATGTCTTATTGCCGTCATACTTAAAGGCAACCCATAAAAAGCCCATAACTGCAGATCCAAGGACAGAAACTAGTGCTGAAGTAACTATCGAGCTTGGTAGAGGTAGGAATAGTTCAAGAACAATTCCCAAGAGCGGTGCAGCCATGACGATTGATGTGAGTGAGTATTTTCCTGAGGTTCTTGAAGATGCCTGTTCAAAGGGATCGGATGATCCTGCATCGCTGCACTTATGAAGGAACTCTGCTTTCTCAAAGCACAGTGGGCAGTACTCAGCCACTATTACTTTTTCTCACTTGCTTGTTTAGGTTGCACAAAAGGATGATTGTCAGGCTCTCCATATTTGTTTGCTTCAGGTGAACCTTCCTTAGTTGCCCAGCGCATTAAAACCAGAAATCCAACAGCTGGAACGAAGATCAAAAGCCAAGACCATCCAGACTTATCAACATCGTGCATTCTGCGGGTCCATGCTGAGATTAGGGGCATCACAATGGACAAGGTGAGTATGAAATAGATAAAACTTAAAATCGCATACCAAGATCCCTCAGAAGTTTCAGATAAAAGCAAAGGCCATGCGAACAAGAATGCAGCAGCGAAACACCACCAGTATTCAGATCGCGAGGCGCGACCCTTAAATACAAAGTACTTTCTGTAACACTTTCCTACAGCTTCAAAGAAAGTCACCCTAGATACCTCCGCACAGTTGATCAAAAGCCCTTTGTCCAACAGCATCTAGGTAGATGCCTAGACCTTCAATACCTGGATATCGGAGGACGTACTTGGCTTGAAATGCCTTAACAATCTCTTCACGAGAATAGTCTCCAGATTTTGCAATCGCCTCTTTCTTTGCCGTACAGAAGGCGTTGCCAATGTTAAAGAGTTCGTTATCAGAGATGTTTAGGAGCCTGGATTTTGGATACTCGGCACGGAATTCCACTTCGTACTCAGTAATCGCCTTTAAGTAATTAGCCTTTGCAGTGTCACTTGGTGCATCTGGGTTGTTGATATACGGGCCCGGTATAGCTGGAACTGGAATTCCTCGAGCGATGTAATCAATTGACTTTAGAGCATCAAATGAGACATTGAATTGTGGATGAGTAAATTTCCAAATTGAATTAACTCCTAGATATCCCGCGTATCCCATGAGAGCGAGTAGCCCGGCTAAAACTAAGGACATGATTGAAACCTTTGTAACTGGAAGTCGAACTTTTACCTCAATAGCATTAGAGCTCTTTCCACGCTTTTGTGGTTTGGATGGCTTAGGGGCCTTTGGCGCTTTTGGTTTCTTGTTTTTAGTCACTAGTCATCCTCCTCTCTTCGATTTCAACCTGTTCTTCACCAGATGTTGGGGTGGACGCACCATCAGCAAAGATTGCAAAAGCAGAAGGATCTGACCAAGGGCTTACATCAACTCTGACTACAACATCCATCGGCATCACATCCTGTGATTTTGACTTCTCTATCTTTACCTTGGACTCACGCTCTGCAAAGTAATGCGGCACAACAGCAACCGAGCTGATTAGGTTAGCGTTATTGAGTTCTGATCTCTTATCCAAGATATTGAAATCGCCAAATGGTGCGGTTTCCTCACCCAAAATCTCAGTAAGGAATCTAATCCAGTCTTCACTGGCATCTTCGTCGAGCAACCAACTCGACTGGAACGCGATTTTATTGAAACCATCATCACGCATTGAAAGTACTTGAGGGCGTTCATCTGAATCCCAATTGGCAAGTACTTCCTTATGTAAATCCTTTATAGCTCTCACTAAACGAGCCTTACTTACTCGATGATGGATACTTGAATTACTGAATGCTTCTGATAGCAACCGTTGTGCACTCGATGCACTAACAACCGAATCTGTATCCAAACTCTTCAAAGAAAGAGAATTAGAATCCAACATCCTGCTGTCAGCATGGATGCGCGCGATTTCATTAAGTCCATTTGTTCTCCAGCCTGGAGACATCAGAACGTTCAAAGCGCGACGCCTCAATCGATTCATCTTAAATTCATCAGTATCAACTGCGCGGGCCAAAGTCACACAAGCAGGTAAGGCTGCTGGATCAAAATTAGTTGTTACCTGTGCTCTTGCGCTTACATCTGATTGCAGCTGTACGCGATATGCCTTTGCCAGAACACCAAGAATTGGCTCTACAAGTGGTTGCTGCTGTGCCAAACGAGTGTGCTGCTTGACAGAATGCTTGATTTTATCGTGTTGCTCTGAATGCTTGGCTTTAAAATGGATCAACTTCTTTTGAATTCTTGCCACATTCTTGGAATATTTCCAAAGATTTGAGATCCAAAAACCTGCAGCTATTCCAGAAATCATGATCAAGGTCTTTGACAACCCTAAGTTAAAGAAAGGAAGAAACTTCATTATCCATTCAAAACGGTTATAAGTTAGCCCTACAACCGAAGTGATGTACAAAGTAACGAGTGGAATCAACCAAGCACGTCGCGCAAATTCGCGATAAACCTTGATAGCTCCAGGGTTTACGAACTCTATGTTGTTCTCTACAAATGAAGTTGCCTCTTGTTCGGCCTTTTTGGCCTTTACTACCTCTTCATTTACACGATCAACAAGTTTCCAAGCGACAGATTTGCCTTGTTCATTTTTCCATACAGTTAAGTCAGCAAGGGCTGCGTTGAGCAGAACGTCTTCATCGATTTTATCTTTGAATCTGCGTGATGCTCTCTCGAGATATCGCTCATAAGCACTCAATCGACTCTGTGCCAATTCGTGGTCTATCTGACGTGCAGTTAATCTGCGCTTAGAAACTTTCACAATATGATCCGACAAATCACAAGGCTCATATCTTTCCTTTACAAATTCAAGTTCCTCGCGCCAGTCTGGGACCTTTAGCTGAGGAAGGATTCTTCCATCTAGTACTGATAGATCTTCAAGAAACTCTTCTTTTTCAATTTCTAGCTGAGCATTCAGAGCAGCTGCTTCGGCAGCCTCAAGTTCTTGACGAAGTTGCTCTTCGGCAGCCTCCGCCACACTTCTAGCTTTAGCCTCCTGATCCTCTGCTTCAGTTGCCTCTTCCTCCTCAGTAGCGACATCAGCATCAACTTCAGATTCCTCTGATACCTGCGGATCTTGGACTGCACTTTCAGTTGCTGACTCAGATTGCTCCTGAGTTGCATCGTGTGATTCATCAGTCACAACTTCATCCGTGGTCGATGATTCGACTTCTGCTTCTTCGCCCACTTCTTCTAATACATCATCTGACTCAGCCGACGTATCAGTCTCGATCTCATAATCCTCTATCTCAAGATCTGCAACCACATTTTCTTGAGCAGCTAGCTCTTCACTCTTTCCGAATAACTTTTTCCAGAAACTCATTTATTTGAACCGCCTTTCCGGCGGAAAATGCGTTTCCAAAAACCAACTTTCTTCGCGGAGCCATCTTCATTGAGGAATTCAGTGAGTTCAGATCCATGTGTTGGTTTTGATTTCTTGCCTGAGACTCCACCCTCAGACTTACGCTTTGCCGTATCTGTTACTGCGCGCGGAAGCTTATGGGTGTGGTTATTTTTAATCTTCTTCGCATCCTGCTCATCAGAAGTTAACTCCTTTTGAATCAGGTCAAGATCTTCGTTTACGATGCCAAGTTCAATTCTTGCTTCATTGACTAGTTTTTGTGTTTCGGATAACTGGCTTCTGGCATCAACTATCCCTGGGGCTAATTCATCAATTCTCTTAAAGATATTGGTACTGGTCTGATAGGCAGCTTCTGCATCGAGCCATCCAACTGTTTTTAAATCAACTTCAGTACCCGATTTGAACTTTTCACCGGTCCATAAGGCATCAGGATCTGGAAGTACCTGATCAACTGTTGCAAAGACTAATCTCTTCCCATCCTTCATGTCTGTCATAACTTCTGGATGATTACTAGTCGGTGCGTCGATGGCAGAAGAAATAGATTCACGCATGTGCTTCCATAAATCTGGAGTTGGCATTGGAAGTCTTGGCTTCAAAGAGGCAATCAACACATCAATAGGGGGAAGTTTTACTTGAGGTGCCAAGCGTTCTGGAACACCCTTATACAAAATCTGCTCATCTGCTTCATCATCCATCGCAATATCAATTCGATACTCAGCAGAAGCGCCGATCCATCTCGGCAATCCAGCAAGACCTGATCCCATATCACCAATTCGTTCTAAGAATCGAACGTACCAACGTGCCTTCGCAGTAGTAAATGGTGATTCTTGAAAGGGCTCATATAGAAAATTATCGCCTTCAGGAGATGGTCCACTCATGATGTATTCGACTAATTCATTCATGAAACGTTCTTGTCGTTCCGCTGCAATGGTGGCAACGTTTTGACCTTCAACTGCACTGATCTCGAAGTTTGTGTCTGAATAGTTCAACTTCTGTAATGCCCAGTGCGCCACATCGGCCGACAAGGCATCACTCGTTACCCCTCGAACAAAAACACGTTGCAAGCGAGCAAGATTCAACTGTGCTTTTTCGCTATTAATTTCAGCAGAGCTAATTGGTAACCCTGCCCACAAACCTGCAGTGGTAGCAATATGCGCCAATGCGAAACCAGTGAATCGCTCCCCCACTTTCACGAATGAATCTGTTGACAGCGGGGTGGATCTGTCTTCTGCTGCTGCAATCAAATTTGCATCCCAAAAATCACTCAGCACACCTTCGAGTAGGCCGCGTTCGTTTGTAGGTGCAATCACTAAATTGAACTTGCTAAATAGTGCGCCAGTGAGCTCAGTTCTAGATTTATCTCGCGGTTCCGGCACTGCTCGTTGGATGAATTGAGCTGCCGTCTCAGCGCCAATAGAAGTTTTTTGCATCAGTGCAGGGTCCTGCTCAGTTCTTACTGCAATAAAGCGAATCGTTTTAAACGGCTGGGAACCAAGAGTCCAAAACACATCAACTTCTTCTTTAACTGAGTTTTGCTCGGAATCCCGTCCCAACAAATATGCAGTTAGCTTGGGTGGGATCTGAAGCTCTATCTCTCTCAGTGGATCAAACTCTGGTATCTCTTCCGCAAGCATCCAAAGGGCTGGGGTTAGCAACCAGGAACGTGACCAATCTTGAGCTAAGTCAAGAATTTCACGTCCCTGATCACCACTCGGCAGCACAATGATCGATACTGCTTCGCTCTCCCATATTTTTTTAGCCATATAGATTATTCATCACTCGTGACCGAGGAAGTAATGTGCAGATCTTGAACATAGTTCAAGAGATCATCAAGTGCTTGATCGATGTCCTCTTTAAGCTCCCAGGTTTCCGGCAACTTGTGCCATGCCGCTGTTGAGTACTCTTGCCATATTCCGTTGTATTCAGACCTTAGTTGCTCAAGCGTTTCTATCAACGCGGAACCTCTATCGGGGTGTGAAGAAATGTTGGCTTGAAGCAACTTCAGAAGATTGAGATTAGCGCCAGGTAAAGAGCCATCTGTGACCCAATCCTTTAGGAAAGTAGATTGGCCAGGCATGCCAGTTGGGAGCATGTCGCCTTTTCCATTTCCATCCCACTTATCGCGATTCTTCATGGAAGTTGTTACCTCGCGTCCAAGGTATTTCAACAACTTGTAACCATTTATAAATTCAGGATTTCCTGATTTTCCAAACTCTGCAAGGGCTATACCAGCAGATACCAATAGTTGCGGAAGCACCCATGACGAACGCTTATTGTCTTCAAGATGCGTGTTCAACAAAGGACTAGGGAATGTGCTCCACCCCGGATTTTGTAACGTTGGATTCCAAATCTGCACAGTACGACCTGCAGGAACGATCTCCACCTTACGCATTCCAAATAGCGTCGCAACAAACCAACCCGTGATCATCGATCTGCGCATTTCAGTCTCGAAAGGAATCGATTCGATCAATGGACGAGTGCGTCGGCCTTTCCAGAATTGAATCCATGTCTTTGGATCATTTTTTGATTGAGCAACTTGTTGCAGAATTGGTTCCGTTAAGGAAGCGAACGCCCATGCAGGAAGTGAAGCCTGGGTCGTTGATGCTGCAAACATACTTGAATCATTGCTTCCGGCATCAAACCAGTCTTGCTCAAAACTTGGATTAGCTGGATTGAATCCACTCTGCTGCAGAACTCCCGTGCATGCTTGCCCAACGTTCGAGCTAGGGGCAAATGGAATTTTATTCGTCCTGATCATATTGCCATCAACTTTTTCACCATCAGCGGCCGCGAGTATGTGCGACATTGAATTTGGGTTAAGGAGTACCAATGGTTGGGCTAGTGCCAACATAGCTTGATATTCCTTCACAAATTTACTCTCACGTTGGTCTCTGATTTGGGGGCCTTCGCCTGCAGCACCAACAAAAGTGCGAATCGACATATTCGTGAACTTGCCGAAGGTGCTGTCTTCATGCTTCAACCAGCGGCGGTTTCGCTCCGATAGCTCTGCAATATCTGTGTGGAAATTCCACTCAGACTTACTTACAGCAGCACCCATTGTCCCTTGTGCGTCCCTGACGCTAGTAATCCATGGACTAGCAACAGTAATCAGTGTTTGCGGGTTAGCGTCGCCAGGCATTGGGTTCATTTTCTTGCCTAGAAGAGCTGAACTCACAGACTGTTGGAAGGCAGGTGCGCCCTGTGAATCTTTGCTTGCATAAAAATCATATGTCGATTCATATTCCGCTGAATCGATAAGAATTCTTTCAATAGTTCTCGCTTTGTATCGATTAGGGACTACGCCTGATGACCAATCAGGATAATTCATATATGGATTTTTGGAGCCGTTGGGCAGTAAGTCAGCTTTTTGAGCCTTGTGAAGGGTAAATCGGGAATCTGCCAGTTGCTCCTTTAGTGGAGTGATGAAGAAACTCAACATATCCTGAACAAGGGATGCCGCTAGAGCATTTACATGTGAATTTATCTGGAATTCAAGCACGCGAGTTAATGACTGACTTAACTTTTCGAAGAATGGCCCATTTTGAGTACTCACTCCGGTGAGACCATCGGCGATTTCACTTACTCGCTTATTGAAAGCCTGTTGATCAAAACCGCTGATTGCGTTTGAAAACTCATTGTGATCCCGAAGCAATTCCGGCATTGCATGATCACGAAGTTCCACTTCTAATCGCTCTGTTAGATTGGTAAGAACTGCGTATCCATTCAACATTAACTCATTGGCGATGAGATCTTTCAACTTGTCTTGAATGCTTGGTACCCACTTTTGAGCTTTACTGCTCATTTCATTTTTGACACTAGTCAAGAATTCGCTTGATTCAGTCTCCCACTCCGACCATATTGCTCTGGAAAATGTAGCAAGAGGCTTTGCCGTAGCAGATACATTCTTTTTGATGATGCCATTTACATATTGCTTTACTCGCTCTTGTGCTTGCTCGGGTAGTAATGCGTCAACAATCTGATTCTGAGATCCTCTTTCATCTAAACCTGAGTCTAGAAGGAAGTTTGGCCAGATTTCATCAGCTTTCTCTTGGATTAATTCTCTGACAGATATTCCACCCTTTAAAAGTGCAGGAGTTAGTTCTGGCCAGAGTAATTTCTCAACTTGGCGCTTGGTAAGTGCGTCGGCAACATAATCAACAATTCGATCTGCTCCCAATGTCATTCTGCCGAATCCAATTCCAGCTGCCGCTAAAGTTGGATTCTCCGCATCTTCGGGAGAGAGCCCAGAAATATCAAGGGCTGACTCATTTTGAATAATGTTTACAAAAGCTACCTTTACTAGCCACTCTGAAATTTCATCATTGGAAAATGCGCCAGCAAGCATTTCACCGATTGTGAGAAATACTTCATCCATTCCAGCGCCGTCAACACCGTTACGAATATCAGTGCCGGCACTGTTTCGTGCGCCAATAAGAATATTTCCTTTACAGCCATACTCACTTTTGCCTGAATTATTGCCACCAACTAGTCCAAGTTTTGAGTACAGGAGTTCACTTCGCTCAGAAAGTGCAATCCACTTGCTTCCTATCAGTTCATTCATTGCGCCAAGTGAGTTCTTTGAAACGTTGGCACCCAGTGCGCCTAAACTGTTAAAGACTTCGGCTGTGTAGAGGAAAGAAATGGCTTCTTGTGCCCAGTCATCTGGAGTTGCGCGCTTAAGCAGTTCGGCTACATCCATAAACATACCTGCACCTGAACCGCCGGCAATGGAAGAAATAATGAAAGCTTGCGGCTTAGTATCAGGAGTATTGGCACCCAAAGCTTTAGCAACACTTGCCAACTCTGCAAGTGCAGTAGGTGATTTCATCTTTGCGATTGCCCCCTGAATCGCTTGTAGAGTTTTTGCTGAATTGGCAACAGCGACTTGGCGACCAATGGCCCGTGTCTGTCCCGCGCCGGCACTGATCGTCACAGAAGAGGTCGCAATTCCCCACCCCGTTAGCATTTCGTGTTGATCAGAATTGGTACCTTTGCTAGTAATGCTCGCTAGCACTCTTGCAAATCCTTCTCCACTTGGTACTACAACGTGAACTTCATCTGCGGGCAACATTGGTGCTGGAAAGCTAACTCCATCAACAGTTGTATCGATTTGTAAAAATTGCCATGCAGCAGGAAGGCCGCCTTCATAACGAACAGACTCAAGCTTACGATTGAGTGCCTGCTTCATTGATCGAATAGTTTTTCCGCCCGATCCACCTAAGCCGATTATGAGTAGTGGAGTTAGCATGGCATTCCCTCTTTCTTAGTTGTTGTTACCATAGTTTTTTTCCAGAATCTGAATCTGGAGTATCGGTTTCATCTGAAAACAGGCTCTTCTTATCACTTTTGATTTCATCTTCAAAAAGGCTGCGTGGCTTATCAGATTGAACTGTCTGATCCTGCGCCTCATCTTCGTTCTTCTTTACCTTTGGCCCTTTTTTATCATTTTTCTTAGCGGTTTGCTCTAGCGCGGCTTTCTTGAGTTCGGCAAGTCTTAAAATTTCTGCGTCCAACGCCGCTTGACGGAGCTCAGAAATGTGAACACCTAAATTTGCACCTTCCACAGTGTTTTTCAGTTTCGAGTTAACATCATTCAAAGACTTTCTCCGATTTTCATAACGAGGCACTAGATATAGAGCCGTCGCGAATATCTCCCCGCTAGCAATCACAAGCTCTTCACCTTGTGTTTTTGTAGCTGAAGAAGAAAAGAGCTCTGATTTTGAAGCTGGTTCAAAGGATTCAACTTCTTGAGCCATGCGGGGAGCAATGTTTTCTGCGGATGGGAAGAAGAGCAATGCTTCCCCGGTAAGTGATCTACTAAAGAAAGCACGCTCTTGGAGAAATCCTGATCCACCGAATGTGGTCATGACGTGATTGTCCTTAATAGATACATGAGTTACAGGTTCAACAAATGGATTCCACTTCGGAGGAATCACTTCAATGTGAACATTCCCAATGGAGATTTCACGTGCGCCATTCTCAATGACTTCAAACTTAAGGCCCTCATGGGACGGTTCTAAGGAAGTAGCAAGCGTGCTCTCAACTTTACTTGCTCTTGATGCAACCTTTCCATTTTGCGAAATAGTTACAGGCTCTTCCAGATAAGCAAATTCATTGTCTGCAACCAGAAGGACCGCACGTCTACGAGCTGACGACAATAGATATAGAAATGGCAGACCTACAGTAACTAGGTAAGCCAGAAGCATTAGACCTATAAGGACTAGCCAATTCTTGTCATTATCCACATTAAACTTGAATTCTAACTGCCTAACGATTTCTTGCCCGTTTGCTGACACTTTGTACTTCATCACGCCTTGAATCTCACTTCTGCCACCAAGGTCAGTCGTGACCGACAAAACAAGTTTGTCACCAGGGTTCAGAGTTTGGCTTTCATCATTCCATGGAATCGTTAAACCATTTTCTTTTTGTATAACAAATTTGAAGTGCCCATCTCCACGTTCAGCGATGTCGTCGGCAAGAATGGAGTATCCCAAAAGCGTGACTGTTCCGCCTTGCCCCCCAGAGGTTGGCGCTTTAACAATCAAATTTGTTACTGACTTTGAATTCTTGTTTGGCAAAGTCATAAGAACACAAGGATCGTTTTCGCACGCCAAACTGGGGAAAAATCCACTTGGAATCACATTTATCTTTGCAGTAGCTGGGATTCGGTATTTACGTGAAGGATCTTTTTCAGAGACTAATACGGCTTCGAAAGACACGCTCTTATCTGTTGTGCTTGGTATGACGGTGAGGTTTGCTGAGCTCTGCCCGTTCACGCAGGATTCTTTTGGCGAGCTTGCGACTTTCGCACATATCGAAACTGACTTATATCCATTCAAGGAAAATGGAGAGCCGTCTGGGTTCACTAAGCTTGCTAGGAAACTAGCCTCTTTGCCCTCTTCGGCTTCAGGTGAAAATTGAGAAATCACGAGATTTGGTTTTGTCTTTAAAGCACCACCACTATTGGTATTTAAACCTCCATAAACAAGAAAGTCATCTGAGTTAACAGCCGGAGAAATACTCCATATACCAGCGGCATCTATTGGCTTGTCAGGGAAAATGGTTATCGTGATGATTCCAACATCGGGATCATCCTGAACTTTGCATTGAGAGCCACGATTTGAATCAGAACAAAAAACTGTTCCGTCTGGTTTCTTTATTTCCCAATTAGTCGAAGATTTTCGCGTATAAATCTCAATGTGTGATGTGCTGGGATCAACATTGAAAGTTGAGCCATTACCATTCAGATTAATCAAATTCTTGATGCTTGCAATTAGGCCAACAAATCCCCATGCCAAGTCACCAATTTCATTGGCCTCAATAACTTCGCCACGCGTCCAGCCATCTCTATTTTCACCACAATTTTCACCACGTACAAGTGGACCAAATCGAGCGGCCTTGGCAGCTTCGGTTGGCTCTTGTGGCTTAAGCAACCCTCCAAGAATAAGAATGTTGTTCTCTCTGAACCAATTAATTGAGGCATTACCGCTGGCTGCGCATATTGGTGCCGTTGGATCTGTTGGCGCTCCATCTGTAATCCAAAACATAATTGAGCAACTGCTTGTGCCGGCTAGTTTTGCTTGACCAATTCTCTTTTTGAATTGATCTTGGGCAGAGATTAAACCATTAGTCCACTGTGTTCCCGGGCTATCGTCATACACAGCTCTTTCTACAAACTCTGTTAAATCACCGTCGGAAGTGTCATCGGTCCAATCAACCCAACGATCCTTTAATTTTCCGAGCTCAACCGGGTCAGAGTTATCACCAAAATTACGAAGACTGATATTGAAAGATCTACCTGACTCTTCAGCCAAAGAACGCAAAATCTTTAGCGAACTCTTCAAAATCTTCCCACGCTTACGCTCTGGGTCGGAACCCTTATCAAATTGACGGGCTGCAGCCTCATCTGGCTTCGCATCTCTCAATGACCTTGACGAGTCCATAAGCACCAGCACATCTAAGGAAGAGCCTTCTTCCTTCAAGCATGTTTGCAAGTAACTCACATCAATCGCTGCTTGTGCCGGTGCAATACCAAAGATAGTTGTCAAGGCGACTAGTGAGCCTGCAGTTACTGTGGCGAGAAATCTCTTCGTCTTTTTCATGC
>Ga0164292_10004373_pt1 | contig 11502 bp, 11 predicted proteins | sample GEODES117metaG_FD_111486 | JGI IMG/M metagenome (GOLD analysis project Ga0164292, IMG submission 111486) | Eutrophic lake water microbial communities from Lake Mendota, Wisconsin, USA - GEODES117 metaG | ecosystem: Environmental > Aquatic > Freshwater > Lake | place: USA: Lake Mendota... | reverse complement strand
GAGAAGAGGTGCCCGTGTGGGGTCTAACAGGACGGGCATGAATAAATTAAATTATTTGGCACCCAACGCTTGAATCACCTTGTCAGTAATGTCAATACGTGGGTTAACAGTGACTGCATCCTGCAGAATCATATCGTAATTGTCTGTTTCGGAGATGCGCTTAATCGCTGCATTGGCGCGCTCGATAATCGTAGCGAACTCTTCGTTACGGCGTCGGTTAAAGTCTTCTTGTAGTTCGCGACGCTTACGCTGTAGGTCTGCATCGATATTAGCCAATTCGCGTTGACGCTTATTGCGATCAGACTCAGAAAGAACAGGCGCGTCTTTTTCAAATTTTTGAGCCGCGGTACGCAGATTGTTGCCAAGACGCTGAATTTCCTCTTCGCGTTTCTTAAATTCAGCTTCAATCTTTGTTTGGGCTGCTTTGGCAGGCGCAGAATCTCTCAAAATTCTCTCAGTATTGACAAAGCCGATCTTAGAACCCTGCGCATGTGCAACATTGCCAAAAACCAAAGCGAACATCACGCATGAAAAGGCGATGATCCATGCCAAAGGATGTTTGACAAAGCCAATATGCGCAGCGCGCATTTGTAACTGGGGTACGTAAGTTGCAGCCATTATTAAATTCTCTCGATAAACGAAAATACAGATTGGTATTGTGCCACTAAAAAGTACTGTAAAAAACTCTAGAAACCTGTACCAATTTGAAATTGGAAGATTTGCGTATTGTCACCCGGCTTGGAGTTTAAAGGCTTAGCAAAGGATAACTGGAGTGGGCCCAAAGGCGAAATCCAAGATAAACCGATACCGGCTGAATAGCGCATCTGACCAAAGTCAATGGCAGTGTCATTACCATAACCGTCAGTACCAAAAACCTGACCTCCGTCAGCGAATGCAAACCAACGTAGCGAACGATCCTGTTGCGTGCCAGGGAATGGGAGGTAAAACTGGACATTACCCACTACCCGCTTGGATCCACCAAGATACGTTCCAGTTATCAAATCTTTTGGACCGAGGGAGTTTTGTGAAAAACCTCTTACCGTGCCAATACCACCGGCGTAGACGTTTTTAATGATGGGGTAAGGCAAGTCGGTCTTGTAGCTGTTACCGAAATCGAACATTCCATTCACTGCAAGGGTAAAGTCGCGTCCGATTGGGAAATAAGTCTGGTGTTGCGCACCGAACATGTAGTAATCCAAGCTACCTGTACCAACATCGAGCTTGAGTCGAGTAAAGGATCCCTTGGTCGGACTCAGTGCGCTGTCACGGTTGTCTTTAGCCCAACCCAAATTCAGAATCGCAGCGGTTGTTGTTTCACCATAGTCTCGAACATACTCGCGATAAGCCAGAGGAGAATTGTCATACAAACCGATCGAATTTCTTTCAAGGTTGACACCTAAAAAGATCCGATCAAATTCTGTGATGGGTACACCGAAATTTAAACCTAGACCACCCGTTGTGACTTTATAGTTCCCCGGGTTATTTGAAAAAGGCGTAATCGTGCGATAGTAAATCGAACTCGTGCGACTCACACCGTCATTGGTAAAGTATGGATCAGTATGCGCCAACACAACGCTACGGTTGGCGGCGCCTGTGTTGAGGTTGAGCGTCAGATTAGTACCGCTACCGAAAACGTTTTCTTCTGTAATACCCGCAGATAAAATCACGCCGTCAACTTGTCCGTAACCAACACCTAAGTTCAGCATGCCTGTTGGTTTTTCTTCAACGGTCAGGTTGACGTCAACCTGGTCAGGTGAGCCAGGAACGGGTTCGGTCCCAACTTTTACTTCTTTGAAATAACCAACACGATCCAGACGATCGCGGGAGAGTTTTATTTTCCCCGCGTCATACCAGGCCGCCTCTGGCTGACGCACTTCACGGCGAATCACCTCGTCCTTGGAGCGATGATTTCCAACGACCTGTACTCGACGAACATATACACGTCGACTGGGGTCTATATAAAAAGTGACTTCTGCAGTTTGATTTTCACGATTAAGCACTGGATTGGGGTTGACGTTAGCAAATGCATAGCCTAAACCGCCCAGATAATCAGAAATGCCTTTGGCCGTCGCGTTGGTTTTAGCGCCGGAAAAAATTTGCCCGGCTTTTAACTGAACAAATTGATTGATTTCACTTTCAAGCCCGAGCAAGTCACCCGCAAGTTTGACCTCAGAAACTGTATAGGGCTTTCCTTCTGAAATAGTCAATGTGATGAAAATGTCTTTTCGGTCTCCAGAAATAGAAACCTGAGGGGGTTCTATTTTGAATTCAAGATAGCCGCGATCAAGATAAAAAGACTTGATGGCTTCGACGTCTTTTTCAAGCTTTTCACGTGAGTATTTGTCGGAACTGGTGTACCAGGTCAGCCAACCAGGGGTGGTCAGAGACATCAAGTCGCGTAATCTGCTTTGAGTAAACGCGGTGTTTCCAACAATATTGATTTCACGAATGCGTGCGACACTACCTTCAAAAAGATCAAAATTGATGCCGACGCGATTGCGGGGCAAAGGGGTGACGGTCGGAGAGATTTCAACCGCGTACTTGCCTTTATTGAGATACGCTTGACGCAACTCAAACTGTGCTTGCTCAAGCATGGACTGATCAAAAACACGGCCTTGTGCGAAGCCAACTTGCTTGAGATTGCCAATGATGGCATCTGTCTCAAACTCCTTCATACCCGTAAAAGTGATCGCAGCAATGGTTGGACGCTCTTGAACCGCTACAACCACCACTCGATTTGCGGTCTGAATGCGCACGTCAGAATAAAGACCTGTCGCATACAATTTTCTTATTGACTCCGTAGCAAGTGCTTCGGTAAATCGCTGGCCAACTTTAAAGGGAAGCTGTGCAAAGATCGAACCTGGCTCTGTGCGCTGCATGCCTTCGACCCGAATATCGCTCACGACAAAAGGATCAAAGGCTTGGGCACTCATAGGAATGAACAGCGATGCCACCAAAAGCAGCTGACACAAGGCGTGCGTCATCAAGCGCAGGGCTTTGTCGAACAGATATGGCAAACGAGCGTGCATCCCGGGTAATCCTCAAATATCTTGTGTGTGGTAAATAGCGAGCTGACTAAAAAAACAATAATAGATAGATTTTAAGTCAGAAAGGGCTTAGCTGAAAATGCGAATGAAATCGTTAAATAACGCAAGTCCCATGAGACCTGCAAGCAAGGTCAAGCCAATCTTATGTCCCCACTCCATCACATTCTCCGAAACAGGTTTGCCTCGGACCATCTCAAGAAGATAATACAGTAGATGCCCTCCATCCAACATGGGAATGGGCAGGAGATTTAGGATACCCAGGCTCACACTGACGAGCGCTAAAAATGCAATGTAGGCAGCCCAACCAATCTTGGCGGACTGTCCTGCATAGTCGGCGATGGTGACAGGCCCGCTGATATTTTTAAGCGAAACTTCACCTGTGATCATCCGCCCCATCATGCGCAGTGAAAACCATGCCGTATCAAAGGTTTTAACAGCACCTTGGATCAAACTGTCGATTGGCCCATAACGGACCTTGATCATGGCGACATCAGCACCAATTTGAATACCGGCACGGCCAACGACTAGACCGTTGTCCAGGGTATGGGGAGTGGGAATCAAAGAAAACTTAAGTATTTGTTGACTCCGTTCAACCTCAATCACGATCTCGCGATCCGCATGCTGCTGGATCGTTCGGACCAGTGTTCCAGTATCTGGACGGTCGATCTCTCCGATTCGGATAATCCTATCTTGTGGCTCGAGTCCGACGCGTTGGGCAACGCTACCAGGTACGATTCCGCGAATAAATGGGGGGCCGCTTGCAAGACCCAGACCTAAATCTCTCATTGGATCGGCTTGAGACGGGTCCGCCAATGTGGGTAGTTTGAGTGTTCGGTTGAGTTGAGCGCCACCTTGTTCTACGGTGATTTGAGTCTCTCCGCCATCAGCAAGCAGTTGTAATAAGTTCCATCTGAGTTGAGGCCAGGAGGCAACAGGTATTTGGTTGATGGCGATAATTTTATCCCCCCCCTGAAGGCCTGCTTGGGCAGCGGCTGAATTTATGGTTGGTTGAGCCAAAATCGCTTCAGGCTCTTGTGTTCCCGCAAGATTGATCCCTGCGTACAGTAAAACAGCCAACAAAAGGTTGAATAAAGGTCCAGCGGCGACAATAGCAAACCTTCGTGACACCGGCTGGGATTGAAAACTGGTACCGCGAGGATCCGTTTCGGTCTTATCCACCGCTAGTTGAGAGGAATTTGAAGCTGACGCTTGCACACCTTTTGTTGGCGCCAAGTCGTCCTGATCAAGCATTTTGACGTAACCGCCAAGAGGAATTGCCGATAAAGCCCATTCAGTTCCATTTTTATCGACACGCTTAATTAAGACTTTGCCGAACCCTACTGAAAACCGTAAGACCCGAACGCCGCACCAACGTGCGACCCAATAATGACCAAGCTCATGAAAAGTGATGAGAATGCCAAGTGTCACAAAAAAAGAAAGGAGTGTCGTAAGCATAGTCCTAGCCAAAAAATCGTTAAGTACTCAAACTCGTGCACAGGCTAACAGCACATCACATCAAGCTAGGAAGATATCCATTGCGCTGCCTGCCGACGGGCTTCGGCATCTAGCGCCATCACATCATCAAGGGAATTCAGGGTCCAACGGGGTCTTCCTGCATACCACGTTAGCGTGTTTTCAATCAGAGCCGCAATACTTGTGTACGAAAGTTTGCCATCTAAAAACGCGGCGACTGCTATTTCATTGGCTGCATTGAGGATGATGCATGAACCTTGTCCGTTTCGCAGCGCCTCAAAAGATAACTTGAGACAGGGAAACTGCTCAAGATCAGGTTGTTCAAAATCAAGTCTACCGGCAAGAGCCAAATCAAGAATACCGACACCGGAGGATATGCGCTCAGGAAATCCTAGACCATAGGCAATCGGCGTGCGCATATCTGGCTGTCCCAGCTGTGCGAGAACCGAACCGTCCTCATACTCCACCATCGAATGAACAACACTTTGGGGGTGTATGACGACATGAATGCGGTCTGCGGGCATCGAAAACAACCAGTGCGCCTCAATGACCTCAAGCCCCTTATTGAGCATAGTTGCGGAGTCCACTGAGATTTTTTTTCCCATACTCCAGTTGGGGTGGGCACAGGCCTCTTCTGGCGTCACATGCTTAAGTTCTGCCCATTTTTTTGTTCGAAACGGACCGCCTGATGCCGTCAAAATCAACCTTCTGACGCCCGCACTGGGACAGGTTGGAGCACTCGCCCTACCATCATGAGGTAAACACTGAAAAATTGCGTTATGTTCGCTATCAATAGGTAGGAGTTCAGCCCCACTGAGCTTGACTGCAGCCATAAATAACGAGCCTGCTGCAACAAGTGCTTCTTTGTTTGCAAGCAAAACTCGCTTGCCTGCTCGTGCAGCGGCCAAAGCCGAAGGAAGGCCGGCTGCACCAACGATGGCGGCCATGACAACATCAGTCTCGTCATCGGCAGCAGTATCAACGAGACCTTGCTGCCCAATGCGAATTTCTGGACAAGCCACTCCAGCAGGCCAAGATTTTTTAAAAATATCAGCAGCAAGATCATTGGGCACAATGACCACCCGTGCCCGAGTTTCAAATGCCTGAGCTGCAAGCTGTTCGATGCGCGAGTGCGCAGAGAGTGCATACACAACAAAGCGTTCTGGATGTCGTGCAATCACATCAAGGGTGTTCAGACCGATCGAACCCGTGGAGCCGAGGATGGTGATGCGTGCGAGCTTCAAAGTCTCCATCCCCCCGTCAGCAGGTATGCGAGAGGGACAACCGCGACTACGGCATCGATTCGGTCAAAAACACCGCCGTGCCCCGGCAGGAGCTGACTAGAGTCTTTGACCCCTGCCCTTCGCTTGAGTAATGACTCGAAAAGATCACCTGCAATTGAGAAGATCGCAAGCAAAATGGCCAGCAGAATTGTGCCAACAAGCCCCCAACGACGCATCAGGTCTGCACCAAAGCTTTCTGACCATTGCGCGGAAATAACAAGCCAAATCACAACACCCACAATGCCTGCCAACGCGCCTTCTCGGGTTTTGCCGGGACTAATCGCAGGAGCTAGTTTGTGACGACCTAAAGCGCGCCCAACGAAATAAGCGGCAATATCTGCTACCCATATCACAATAAGTAGAGAGAGAATATAAAAAACGCCATGCTCTTGGTATCGATCGGCTAAAGCCCCCCACGTTGCGAATAATGTGATGCAAGCAAAGCCGCTCCACCCAAACGGGGCAGCTTTCGTGGAGACCTGTGCCTGATAGAGAGCGCGACTCACGGCAGTCAACCAAAAGTAAACACTGATCACAGCACAGAGCTTTACAGCATAAGTACTACTTGCATCGTGCTTGAGCCAAACATACGCCTGAGTCAGGGTGACTAATACAAGGACAACCCCAAGAATAGGGGGCCAAACAGATGAGCGCCCTAGCGTTAGACGTATCCACTCCCACCCAGCAAGACCACAGGTAATGGCTAAAAATCCAAAGAAAGGCCAAGCAGAATTTGCGGACAATACGATCGCTAAAATCACAAACAAAACGATAGCCGTGAGGATGCGATGTTTGAGCATGTGTCTTAGCGAGGTGAATCGGTATGTAATTGTGCACTCGTGCGACCAAAGCGGCGCTCACGACTGCGGTACCACTCAAACGCTTTTTTTAACTCATCTGTATCAAAATCAGGCCAATAGCAATCAGTAAAAAACAACTCTGTGTAAGCTAATTGCCAGATTAAAAAATTTGAAACGCGCTGCTCGCCACCCGTTCTGATAAATAAATCAGGTTCAGGAGCCCAAGCCATAGAGAGGTGTTGTGCAAGTGCGGGTTCATCAATGCGATCGGGATGCACTCCAAAATCAGGATTGTTGAGCATCATTTTGCGTGTGGCTTGCAAGATATCCCAGCGACCGCCGTAATTTGCAGCAATCGTAAGATGAAGCGTGTCATTACGCTCTGTTTTTTCTTGGGCCTGTGTGATGAGATCCTGCAGTTTCGGATCAAATGCCGATAGGTCACCGACGACGCGAAGTCTAACCCCTTGATCTTGCAATCGGGACACTTCGCGTTCAAGAGCTTGGACAAATAAGCGCATGAGCAACGAGACTTCTTCGGCAGGACGTCGCCAGTTTTCAGAACTAAAAGCAAAAAGAGTTAAATAACGAACGCCAAGCTTTCCGCAGGTCTCGACTGTGGAACGCACGGACTGAACGCCGCGTGCATGACCGGCCGTGCGAGGTAAGAGACGTTTAGCCGCCCATCTTCCGTTACCATCCATAATGATGGCAACATGTTGTGGAACAGCTGTGGTTGCAGGAATATCAATCGTTGAGCTGAGGGCCATAGTAATGGCGGATTAAACCGTCATGATCTCGGCTTCTTTTTGAACGATCATTTTGTCGATTTCAACAACGCAACGATCCGTCAATTTCTGCACAACGTCTTGAGCACGACGCTCGTCATCTTCAGAGATCTCTTTTTCTTTTACTAGCTTTTTAAAAGCCTCATTGGCATCGCGACGAAGATTTCGAATGGCTATTTTTGCATCTTCGCCTTCAGATTTAACAACCTTATTTAAATCACGGCGACGGTCTTCGGTTAAGGCAGGCATAGGGACACGAATGCTATCTCCCATGCCAACGGGGTTGAGACCTAAATCAGAATCTCGAATTGCTTTTTCTACAGCAGCCCCTAGATTTTTTTCCCAAACTGAAACACTGAGCGTGCGTGCATCCATCAAGGTTACATTTGCGACCTGGCTGATCGGCACAGGAGAGCCATAGTATTCAACCTGAACATGGTCCAAAATACCTGTGTGCGCGCGTCCGGTTCGAATTTTGGCAAGATTTGTTTTAAGTGTTTCGAGGGATTTGCTCATTCGGCTTTCCGCAGATTTTTGAATGTCCGCAATACTCATGATATATCCTTTAGACGTGGACGAGAGTACCCTCGTCCTCACCACTGACGGCGCGTCTTAATGCACCAGACTTGTTTATTGAAAAAACTTTAATTGGAAGCTTTTGATCGCGACATAATGCGAACGCCGTAGCATCCATGATCTCAAGACGTTTGACAATGACTTCATCAAAGCTGATCCGCGTGTAGCGCGTTGCCGCAGGATCTTTGTTGGGATCCGCGCTGTAAATGCCATCGACTTTTGTGGCCTTGAGAACGACTTCCGCCCCAATTTCTGCACCGCGTAGGGCTGCGGCCGTATCGGTTGTGAAAAAAGGGTTGCCAGTCCCCGCGGCAAATATAACAACCTTGCCCTCTTCGAGGTAGCGCAGCGCTTTGGGGCGAATATAAGGCTCAACAACTTGTTCGATATTGAGTGCAGACTGAACCCGTGCATCGACACCACGGTGTTTGAGCGCATCTTGAAGTGCAAGTGCGTTCATGACCGTTGCCATCATTCCCATGTAGTCGGCTGTGGCACGGTCCATGCCTTGAGCTCCAGGCGCTACGCCTCGGAAAATATTACCGCCGCCAATCACGATAGCAAGTTGCACGCCCATCTCAGCAACCTCGGCTACCTCGTCCGTCATGCGCATGATCGTGGCACGATTGATGCCAAACGCATCATCACCCATCAATGCTTCGCCAGACAGTTTGAGGAGAACTCGTTTATGCATTCTGCTGGTCATATTGGAAATCATTCCGGAGTGTTAAACACATTTAAAAGTGTAAACGAAAGCCGGGCGGCCAATGATGCGCCGCCCGGCTTTATGTACAAAATTATGCGTTTCCTGCAGCTGCAGCGGCCACTTCGGCAGCAAAGTCACTGGTTTTCTTTTCGATGCCCTCACCGACAACGAACAGGGAAAACCCTGTAATTGCAGATGATTTTTCTTTGAGCATCTGGGAAACGGATTGCTTATCGTTTTTGACAAAAGGCTGAGAAAGAAGGGCAACCTCCTTTAAGTACTTTTGAACTGCGCCTTCTACCATTTTCTCAACGATTTCAGCAGGTTTGCCGGATTCGGCGGCCTTTTGACGGGCCACTGAACGCTCAGCTTCTTTGTCAACGTCGGAAACACCGGTTTCATCAACGGCACGAGGCTTGGTGGCTGCGATATGCATCGCCAAGTCTTTGCCAACTTCGTCGGCACCCGAAAACTCCACTAAAACGCCAATCTTGCCGCTATGAACATAGCTTGCAAGTTTGTTGGGCGTATCGTAGCGCTGGAAGCGACGAATGGAAATATTTTCACCAATTTTGCCAATGAGCGCGGTCCGCACGCTATCGACCGTGCCATCCGCCATGGGAGATGCGGATAAGGCCGCGACATCAGCGACACCCGTGATCGCCACGAGTTTGGCTAAATTAGCAACAAATGCAACAAAATCGTCGTTTTTGGCAACAAAGTCAGTTTCACAGTTGACCTCGATAACGGCGCCTTTTTTGGCATCGGGAGAGATATAGAGGCCAATGAGGCCCTCTGCTGTGACACGGCTAGCGGCTTTACTTGCTTTGCTACCCAGTTTGACACGCAAAATTTCTTCGGCGCGGACCATGTCTCCAGCAGCTTCGGTCAGCGCTTTCTTGCACTCCATCATGGGTGCGTCAGTTTTTTCGCGCAATTCTTTAACCATTGCGGCGGTAATGTCAGCCATGTTTGCTCCAGTATTAATAAAAGCACCCTGAACCGCATGGCCAGGGTGAGAGTGGGATGCGTTCGATATGGATCGAACGCGATCGAAGATTAGGCCTTTGCCTGATCAACTTCGACGAACTCTTCGCCCTGTGTCAGTTCTTCGACCAAGCCATTGATATTGTCTCCACGTCCAGCGATCACTGCATCCGCAACGCCTGAGGCATAGAGTGCAATCGCCTTGGCTGAGTCATCATTGCCTGGAATAATGAAATCAATGCCATCAGGTGAATGGTTGGTATCCACCACTGCTACCACTGGGATGCCGAGCGCATTGGCTTCGGCAACCGCAATTTTGTGATAACCAACGTCGATCATAAAGATGGCGTCAGGTAACCCGTTCATGTCCTTGATGCCGCCGATCGACTTGTTAAGCTTGTCGAGTTCACGTTGAAACATGAGACCTTCTTTTTTGCTCATGCGCTCAGTCGTGCCTTCGGCAATCATGACTTCCATGTCTTTCAAACGCTTGATCGAGCTCTTAACCGTTTTAAAGTTGGTCAGCATGCCGCCGAGCCAACGGCTATCAACAAAGGGCATACCGGCACGTGCAGCCTCTGTAGCGACGAGTTCGCGAGCAGCACGCTTGGTACCAACGAACAACACTGTGCCGCCTTTTGCAGCAATTTGGCGCAAAAACTTCGTCGCATCTTGATAATTGGCAACGGTCTTTTCGAGGTTGATGATGTGAATTTTGTTCCGATGGCCAAAAATATAGGGGGCCATCTTGGGATTCCAATAACGGGTCTGGTGACCAAAGTGCACGCCCGCTTCTAACATTTCACGCATTAAAGACATAGTAATAAAGCTCCGAGGGTTGGGTCTAATGCCATGTCTGCACCTGCGCAAGCAGGCACCCTGGTGACGTGACACGCGATTTTTAGGGTATTGGTAAGTCTAGGTAAGCCTATAATTCTACTATCTTTCACTACATTTACTCAAGTCACTATGAGTCTTGTCACAAATCCCGAAGATCAGGCCAAAATGCGAGCTGCCTGTCGCGATGCTGCAAAAGTCTTAGATTTCATTACGCCTTACGTTAAACCAGGGGTGACAACTGCTGAATTAGATCAGTTGTGTTTAAAGTTTTTAACGCAAGAGCTTAAGGTTAAATCAGCGACCGTCGGCTATGCGCCTCCCGGTTATCCCCCCTTCCCAGGGGCGATTTGTACCTCCGTCAATCACCAGGTTTGCCATGGTATACCCGGTGATAAGGTATTGAAAAGTGGAGATGTTTTAAACATTGATGTGACGATTATTAAAGACGGTTGGTTCGGTGATACAAGCCGCATGTACTCGGTGGGCGAAACATCGATTCTTGCCAAGCGTCTGACCGAAGTCACGTATGAATGTATGTGGCTGGGCATTGCTCAAGTCAAGCCCGGCAACACCCTGGGGGATATTGGAAATGCCATTCAAAAATATGCCGAGCAACAGGGTTTTTCGGTTGTGCGTGAGTTTTGCGGTCACGGCATTGGTCAGAAATTCCATCAAGAGCCTCAGGTTTTGCATTATGGAAAGGCAGGGTCGGGACAAAAACTTGAACCAGGCCTTATCTTTACAATCGAACCCATGATTAATGCAGGAAAAAGGGATATCCGCCAATTGGCGGATGGTTGGACCGTTGTGACACGCGATCACAGTTTGTCGGCGCAGTGGGAGCACACGATTATGGTGACTGAATCGGGATTCGAGGTGTTGACGCAATCACCGGGAATGCCTGCTCCCCCCCCATTCATCACGCTTTAGATTTTTGTCTTCAATGTTCGAATCGTGTTTAAGCCAAAAGGTGTTTGGATGACTGAACAAAACGGCCTGACT
>Ga0164292_10004372_pt1 | contig 11502 bp, 15 predicted proteins | sample GEODES117metaG_FD_111486 | JGI IMG/M metagenome (GOLD analysis project Ga0164292, IMG submission 111486) | Eutrophic lake water microbial communities from Lake Mendota, Wisconsin, USA - GEODES117 metaG | ecosystem: Environmental > Aquatic > Freshwater > Lake | place: USA: Lake Mendota... | reverse complement strand
CAGTGTGGTGGCCGCTACCGACGTCAACTTTTCGATCCGGCGCGGCCGCACGCTGGGCATTGTCGGCGAATCGGGCTCGGGCAAATCGACGGTCGCACGCTGCATCGTGCGTCTGATCGACCCCACCGGCGGCAGCATCCTGCTGTCGGGCGACGACATCGCCACCAAGTCGAGCAGCGCGCTGCAGGCGGTTCGCAAGCGCGTCCAGATTGTCTTCCAGGATCCCTATCGATCGCTCAACCCGCGGCGCACGGTGGCCGAGGCCATGATCGAAGGACCGATGAATTTCGGTCTGGGGCGCACCGAAGCCCTGGCACGGGCCCGCAATCTGATCGAGCTGGTCCGCATGCCGGCGAGCTCGCTCGAGCGCTATCCGCATCAGTTTTCGGGCGGCCAGCGCCAGCGCATCTGCATCGCGCGTGCGCTCGCCATGGAGCCGGAGCTGCTGGTGGCCGACGAGGCGGTCTCGGCGCTGGACGTCTCGGTGCAGGCCCAGGTGCTCACGCTGCTGGCCGACATCCGCGAGCGGCTGAACCTTGCCATGCTCTTCATCACCCACGATCTGCGGGTGGCGGCGCAGGTCTGCGATGACGTGGCGGTGATGTCGAAGGGGCGCGTGGTCGAGTGCGGCACGGCCACCCAGGTCTTCACCGCGCCGCGCCATGACTACACCCGAGCGCTGTTCGATGCGGCACCAGGACGCGACTTCGATTTCGGGGTGGCCGCCTGATCAGGCGTTCGGGTCGCCCGCTGCGCGACGCCGAACACCGACCTCGCCGCTGATGATCCGCTCGGACGGCGATCCGGCGGCACGTTCGATGATCAGTGCGCCGTCGTCATCAACGCCCAATGCCCGCGCCGGCTCGCGTTGGCCGTCGGGGCGCAGCAGATCGATCGGATGACCGGCCAGCATGTCAAGGCGTCGCCAGTGTTTCAAAAATGGGGTCAGACCCCGTTTTTCGAATTCGACGAAAGCCGCGCAGATCGCCGCGCCGAATTCCTGCGCGAGCGGCACTCGCGCCGGCACCGACGCGCCATCGAAGAAGGCGGTCACCGGCTGGCCGAGATCGGCCGATGCGGGCGCAGCAGCCAGATTGAGCCCGCAGCCGACCACCGTGCGAGTCAGATGACCGATATGCCGGACCTCGACCAGAATGCCGCCGGCCTTGGCCACGCCGCCGGGCACCTCGCAGTAGAGGTCGTTGGGCCATTTCAGCAGCGGGCGGGCGCCGTGACCGGCGAGCACCTGCGCGAGCGCGACGCCGACCGCCAGCGGAAAGCCGAGTTGCAACACGCGGTTTGCGTTGCGTTCGATCGCCACCGAAAACGTGAGCGTCTGCTGTCCGTCGGACAACCACCGACGCCCGTTTCGGCCCCGACCAGCGAGCTGACGGTCGGCCAGCAGGAGGATCGGCGCCCTCGACGCCTGCTGGTCGGCCGGCGCAAGCAGGGGTCGACGCATCAGCTCGAGACTGGTCGAATCGATGCTGTCGATGTGCTCGAAATCGGACGGGGCCATCGTAATGTCTCGGATGCCTCAGACAATCTGCAGGCTGCCTGTTTACCATGAGCCAACCTGGATGATCGAACCGTCGCCACCCGAACGCCGATCAGACCGCCTGATGCGCGTGCTCGGCGCGGGATTCGTCGCCTCGATTATTGTGGCGACGCTGTATCCGCTGAGCGACTGGAAGCTCCACGCCGGCAGCGCCTGGGCCTTCCTGTGGCAGGGCTTGCCGCGCTACTGGACCTGGTTCGACCTGCTGAGCAACCTGCTCGCCTATCTGCTGCTCGGACTGCTGCTCACCCTCGGCTGGCTCAAGCGGTCGCCGCGTGCCACCGCAGTCGGCGTCGTCAGCCTGTTCTGCGTGGCCCTGTCATTCGGACTCGAGGCGGCCCAGAGTTTTCTGCCGGGGCGGGTGCCGTCGCTGCTCGACTGGATCGCCAACAGTCTTGGTGCCCTGGTCGGCAGCTGGATCGGTATTCAGCTCAACCGATCCGACCGGACCGGTCGTGGTCGGGTCTTGCCGGTCGCCGAGCGCTGGTTCGAGCAGGGACCACCCTTCGGTTGGGTGCTCCTGCTGCTGTGGATCTCGACGCAACTGGTGCCGCAGCGGCTGCTCTTTGCCACCGGCAATCTGCGCCCGCTGATGCAGGGCTTGATCAACGCCTTCGAGCTGCCCGACCCGCCCGATCTGGCACTGCTGACCGAGGCACTCTGGGGCGACAGCGCGCCGGCAGTCTGGGGCGTGGCGATCGAAGCAGCCGTCGTGGTCTGTGCGGTCTGCGCCACCGGCTCGATTGCCTTCGCGCTGGTGCGCGGTTCGCGCCGCAGGCTGATCGTGCTGCTGAGCACAGCAGCCGCTGCCTTCGGGCTGCGCAGCATCGCCATGCAGGGGATCTACGGTTCGAATGAAGCGCTGGCCTGGCTCACGCCGGGTGCGCAGGGCGGACTGCTGGTCGGCACGATCGTCCTGTATGGCCTGGAGACGCTCAGCCCGCGGGCGAGGGCGACGATCGCGCTGACCCTGCTGGCCGTCGGCACGCTGCTGGTGAACCTGGCGCCGCCTGACCGCTACTTCGAAGACGCGCTTGCCGGTATCAGCGCTGGAAGGCTGGTCAATCTGCAGGGGCTGCTGCGTCTGATCGCGCTCGTCTGGCCGCTGATCGCGCTCGTCTGGTTCTGGCGACGCGCCGGTGCTCACGCGGGCCGCTCGCTATAATCGGCGATTGATCCTGAAGGCAAGCTGCCGTGAGCCATTTCGCCAAGCACATCTTCTTTTGCCTCAATGAGCGCACAGACGGCCGCGAATGCTGTGCCCACCAGGGCGCCGAAGCACTGCAGGTTCATGCCAAAAAGCGGGTCAAGGAACTCGGCCTGAGCGGCCCGGGGCAGGTTCGCGTCAACAAGGCAGGCTGCCTCGATCGCTGCGAACACGGCCCGGTCGCGGTCGTCTATCCCGAGGGCGTCTGGTACACCTTCGTCGACAAACTCGACATCGACGAGATCGTCGAGAAGCATCTGCGCGACGGTGAGCCGGTCGAGCGCCTGCGCATCGACTGATCCGACCGACCCGACTCGATCAGGCCCTCCCCCATGAACGCCCAAACCAGCGTGATCGGCCTGAACGGCGCTGCCGGGCGCATCGACGTTGCAATCGATCATCCGGCGCAGGGCGCGGTGCGGGGCATCGCCGTGATCGCGCACCCGCATCCGCTTTATGGCGGCACGCGCGACAACAAGGTCGTCCAGACCATGGCGCGGGCGCTGCTCGCGCTCGGCTTCGTCTGCTGGCGACCCGATTTCCGCGGCGTTGGCGATTCGGCCGGTGTGCATGACGAGGGCGGCGGCGAAACCGACGACCTGATCGTCGTTGTCGACGCCGCCCGTGCAGCGCAAGCCGAGGCCCACCCTGAAGCCGATGGTGCCGCGCTGCCCCTGGTACTCGCCGGTTTTTCCTTCGGCACCTTTGTGCTGTCGCGTGTCGCCGCGCGCCTTGCCGAGGCCGGCAAGCCGGCCTCCCGACTGGTTTTCATCGGCGCGGCCGCCTCGCGCTTCACGATCGAGACGGTACCGGCCGACACCCTGGTCATCCACGGCGAGCTCGACGACACCGTGCCGCTGCAGTCGGTCCTCGACTGGGCACGACCGCAGGACTTGCCGGTCGTGGTCATTCCGGGTGCCGATCATTTCTTCCACCATCGATTAACCGGCCTCAAGCAGCTGCTGCTGCGCGAGTTGCGATAAGGGTTGCCAATGGCTGAGCCACTCGATCCCCGTCTGGTCTATGCCAGAACCGACGACACCGACGACTCCTCGCCTGCGGTCGCCCGCCTGACGCCGCCGGCGCGACGGCTGCTGCGTCTGATCGACGGTCGGCGCGCGCTTGCCCAGCTGCCCAACCATGTCCGCCCGGGCGAACTGCCGGGTCTGCTCGACGAACTCGCGGCTTATGGGCTGATCGTGCTCTCGGGCATTCTCGAAGAGCTGCCCGCCGGCTGGACCAATGCCCGCGATCCGCGCCTTGACGATTTCAAGCTGCGTGTTCGCGGATCGGTCGAGCGCGAACTCGGGGCCTCCGGACGCGTGCTTGAAGCGCGACTCCAGGACTGCGTCAACATGACCGTGATGCGAGGAGTGCTGCGTGAGGTGATCGAGCTGGTCCGGATTCGCGCCAGCGCCGAGGCCGCCGATCGGGTTGCTGCGGCAGCCCAGGCTGCCAACACTGCCTGGGCACTGCGCGAATCCGGCGGTTCGCCCCCACCTTCGCGGGGCTGAGCCTCCCCCGCCGGTATAATCGGCCGTCTTTCACGACCATGTTTCGCCATTCAAGCGGCGAACGCCTCCCCCGATATGTTCCACCGCACACCGGTTCGTGTCGCAACGATTGCGTCGCTTCTTGCGCTCGCGCTTGCTCTGCCGATCGCGGCGCCTGCGGCCAGTGCAACCAGCAAGGTCGGCTCGAGCAGCAAGGCCGGGGCGCCCGCCAGCTCGACAAAGCCTGCGCCGGCCGGCGTCCCCGCGACTCAAGGGCTCGGCGCACAGGGTGCTCCGCAGATCGCCGCACGCTCATGGCTGCTCATGGATCTCACCACCGGTCAGCTGCTGGCCGCAAGCGACCCCGACATGCGGGTCGAGCCGGCGTCGCTCACCAAGCTGATGACCGCCTATCTCGCCTTCAATGCGATCCAGGACAAGAAGCTCGCCCTGGACACACGCCCGCCGGTCTCGACCTATGCCTACAAGGCGATCGGCTCGCGGATGTTCGTCGATCCGGCCAGCCCGGCCACCATCGACGAACTTCTTCACGGTCTGATCATCCAGTCGGGCAACGACGCGGCGATCATCCTGGCCGAAACGCTCGGCGGCAGCGAAGAGGGTTTTGTCAAACAGATGAATGCGCAAGCCCAGAACCTGGGCCTCAAGAACACGCGCTTCACCAATGCCTCGGGTCTGCCCGACGCTCAGCACTATTCCACCGCCCGCGATCTGGCGACCCTGAGCGCCCGGCTGATCCAGGATCATCCTGATTTCTACAAGCTCTACGCCCAGCGCGATTACACCTACAACGGCATCAGGCAGCCCAACCGCAATCGCCTGCTGTTCATCGACCCATCGGTCGACGGCGTAAAAACCGGCCATACCGATGCCGCCGGCTTTTGCCTGATTGCCTCGAGCCGCCGCGACCAGCCGGGGCTGGGCGTCTCGCGACGGCTGCTGTCGGTGGTGCTCGGCACCGCCTCGGAGTCTGCCCGGGCAATCGAATCGCAGAAGCTGCTCAATTACGGCTTTTCAGCCTTCGAAATGGTCGAGATCTTTCCGAAGGGCAAGCCGGTCGCTACCTACCGGGTCTGGAAGGGCGCAGTACCGGAGGTCAAGGCCGGATTCAACGGCAGCATCCTGGTTACCGTGCTGCGGGGTCAGGCTGACCGCGCCAAAGCCGACATCGAACGCACCGAGCCGCTGATTGCGCCGATCGCCAAGGGCCAGCGCCTCGGCACGCTGCGTGTCAAGCTCGATGACAAGCCGGTCACCGACCACCCGCTGATCGCGCTCGATGCGGTCGAACAGGCCGGCTTCATCGGCCGCACCTGGGACACCCTTCAACTCTGGTTCAAACGATGAGCGACCAGCAGACCGTCTATCTCAACGGCGAATTCATGCCGATCGAAGAAGCCCGAGTGCCGGTACTCGATCGCGGCTTCATTTTCGGCGACGGCGTCTACGAAGTGGTGCCGGTCTACCGGCGCCAGCCGTTTCGCTGGCCGCAGCATTACGCCCGACTCGAACGCAGCCTGGGTCGTCTGCGCATCGATAACCCCTTCGACGCCGACGGCTGGCGAGGGCTGGTCGAGCAGCTGATCGCGCGCCATTCCTGGGATGACCAGTTCGTCTATCTGCAAGTCACCCGTGGTGTTGCCCGACGCGACCATGCCTTTCCGAAGGGCGTCACGCCGACGGTCTTCGGCATGAGCAGTGCGCTGCCGAAGGTGCCCTCCGAGCAGCTGACCCACGGCGTGAGTGCGGTGTCGCTGCCCGATGAGCGCTGGCTCAACTGCGACATCAAATCCACCTCGCTGCTGGGCAATGTGCTGGCGCGCCAGAGTGCGATCGATGCCGGCGCCGTCGAGTGCGTGATGTATCGCGACGGGTTCCTCACCGAGGGGTCGTCGAGCAATATCTGGGTGGTGCGCGAAGGTCGGGTACTGGCGCCGCCTCGTGACAGACTGATCCTCGAAGGCATCCGCTACGGCCTGCTGCAGGAACTGTGCGAGTCACAGGGCCTGCCCTTCGAGATGCGCCCGATTTCGCGTGCCGAAGTCGAGTCGGCCGACGAGCTGATGCTCAGTTCGGCCACCAAGGAGGTGCTGCCGATCACCCGCCTCGACGGTCGCCCGGTCGGCCGCGGCGAGCCGGGCCCGGTCTTCGCCCGGCTGCACGCCGCCTATCAGCAGGCCAAGGCCCGCTCGGTCACCTTGGCCAGCACCGCCGCCGGAGCCTCGCAATGACGTCTGCCGACGCGTCGGCACCCAATGACGGCCCGGTCGACCGACTCTCGCAGCTGCTGCAGTTTCCGGTCGACTTCCCGGTCAAGATCATGGGCGCCCGGGTCGATGAGTTTGCCAATGAGATTGCCGCGGTCATCCTGCGCCATGCGCCCGACTTCGAAGTCTCGACGCTTGAGCTGCGCAGCTCGAGCAAAGGCAATTACCTCGGGCTGACCGCCACCATCCGTGCCACCTCGCGTGAACAGCTCGATGCGCTCTATCGCGAGCTGACCTCGCATCCGCTGGTCAAGGTCGTCCTGTAGGCAGGCGAGCCAGCTTTTCATTGCCAGCGGCCGTGATCCTCATTCGCCCCTTCAGCGCAGCGCCCTATCTGCCGACGCTCGAGGCGATGCGCGCCTTTACCGCCACCCGCGATGAGCAGACCCCCGACGAGATCTGGCTGGTCGAGCATCCGCCGGTCTTCACGCAGGGGCTTTCCGGAAAACCGGAGCATGTACTTACTCCCGGCGATATCCCCGTCATTCGGACCGAACGCGGCGGGCAGGTCACCTATCACGGCCCGGGGCAAGTCGTGGCCTACACCCTGATCGACCTGCGCAGGCGCGCGCTTGGTGTGCGCGATCTGGTCTGCCGGCTCGAGGCCGCCGCGATCGATGTCTGTGCCGCGCATGGGGTGCGCGTCATGCGCAAACCCGGCGCCCCGGGGCTTTACCTGAGCCTGCCCGAGCCCGGCGCCAAGATCGCCTCGCTCGGACTGAAGGTCAGCCGGGGCTGCAGCTTTCATGGCATTGCCCTGAATGTCGACATGGATCTGCGCCGGTTTGAGTCGATCAATCCCTGCGGGTATGCTGGACTGGCGGTGACCGATCTGGCGCGTGCCGGTCCGATGCGCCATCCCGATCTCGCCCTCGTCGCCCACGATCTGGGTGCAGCCCTGTCCGATCACCTCCAGCGCTCATGACCGATCCTGCCGAACCCGTCAGCCCTGCCGCCCCTGTCACCGCCTTGCCTGCCTACGACCCGTCGGCCAAGCACAAGGGCGCCGGCAAGACCGCCCGCATTCCGATCAAGGTGGTGCCTGCGAGCGAGGTGCTGCGAAAGCCGCCCTGGATCAGAGTGCGAGCCGCCACGTCCACCAGCCGCTTCACCGAGATCAAGCAGATCCTGCGCGAGCATCGCCTGCACACCGTCTGCGAAGAAGCCTCCTGCCCCAACATCGGCGAGTGCTTCGGCAACGGCACGGCCACCTTCATGATCATGGGCGACAAGTGCACGCGGCGCTGCCCCTTCTGCGATGTCGGCCACGGCCGTCCCGACCCGCTTGATACCGAAGAGCCCGACAATCTCGCCCGCACGATTGCCGCATTGCGTCTGTCGTATGTGGTCATCACCTCGGTCGATCGCGACGACCTTCGCGACGGCGGCGCCCAGCATTTCGTCGACTGCATCCGGCAGGTGCGGGCGCAGTCGCCGTCCACCCGGATCGAGGTGCTGGTGCCCGACTTTCGCGGCCGACTCGACCGGGCGCTGGCCATCCTCGAGGCAGCCCCTCCCGACGTCATGAATCACAACCTCGAGACCGTGCCGCGGCTCTACAAGGAAGCCCGCCCCGGCTCCGATTACGCCCACTCGCTCAAGCTGCTGGCCGACTTCAAACTGCGCGTGCCGGGCGTGCCGACCAAGTCGGGGCTGATGGTCGGACTGGGTGAAACCGACGACGAGATCGTGCAGACCATGCGCGACATGCGGGCCCACGACATCGACATGATTACCATCGGCCAGTACCTCGCGCCGACTTCGCATCACCTTCCGGTGCGCCGCTATGTGCATCCGGATGTCTTCAGCCAGTTCGAAGCCACAGCGAAAGAGTTAGGGTTCACTCACGCCGCGGTGGGCGCCATGGTTCGATCTTCCTATCATGCCGATCAGCAGGCCCATGCGGCCGGCGTCGGCGCTGGCGCGCCAAGGACCTGAGCTTTGGCCGTCCGGTCCCCGCCGAACCCCGAGACGAACGCCGATGGCGTGCGATGTTGATGCTCACGACGAAAGACGGTCGAAGCCTGGATTTTTTGGCATCGCACTGTCCATCCTGACAGTCGTGGTTCATGAGGGATGTTCATCGGCGTCAGATGAGCGCGCCTCGCGAGTCTGAGGGAGCCTCATCGCGTTCATGCAACCCATAGTCGCGCACCACGTTCGCAACTCGCAGCCGGTAGCCAGCGAGCACGTCGCTGCGGCCTTCCTGCTGAGCCTGGCGGTGCATGCCATGACAACGCCAGGCGCGCACCGAGGCTTCGTCGCGCCAAAAACTCAAAGACAAGAATCGCCCGGGATTGGCGAGGCTCTCGAATCGTTCGACCGAGATGAATCCGTCAATGGACATCAATTCGGCTTTCATGGCGGCTGCGAGCTCGAAGTAACGGGAGGCTGCACCCGGCTGCGGCTCGACTTCGAAGATCACCGCGATCACGGCATCACCTGCCGCGACAGACCGTCAGTCGAGCCGACCTTCTCCAGATCATCGCCGCAGCACTGAATGATTCGGCCCCGTGCCTCGGTGAACCGCTTGAAGGCTTTGCGCTGAACGGGATCGATCTGGTAACGAATAAAGCAGCTCACGGTCATGTTGGACTCTCTGGGTGGATCGGAGTGGCTGGCGTCAACGACTCGCCCTACTGGATCAGCCTGCCATTGGCGCTCCGCTTGAGGGGTGACCAAGCCTGGCCCCTTACTGCGTGCTGGAGCAATCGTGAGCGTGGCAGCCGCCCGAACTGTGATCCTGGCTGGCAGGATCACAGTTCCTCAACACTGTGTGTCTGACGGGGGGCTGCCCAGCAGGCCTAGCGCTTCTTTGCCGGCGCGGTGCCGACGACCGCCAACTCGGCCTCGATCACGCCCGACTTGAGCATGCCGAGCTTGCGTGCGGCGGCATACGACACGTCACCCACGCGGTCGGGCTGGGTGGGGCCGCGGTCGTTGACGCGCACGGTGACGCTCTTGCTGTTCTTCGGGTTGGTGAGCTTCACCCGCGTGCCGAAAGGCAGCGTCTTGTGCGCCATGGTCAGCGCCCCGGGATTGAAGGCTTCGCCACTGGCCGTCTTGCGACCCGCGAACTTTTGCCCGTACCAGGCGATCTTGCCGGATTCGGTCGCACCGGCGCTGGCAGCAGCACCCGTCTGCGAAGCGGATACAGGCGCCGAAGCCGGTGCCGAGGTGGAAGCGGCTTGAGCCAGAACGCTGAAGCGCTCAGTGCAAGAAACGCGGCAGTCAGGCTGCAGCGAAGAAATGCTGAATTCATGCGTAGTGTCCTTGGTTGTAGGTCGAGCGGGATGGCCGTGCAGGAGAGTCTTCAACAATGCGCAACGACCGTGCCGGTGCGGATGTTAACTGCCGACCAAACGATGGGGCAAACAGGGTCGGCAGCACAGGCGATCGGGCCGTAGACCCTCGTCACCAGCAGAACCAGGTAGGTCAGGCTGAGGATGATCGTGATCTTCTGCGAGGTGAAGATGTCAAAGAAGTTCCGAGCCTTGGCAACGGTCGTGTTGTCGGCCGGCACCAGTGGCTGGCCGGCCTGCTTCAGCGCCGCAGTCAGCTTGGAGTCGAAGCTGGCTTTGGCCTTCTTCAACTCGTCGCCTGCTTGACCGTGCCGATTGGTGTGCACAGCTCAACCAGGCAACCGTCCGGTGTGCGCAGGTATGAGACCACTTGACCCCAGGGCTTGGTCGATGGCGCAGCAAGTTCTTTGGCACCGGCCGCGATTGCAGCGGCATGGGCGGCAGCAAGGTTCTCGGTGACCAGGGCGATCTCCATGCCGAGCGGCTGGTGCGAGTCACTCGCATGGACATGGCCGCCTTGAAAGTTGGCGTCTCCGAGCTCATGCGCGGCGAAGGACAGGGTCGTTGCACCAGTCTCAAGCTCCCCGTACGTGCCTGAATCATGCAGAAACCGGGTCTTCAGTCCGAAGGCCTTCCCAAAGAACGCGAGCGACTTCGCGACATCTGGAACGTAAAGGATGGTGTAGCCGAGTTTCATTCTTGGACGCGTCCCGGTTGTGAGTACGAATGGAGGATGTTCGTCTTCTGGAGACAGGAGCGCAACTGAGGCTTCATGACTGCCCCCAGCGGGTCTGCGCCGACTCGGCTCTTCAGTCGCCCTGCCGTCGCGCCGACTCGGCCCATGCATCGCTGCATGCCTGCCATGCCCGCACGGGTATGGATCGGCACCGTCGCAGGGCGGACCATGCGTGTGTCTGTCATCCATGAAAGCGAAGAACATGAACTCACCGATCCCCCAGCGCCCGGCCTCGCGCCGACGCTTCATCCGCCTGCTCGGCGGCGGCATGGTGCTCGCAGCCGGCGGCGCGGTGACCGGCTGCTCCACCGCGATGCCCGATGCAGCAGTGCGGCCCTGGCAGAACGCTGATGCCGAAAGCGACCCGCGCCGCTTCATGCTGGCCCATGCGCTGCTCGCACCGAATCCGCACAACCGACAGCCCTGGATCGCCGACCTCACCGAGCCCGGACGCATCCACCTTGTTTGCGATGGCACGCGCCTTTTGCCTGAGACCGACCCTTTCGGGCGCCAGGTCCTGGTGGGCTGCGGCGCTTTCGTCGAATTGGCCGTGATCGCTGCCGCACGGCGCGGGCTGGCGGTATCGGTCGTGAACTTCCCAAGTGGCGTTCCAGCACCCAGCGAGCTACCGAAGGGAGTTCGTGTGGCAACGCTGACTCTGGGTGCACCCGGCAGCGCCACGGCAGACCCGCTTTTTGACCAGATCGTGCGCCGCCGCACCAACAAGACAGCCTATGCCAACGACAGGCCCTTGCCTGTCGCCTTGACCGCGGCATGGGCCGACACCGCTCGCGCTTTCGGCCTGCGTGCGGGATTCGTGGCAGGTGATGCCGCGATGGCGCCGATCCGCCGCATCACTCGCGAGTCGTATGAGATCGAGTCCCTCACACCACGCACCTGGCTGGAGTCGGCGCGGCT
>Ga0164292_10004367_pt1 | contig 11507 bp, 7 predicted proteins | sample GEODES117metaG_FD_111486 | JGI IMG/M metagenome (GOLD analysis project Ga0164292, IMG submission 111486) | Eutrophic lake water microbial communities from Lake Mendota, Wisconsin, USA - GEODES117 metaG | ecosystem: Environmental > Aquatic > Freshwater > Lake | place: USA: Lake Mendota, Wisconsin... | reverse complement strand
GGGATTGCCAAAAGCCTGCATGGATTGGGCGTCGATACCGTAAACGACATCGGCCCGGAAACCCAGATCCCAACGGGCGCCGGCTTGTGCCTCCTCGGCCAGATAGAACCAGGCCTGGTGTTGGCGAAAGCGGTCATCCACTCCGGAATTGAAACCACCGAAGGTCGGGTCACTGTAATAACCTGATTGGGTGAACCCGCCGAACTTCAGACCACCCGGGAGATTATCGAAATAACTCTTGGGAGCCCACGTGTCGGTGCAGGTGTTGCAGTAGTTTGTGTAGCCCTGCTGATGAATGGCATTGCTTTGCACAGACAGCGGAACCTGCTTCTCGGCGGGATTGACCGGAGTTGCCGGAGCGGCAGGCACGTCGCTCGGTGAAGGTTGTTGTTGCTCTTGGCTGCCGGCTTGGAAAAACCGCACGGTTTCCCCGGGGCCCTTCACAACCGGGGCGGTTGGGGAGGTCGTGGTTGGGCTGACCTGTCCCGTGCTGTTGCGCCAAGGATAGTTCTTCGTTCCCTCGTCGCTCAGGTTGGTGATTTGAGTTTGCCCCACAGCGACGCCAGAGGCGACTATGGAGGCAACAATTCCCAGCCAATTGGCAAATTTCTTTTTCATGGCTCTTGATTCGGGTTTGTGGTCCTGACGTCGAGTTGCGTTTTCCGTTGGTAACGGAAGCAGCAACCTGCGTGGTTGCGTTACTTGGAACAGACTCGGTGGGAAGTCAGGCTGTTGCCGGCTGTGGCAATGCTGCCGTGACTGCATGACCTGCACGGGATGCTGATGGCACCCGTCTTCAAGCTTGAATCGGATGAGCGGATTAATTCGCTGAAAGCGGGGATTTGAATTACGGTTCAGGGAAGGTAGGCAAGATTTTCCGCCGGGCGAAAGGCAGAACCGCTACTGCCCGGGAGATGCGGGCGATTGCCAGTCTCCGCAGAACCAGCTTGAGTGGGAAATCGAGGATAATTTGCTCTCGTTACATCTTCCCGGGCCGACTGGGCTGTCACAGGTCGGGCGGACTGGACGCCTCAAAAATTGCTCTGGCGAACCGAGCTGGGGACGAAAATCACTGGGAACTTGGGCAGCATGGTGCTTTGCATGTCAGCCCGTCCTTATTGGTCCGGCCTTGATTGGCCAGGGCGCCTGACCTTAAGAAAATGGCCGGCCCTTGCGTCGAAGCCATGAGAGGCGGGCGATGTCCAGCGAGCAATTCGCTTCGGGCTCGCGCGCACATGGATTAGTCGGCTTGGAAACTGACAGAACGTCGATGCGGATTGTGCGATTTGGCCAAACCGCGCCCGTCGGCCTAGTCGTTGTCGTCAATGTCAAAGAGAGCTGCGACGTACTGGTCGACATTGAAGTCGGCAAAGGCGTCGGGCGTTTCACCCAAGCCAACAAACTTGACCGGCAACCCGAATTCCTGGCGGATTGGGATGGCAACCCCACCTTTGGCTGTCCCATCCAGTTTCGCCAATACAATCCCGGTGCAACCGGCGGCTTGGGAAAAGCCTTTGGCTTGGCTGATTGCATTCTGGCCAGCCGTAGCGTCCAACACCAGCAGCACCTCGTGTGGGGCGTCCGGAATCAATTTGGCAATCACCCGTCGAATCCGGCTGAGCTCGTCCATCAAATTGGCTTGGGTCTGCAGGCGGCCGGCTGTATCAACAATCACTACGTCCTTCTGCTCTTTGAGACCAGCATCAACTGCTTTGTAGGCCACACTGGCCGGATCACTTCCCGGCTTGCCGGTGATGATCGTTGCACCCAGGCGTTCCGACCAGATAGTCAATTGATCAACGGCCGCGGCCCGAAAAGTATCTCCGGCACCAAGCAACACGGACTTGCCAGCAGTCGTCAAACGATGGGTCAGTTTCGCAATCGAGGTGGTCTTTCCGGAACCATTCACGCCGACAACCATGATTACAGTTGGGCCACTGGATGCGAAGTTGATGCCGGCGACATCCTGCTGCATGATCTCCCGAATAGTATCCTGAGCCGACTTAATCAGATCGGACATGAACACCTTGCGGCCGCGAAACTGGGTTCGGATCGAGTCGCGAATTTTGCCGGCTGGGCCAACGCCCATATCTGTCTTGACCAGATGGCGAAAGAGTTCGTCAAGAAACTCATCGTCGACCAGTCGTCCTTCCTTGCCCACAAGGTCTCGAATGTCGGTGTTCAGGACTTCGACCGTCTTTTTCAAGGCCTGTTTCAGAAAGCCAAACATGCTCCGTTTGGGGGCAGGTTGATTTTCGCCAGCACCAGCTTGCTCAGCCCGGATTGGTTCATCTGAAGGTGCGTCTGGCGGGAGGGCTACAGTCCGCTCGGGAGTGGTTGCAGCATCGGCTGGAGAAACTGCGGAGTCTTCATTTTTGCTTGGCGCTGAAGTCTCGGCCGGAACGGGTTTCTTTTTACCGAACGGATTCCAAAGGGCCATGGGCGGGAGCTTTCGAGGGAACAGAAGGACGTGGAATGCGTGACGGAATGCAAACGGAGGATCAGAGGTTGGAATCGGAATTCGGAGATTCGGTATTCGGAGCCGTTGTCGGCGGACCCGAGTCGGCCGTTGGCTCAGTCGGGCGGCGGGGAGCACGCTTTTCCTGGAACAGGCGGTCGAGCACACCGTTGACGAAGGCGGCCGATTCCTTGGAGCCAAAGCGACGAGCCAATTCGATGGCTTCGTTGATCGCAACTTTGGGCGGAGTATCGGATTTGAGCATTTCAAACGCAGCCAGACGCAGGACATTCCGGTCGGTCGTCGATAGCCGATTCAATTTCCAATTCCGGACTGCCTGCTCAATACGGCGATCGAGTTCTGCACGGTGAAAATCGATTCCTTGAATCAATTGACTGCCGAAGCGAATCAATTCAGGGCGATGTTGCAGGCGACGGGCAAGAAACGCTTCCCAATCGGCACCCGGGTTGAGGTCTCGCTGAAACAGCACTTGCAAAACGACTTGGCGGACGCGGCTGCGGCGAGACATCAAGAGTGATCCGAAAAGGTCCAAACGGAATGAAGTCAAAGAACGGTTGAGACAGGCAAGGCGAGCAGTCATCAGCGGTGGATTGGCTACTGCAGCCAATCAAGCGTGGTTGCAGCCGTTAAACAGGCATGCCCAGCACCTTAGATTTTTCGTTTCAAGTCCAGCATTGCCAAGGCGGCATCGGCAGCTTCCATTCCCTTGTTGCCGAATTTTCCTCCGGCCCTTTGCAGGGCCTGGGAGACGGTCTCACAGGTCAACAAGCCAAAGGCAATCGGCATTTGGTGCTCGATTCCCAATTGCCCCAAACTGAGGCTGACAAAACGATTGATATGCTGATCGTGGCTGGTTTCCCCCTTAATCACCACCCCCAAGGCAATGATTGCGGAAAATTTTCCAGAGCGAGCTGCCCAACTGGTCGCCAAAGGCAGTTCCCAAGCACCAGGAACCGGCAGGTCTTCAATCTGGTTTCCCTCGACCCCAACTGCGAGCAGTCGCTGCCTTGTACCAGCAGCCAGCCGGGAAGTGATCTCCGAATGATAACTGCTGGCCAGAATGGCAAATCGCCAGGTGGGGTCTGGCTGGCCGTGGAAGCTGGAGCCAGAATCGGCCGAAGGAGCGGAAGATTTCATGACAAGCGCATAGCCGGTGGAGAGCAAAAGGGAAATTGGTTGCCAAGACGCTACTTGGTTCAAGCAGTCGCCCCATCCATCTGGCAGGCGACCGCGGTGCCCCCTCAGCAAAGCGTCAGCGGCCGTCAGCATAGCGTCAGCGACCGTCAGCATAGCGTCAGCGACCGTCAGCATAGCGTCAGCGGCCGTCAGCATAGCATCACCGCCCCTCAGCATAGCGTCAGCTACCATCAGCATAGCGTCAGCCAGTCTGCAGGGCAGGGGAGTGGGGGGAGCGGCGTCAGGAATGTCCGTTTTGCAGGCGAATCAGAAACTCGGCGTTTGTCCGGGTTTTCCGCAGACGTTCGAGCAGTTGCTCTAAAGCGTCCGTCGCCTGAACGCTGGCCAACTCGCGCCTTAACTGGCAAACCTGTGCATACTCGTCCCCGTCAAACAGTTTCTCTTCACGACGGGTTCCACTATTGCTGAGGTCGAAGGCAGGCCAGATTCTTCGCTCTACCAAAGCCCGATCGAGCAGAATTTCAAGGTTGCCGGTTCCCTTGAATTCCTCATAGATCACTTCGTCCAGTTGGCTCCCGGTCTGAATTAGAGCGGTGGCGATAATCGTCAGCGAACCGCCTTCCTCCAGTTTGCGAGCTGCACCAAAGAGTGCTTTGGGCTTTTGCAAGGCGTTCGCGTCCAACCCTCCGGACAGGAGACGCCCGGACGGAGGACACTCCGAATTCCAGGCGCGGGTCAGCCGGGTAATGGAATCCAGAAACAGGACCACATCGACACCGGTTTCAACCAGGCACTTGCATTTCTCCAGGACCATCTCAGCGACCTGAATATGCCGTGATGGTGACTCGTCAAAGGTTGAACTGATCACTTCACAGCGATCCGAGCGAACTTCCCGCACCATGTCAGTGACTTCTTCGGGACGCTCGTCGATCAACAACAGGATAACGTAACAGTCCGGATGATTTTTCAAGACAGCCCGGGCCATCTGCTGGAGCAGGATGGTTTTGCCAGCCCGCGGTGGGCTGGCAATCAAGCCTCGCTGGCCGAATCCAATCGGTGCCAGCAAATCTACCAAACGTGTCGAGAGCTCCTCCGGGTCATGCTCCATCATGATTCGCCGGTCGGGATGCAAGGGAGTCAAGTGCTCAAATGACTTGCTTCGCGAATGCACATCGGGTGTGCGTCCATTGACCAGTTCCACTCGGAGCAAGGCGAAAAAGCGTTCGTTTTCCTTGGGGGGTCGCACCTGCCCGCAAACAGTACAGCCGTTTCGCAAATTAAACTTGCGGATTTGGCTCGGTGAGACGTAGATGTCATCCGGACAGCTGATGTAATGAGCGTCCATGCTGCGCAGAAAGCCAAACCCGTCAGGTAAAATTTGTAATGTCCCCTCACCATACATCAGTCCTTTGGCCTTGATGCGATGGCGGATGATTCGCAGCAACAGTTCGCGTCGCGACAAATCGTCGGCCAACTCGATGCCTTCGTGCAGCACCTGAGCACGAATTTCGGCAGCCGACAATTGCTGCAGTGCCTTGATCGGCATGAACGAATCTTGGAGGTTTGCCTCCCCCGAGGGACGAACCTCCTGGATTGAGGAACGCTCGGAAAACGAAACGGGCGGACCTTGGCGATGCAGCTGTTTTGTTCGCTCGCGGATTTTGCGATTCAGTTGCTGTCGGTTGACTGCGGACGTTGTACCAGGTGGTTCTCCCTCGCTCGCCCCTTCCCCCCGAGCCGGCCCCGCAGATGCTTCGCTCAATCCTGGCTGCCGGGCCGATTGGTCCCCAAACGCAGAGTAGCTGAGTCGAGATCCATTGGAATCTGGCGAGGCCTTTCCTTGGCGGTCCGAATTGGGTGTACTGTCGGAGCCATGTCCGGAATCGGAACCATTCTCGGGATGAACGACACCGCCCGAATGAACGACACCGCCGGGAAGGGGTGACTCGCAGGCAGGGAGCGATTCCATTCGCGCATCGCGAAGGTCGTTCGGAATCGAATTGGTGTCGGCGTCCGTTAACGGGCCGGAGCGATCTGGGTGAGTCGACATTGGGGCGCGGGCAAGACGAGCTGAAGTGCGCTGGAAAAGGCAGAACGAGGACGGCGGGAGTTCCAAACCAAGTCGACCAACCCCCAAGGCGCAAGCTTGGAAACTTGCGCGGTGGTGGAATTCAGTGTTGGGAAATTAGTGTGAAATCACCAATCAACAAACCATGTTTTGGGATAACATTCCTTAACAGATTGTTTGATTTCTTTGAAGATTGCAATCAGGAGTCACCGGAATTCGGGAATTTTGTGCCATCGCCTCTGGGAAGGCCCCAATTCGTCCAAAGCTTCACGACTTGGTTACGGAGATCGCTCAAACGAGGGGACGAATTGTCCAGGAAATCGGTCGCCTTTCTTTCCTTTTCCTCGAGCGGCGTTTGATTCCGCTCTCGCGCATCCAACTCGGCAGGCGCCCAGCCCCGGAGACTGGCTCTCTCCAGACGAATTTCGTGAGGAACACGAACGAAGACAATTCGTGTGCAAAAACGATCCCAACCCGCTTTGAACATGACGGCGGCGTCGAGAACGGCGGCCACCGTACCCGAGTGGCGAAGGGACTCCAGTTCCATCGCCAATCGCTGCGAGATTCGGGGATGGGAGATCGCTTCCAGAGTTTGCAAACGGGTGCGGCTGGCGGAATCGGCGCCAAACACTTGGCTGGCCAATTTCTTGCGGTCCACTTCACCGGCAGGCGTGAAGATCTCCGGACCGAATTCGGCTCGCAAGCTCGCCTTTACGTCCGGCGCCAGCAGGACTTCATGCCCGATTTGATCGGCGTCCAAGCGAACAGCCCCAAGTTCCTCAAAAAGTTTGGCCACCGTGCTTTTGCCGGATGCGACACCTCCGGCCACTCCAATCACTTCCATTCTGATTCACTCCCGGTATTTGGTCTGTGCGAGCTGTAATGGGTTCGCAGCGCTGGCTGCTTCGGCTGAGAAAGCCTAGAGCACAGGCTCTGTGTCATTCCAATTCGGGCCCGCTTCGACGGCCACTTTCAGTGGGACTTTGAGTTGTACCGCCTGAATCATTTTGTCGCGCACCAGTGTTGCCACTTCGGGCAAGGCGGAGCGGTCAACTTCCAAAACCAGTTCATCGTGAATCTGCAGCAGCAATTTGGCCGGTAAGGCGAGTTGCCGGAGACTGCGGTGGACTTCGATCATGGCCAATTTGATGATATCGGCGGCCGAGCCCTGGATCACGGTGTTGACCGCGATTCTCTCGGGCGCGGTTCGACTTCTGGAGAAGCCCTTGGTCGAAGGTTTACGGACTCCTTCGACCGGCCGGCGACGCCCGAGAATCGTGCTGACATACCCATGCTCAGCCGCACGTTCGAGAACCTCGCGAATGAAACCTTCGACCGCGGGATAGCGGCCAAAATAAGCGTTGATGAAGGTCGCCGCATCGTCTTTGGGAATCCCCAGCTCCCGAGCCAATCCAAAAGGTGATTGTCCGTAGATGATCCCGAAGTTAACGGCCTTAGCTTGGCGCCGCATCTCATCGGTGACATCGTCAGGCGCGACATCGTAAACCTGGGCAGCGACAACCCGGTGAATGTCCTCGTCTCGTTCAAAAGCGGCCACCAGCACGGGGTCTTCGCAAAAGTGAGCCAGAACTCGCAGCTCGATTTGCGAATAGTCGGCGGTCAAGAGAACTTCATTCGGTTTGCCTGCTACGAAGGCTTGGCGAATTCGCCGGCCGGTGGCAGTGCGAATCGGAATGTTTTGCAGATTGGGGTCTTTGGAACTCAACCGTCCCGTGCGGGCCACATCCTGCATGAATGAAGTATGCACGCGTCCCGTTCGCGGGCAGATTTGCTCCAGCAACGCCTCGGCGTACGTGTTCCGCAATTTGGCCAGTTGGCGATACTCCACCACCTTTGCCGGAAGCGGATGGCGTGGCGCCAATTCTTCCAGTACGTCAACGTCGGTGCTCAGTCCTGATTTGGTTCTCCTGCCAGCAGGCAGTCCCAACCGATCAAACAGTATTTCCGCCAATTGCTGTGGCGAGTCGGGATTAAAAGGCAAACCGGCCAAGGCCTGAATCTCGTCCTGGAGCTGCGCAATCCTTTCGGTCAGTTCTGCGCTTAATTCGCGCAGCGCGGCAGGGTCGACGGCGATTCCGTTGAATTCCATCTCCGCGAGCACCTTGGTCAGGGGCATTTCGACTTCGTTGAAAAGTTGCTCCAGCCCGAATTGCTCCAGCTTGTGCTGCAGCAATGGACGAAGTCGCAGTGGTACATCGGCATCCTCGGCGGCGTACTCGGCAATTTGTTCCAACGGCACTTCGTCCATCCGCTTCTGGTTGCGGCCGCTTCCAATCAGCTCGGTGATCTTGATGGTTTTGTGATTGAGAAAGCGAAGGGCCAAGTCATCCATGTTGTGGACGTTGTGCCCTGGATTCACGAGATAGTCCGCGACCATCGTGTCAAAGAAACGGCCTGAAAGTTCCAGTCCGGCTCCGCGCAACACAACTTGGTCGTATTTAAGATTCTGACCGATGATCTCCCGTTCGGGATCCGAAACCAAGGGACGCAGCAAGTCCAGCAGTTCATGTTCCGGGAGCGTTGGGGTGCCGGCTGGAGCCCGGACCGGAATGTAGACCGCTTGCCCTGGTTCCCAACCAAGTGAAACGCCGACTAGCTCGGCCCAACGAGGTTGAGCCGATGTGGTTTCAGTGTCGAGGCAGAATCTCGGCAGTTTGGCGATGCGGGCGATCAATTCCCGAATCTCGGCGGCTTCGGTCAGGGCGCGATAGGCACTGTCCCAGGCAGGCGGAGCCTCGCGGGCAATCGGCGACAATTGCCGGACCCGGTCTGTCAGCGACCGGAATCCGAATTCCTGGCAGAGGGCAACTGCTGCCTCCACATCCATGCCACCCAAGCGGGCTGCATTCCAATCGATCGGTATCGGAACCTGCTTGTCCAGCCGAACCAATTGCTGACTGAGCTTCGCCAGTTCGGCCGACTCCCGAATTTTTTCGCCCTTTTTACCTTTGACTTCCTCGACCCGGGAAAGCAGGTCTTCGAGCGTGCCGAATTCCTGAAGCAATTGTGTGGCTGTTTTCGGGCCAATTGTTGGCACACCCGGGACATTGTCAGCGGTGTCTCCCACCAGAGCCTGGAAGTCGACCACTTGGTGCGGAGAAATTCCCCAATCGGCCTGCAAGTCGGCGGCTTCGTAAAGCTGTCCTTTTCGCATGTTGAGCAGGCGAACATGATTGGTAATCAGCTGGCGGCAGTCCTTGTCGCTGGTTACCAGCACGCAGTTGGCGCCGCGTTCTTCTGACTCGCGGGCCAGTGTGGCCATGATGTCGTCAGCCTCAAATCCCTGTAATTGCAGCACCGGGATTGCCAAGGCGGCGAGCAGCCGCTGGATCTCGGGAATCTGGGAACGGAGGTCTTCGGGCATCGGCTCGCGATGGGCCTTGTACTCCGGATAAAGCTCGTTGCGAAACGTCACTTCACTGACGTCAAAGGCGCAGAACAGAAAATCGGGCTTGCGCTTGGTCAGGATGTCGAGCAGGTCGCGCGTGAAGCCGTAGATCGCATTGGCCGCTCGGCCGTCGGGCGCAGTCATTTCCGCAATTGCGTGAAAGACCTGATAAATCAAGGAATGGCAATCGACTACAAATACCGTTTTGCCGCTCAAATCGTGGTAATCGGCAACCCCGGAGCCAATTTCCTCGACGGCAGAACCGGCCTCGTAGCCCAAGCGCGTGGGGCTGCTCGATTCCAGTTGCGCCTGCGCGCCTGATTCTGTCGATTCTTCGGGAAAAAGATCGAGTGATTTCTGCTGATTCTTGGCCATACCGCCACGCTTTCCCGGCCCGGGTGCCGTTATTAGAAAAGTGGACCAGCCAGCTCCTGCGTGACTGTCCTGTCTCTTCGGGTTGTAACGACCTGAGGCGAGCCTCGCGACCGGGGGAGTGGCTCAAGACCCGAAATTGAGGTGGGAATTCATCGGTTTTTGCCGACTTGATCCTACCCTTTTTGGGCCTAACCACTGCACCGCTAAGCCCATCGCAGCCCGAGTTCGACCGGGCCTTCACGAGACTTGGCGGTAAAAGTTTGACACTGATTTTTGGCCTATTTAGAATCGAATGGTCGGGTTCCGACTCAACTTCTCCAGTAAACGGGGATGTCTGGGGCGGCTGGGCTGTCGACGTGGCAGGGGTGATGCGGTTTCGAGCCGAACAACCCTGTTCCCCAATCGGCCGTAGTCCCTGGCCCTATCGTGTTGTTTCCTTGCATGCCCTGCTTGCCCGCACCGAGTCGAATTTAACGAGTTGACCAGGAGAGATTTTAATGGCCGCCCGTGAGAACCAAGGCTATTTGATTGCCGTGATCGTGCTCATCCTGCTGCTGCTCGTGGCCACTTTGGTTGCGTTCTTGGGCTGGAGTCGGGCGGCAGATCTCTTTGACGCCAAAGTCAATGCGGAAAAGAAGGGAACGCTGGACGCCTCAAGAGCTCAAGCGTTTGAATACCTTTCCCAGATTCAGTCCGCGTACATCGGCAAGTTGGGGCAAAGCACGGCCGAAGTCGAAACCATGTTGAGCGCAATGAAGCTCTTGCCCAACAAGGTCGACGACGCAGGCAAGGGGCAAATCAATGAGATCGTCAAGCTTGCCGACGACTTGAAGACTCAGTACGACTCAGACATGAAGCTGATGATTGCGACCGGAACCGGAGAGCAACAGCAGGAAATGACTTGGCGTGGGCTGGTTGAAAATTACGCCTCCGCCTTGGGCCGAATTCATGATGCCAACAACATCATGCAGGAAGAAGTTGTTCGCGTCCGTGCCGAGACCACCAACCTCTTGGCAACGAAGGAGAAGGAGGTTGAACAAATCCAGTCAGCCCTTGAGACGACAAAGAGTGACCTCGACTCCGAAAAGCAGGCACATGTGGCTGACGTTTCCAAGCTGCAATCCACACTCGACAACATTCGCACCGAAAACAAATCACTTGCCGATAACTACGAAACATTCAAACGCGGTGCCGGCGAGACCGAAAAGAAGTTGACTCAGTCCGTCAAGGAAGTCTCCGAGCAGCGTGACATTGCCAAGACCAAACTTGACGAGATTCTGAAAGAGAGCTTTGACCTCGCCGATGGGCGCGTGGTTCGCGTTTCGCCGGAACTTGGCTCGGTGGTGTTGAACATCGGTTCCGAAGATGGATTGCGTCCGAACCAGACTTTCTCGATTTATGACCAGACTGCCAAGAACTTCGAAAAGGACAAGAGCAAGGCCAAGGTCGAGATTACCGCAGTGACGGGCCCGCATCAGGCTGAAGCTCGGATCACGTTTGAGAATCCCCTCAATCCGATTCTGGCGAATGATCAGGTACTTTCCCCCTCGTGGGACCCCGGTTACCGCGTACCGATCGCCGTCGCCGGCGTGTTTGACCTCGACTTTGATGGCAGCGACGACCGCGAACGCCTGATTCAGGATATCGAGCGGAACGGCGGGCGAGTGGTGGCCTTCCACGACAAGGACGGCAAGCTCTATGGCCAGATTGACTCGGCGACCCGGTATTTCGTGATGGGCGATTCGCCCTCGCCTGATGGGCCGGACAAGAACCCCGAAATCATCAAGGCCATGCGAGAGTTGGGAAATCAGGCCCGCACCAACAGTGTGCAGGAGATCGACATTCGCAAGTTGTTGAACTGGATGGGGCGCCATGGCAAGTCCCCGATTGAGCGACTCGACGCCAACATGGGCGACCGCGAACGCCGTGAAAGCCGCCTGCGCAACGATTCCCAATAGTTGCCGCGATTCTCAGTAGTAGCCTCGATTCCAATGGCCATCAAAGGTAACTTGGAATTGAACGAATCAATTTGAAACCGC
>Ga0164292_10004366_pt1 | contig 11509 bp, 12 predicted proteins | sample GEODES117metaG_FD_111486 | JGI IMG/M metagenome (GOLD analysis project Ga0164292, IMG submission 111486) | Eutrophic lake water microbial communities from Lake Mendota, Wisconsin, USA - GEODES117 metaG | ecosystem: Environmental > Aquatic > Freshwater > Lake | place: USA: Lake Mendota... | reverse complement strand
CAATGTGGTCTTGGCAACCAGCCCCACATTGACAACGCCTACCTTTGTGTCGCCCACGTTAGGCGCGGCTTTGGCTACATCCCTTAATAACGTGGCCATTACCACACCCGGTTCCCCGGCCACTTTTACCCTTGGGTCGGGAAAAACTTTTGCGGTCAACCACAGCCTTACGCTGGCGGGGACCGACGCCACAACCATGACGTTCCCCACCACAAACGCCACAATCGCGCGCACAGACGCGGCGCAGACGTTTACTGGAACGCAGACGTTCAGCGGCCCTACTGTTGGCACCGCGCAAGCCTTGTCTGGCGCTGGCGCAGTCAACATTACGCAGATGATCACCAAATTTACTTCGACCGCCACAGGCAACGCTTTGACGTTGGCAGACGGCGTGGAAGGCCAAATTAAGATCATCGTGTATGTCGCCGAAGCCGCAGGCGCCGACACCGGCATCTTGACGCCTACCAACCTTGGCGCGGGCACAACAATTACCTTTACTTCGGTCGGCAATGCGTGTGTGCTTCGGTTCCTCAACACTGATTGGTGGGTGGTTTCTAACTATGGCTGCACGGTAGCCTAAAACATGAAAACGCCTATCCTTGGTTCGACTTATGTGGCCCGCAGCGTCAACGCTGCGGACAGCCGCATGGTCAACCTCTTTCCAGAATTGATACCGGAAGGCGGCAAGGAGCCAGCGTTTCTCCAACGGGCGCCAGGCTTGCGCCGTCTCGCCACGATAGGCACCGGGTCTATCCGCGGGCTATGGCAGTTTGGCGGGTTTAGCTATGTTGTGTCGGGCAACACCCTTTACCAAATTACGCCCGCGTGGGCTGCGACGGCGCTTGGCACCATAGCCGGAGCGGGACCGGTGTCCATGTCGGACAACGGCACCCAGTTGTTTGTGGCTGCCAACGGGCCAAGCTACATTTACAACGCCAGCACCAACGCCTTTTCGCAGATCACGGACCCGGATTTTCCGGGCGCGGTCACGGTCGGATTTATCGACGGGTACTTTGTCTTCAACGAACCCAACAGCCAAAAGGTGTGGGTGACAAGCCTGTTGGACGGCTCCGCCGTTGACCCGCTGGACTTCGCCAGCGCCGAAGGCTCGCCTGACGGGCTTGTGTCGCTTGTGGTCAGCAACCGCGAAATCTGGCTGTTCGGCACCAACTCCACCGAAGTCTGGTACGACGCCGGCACCGCGGATTTCCCCCTTCAGCGCATCCAAGGCGCGTCAAACGAACTCGGCTGCACGGCGGCCTATTCGGTCGCCAAAATGGACAACACCGTGTTCTGGCTGGGCGCTGACGCGCGCGGGCGCGGGATGGTGTACCGGGCCAACGGCTATATCGGGCAGCGCATTTCGACCCATGCGGTTGAATGGCACATCCAGCAATACGGCAATATTTCTGACGCCATCGGTTACACCTACCAGCAAGACGGTCATTCGTTCTATGTGCTGATCTTCCCGCAGGCTAATACGACGTGGGTTTACGACCTCGCCACGCAAGCCTGGCACGAGCGCGCCGGCTGGTCCAACGGCGCGTTCACGCGCCATCGCAGCAACTGCCAGATGGCGTTCAACAACGAAATCGTCGTCGGCGATTTTGAGAACGGCAACATTTACGCTTTTGACCTTGACGTGTACGCCGACAACGGCGCTATACAGCGGTGCTTGCGGTCCTGGCGGGCGCTGCCGACCGGGCAGAACACGCTGCTCCGCACGACGCACCATAGTTTGCAACTGGACTGCGAAACAGGTGTGGGGTTAGCGCAATACCCGGCGTATGACGCGGAAGATTTGGCCGCGGAAAACGGCGATCTTCTATTGGCGGAATACACGCAAAACGACATCGCCACCGAAAACGGGGACGAGATAACGACCGAGGCTGGCGACGGGTTTGAGTTCATAGCCGACGTGCCTAACTACCCTATTGCGTTTGTGCCGCCGATGTATCTGACCACAACCAGCTATCCGGCGGCACCCGGCTACAACCCCCAAGTCATGCTGCGGTGGTCAGACGACGGAGGCCACACTTGGTCTAACGAGCATTGGACTTCCATCGGCTTAATAGGAAATTACGGATACCGCGCGTTTTGGCGTCGGCTGGGTATGACGCTTAAAACCCGTGATCGCGTGTACGAGGTGTCGGGCACCGACCCGGTGAAGATCGCCATTATGGGCGCCGAACTGCGCGCCAGCCCCACCAATGCCTAGCCCGCCAAACATCACCAACATCCCGGCGCCGCGCGTTCCGATCATCGACGAGCGCACCGGGTTGTTGTCGCGGGAGTGGTATCGGTTCTTCTTCAACCTGTTCAATCTGACCGGCGGCGGGGAAGGCAACTCAACCTCTTTGCAAGACGTTCAACTTGGGCCGCCTGACAGCCCCGACGACCAGCTTGCCGCGCAGCAACTTGCCGGCGCTTTGGCGGCGCCTGACGGGTCGGCGCAAGAGGCGCAGATTGCCGTGTTGCAGAACCAAGTGCAAGGACTTTCTCTTGCGCCCCCACTCACGCCGCAGGCGCCCAACCCTGTTTTTGGGGCGTTTTACAGCACCGTAAACCAGCCCGACGGCTCCACCACGACGGCGTATCCGCTGGTCTACGACACGATCCAGATAGAGCGGAACGTCGAGTTGCAGGACCGCACGGCGACGTTCACTGCGTCCATCGGCCCCGCCAGCACCACCATGACCGTGACCGCAATCAGCGCCGGCCCTATCTACCCCGGCATGGTCATCACCGGCACGGGCGTCACGGCTGGCACCTACATCGTGTCGCAGACCACTGGCACGGACGGCAGCACGGGAACGTACGTCGTCAGCGCGTCGCAGACCGTGGCGTCCACGACCATTACCGGGACGTGCAAGTCTAAGATCGTCGTGCATGAGGCGGGCACTTACAACGTCCAGTTCAGCATCCAATTCGTCAACACCGACAACAGCATCCACGACACGGACGTGTGGCTGCGGAAGAACGGCACGAACGTGGCCGACAGCAACAGCCAGTTTTCGGTGCCCAACCGTCATGGCGGCGTAGACGGGCACTTGATCGGGGCGCTAAATCTGTTTGTGGAAATGGCGCCAAACGACTATGTTGAACTGATGTGGGCGACCACCAATTCGGCGACCACAATCCAGTACATCGGCGCCCAAACCGGTCCTGTGCGCCCGGCTACGCCGTCTGCTATAGTGACTGTATCCTTGGCCTCTGTGCCATCGAACCAAGGGGTATGATATGGCCGTTACCGTAACCGTCCTAATCCCGGCCAAGACCGCCGAGGCTACGCAGACGACGCAGTACACCTCGACCGGCGTGACGACGATCATCGACAAGTTTACCGCGACCAATTACAGCGCCGCCGCGGCAACGATCAGCGTCAATTTGATCACGGCCGCCGGATCGGCCAGCAACGACAACTTGACCGTCAAGACCAAGACGTTGCAGGCTGGCGAGACCTACACGTTCCCCGAGGTTGTCGGTCAGGTGCTGGCGCCCGGCGGGTTTATCTCCACCATCGCCGGCACCGCGTCGGCGGTCAACATTCGCGCCAGCGGGCGCCAGGTGACGCAGTGACCATCACCATCCGCCGCCCTGAATACGCTGACCTAGGCCGGTACACCGAACTGGCCGTTGAGTTTATCAAGTCGGCCCCTATCAGCAAGCTGGTGGACATTACGCCCGACAACGTGGCGGATTTTTTGGTTCGCGCCATGGACAACCCTAACGTCGGCATGTGGATGGCGGTCAAAAACGGCGTCATTGTCGGCATTTGCGGCGGCCTGCATTACCCTCTGTATTTCGGCCCGCAGCACACTATTGTGCAGGAGTTGTGGTGGTGGCTGACCCCCGACGCGCGGGGCAGCGGCGCCGGGCAGGCGATGTACAAGACGCTGGAAGCGTGGGCCAAAGAAAATAACGCCGCCGCAATCTTTATGATTGCGCTGGACGACGATAGGGTGGAAAAAACCAGCAAGTTTTACGAGCGAGCCGGGTATACACCTTTGGAGCGCACGTTTGCGAAAGGGGCCGCGTCATGGCAATAGGAACCACCGCCGCGTTAGTTTTGGGCGGCGCCGCACTGGCGGGAACCGCCGCGACCATGTATGCATCCGACAAAGCGGCAGGGGCGCAAAAGCGCGCCGCGCGCGACGCGGCTGCGCTGCAACAAGAAGCGTACGCCCGGCAAGAAGACCTGCAAGAACCGTTTCGCCAAGGTGGTATGGCGGCGCAAAACCGGCTTATGACGCTGCTTGGTCTGCAACTGCCTAAAGGGGCAGAGTATGTGCCCGGCCTAGAAGTTGATCCTAAGTCTCGCGAATTTGGTAAGTACGCCCGCGATTTCAGTATGAAAGATTTCCAAGCCGACCCCGGGTATGGGTTCCGCATGAGCGAGGGCATGAAGGCAATCGAACGGTCGGCTGCTGCGCGCGGCGGGCTGTTGTCGGGCGCCACGCTGAAAGGCGTCACACGGTTTGGCCAGGACACCGCATCGGCGGAGTATCTGAACGCTTTCAACCGTTATCAGACCAACCGCGCAAACCAACTGAACCCGTTGCAAAGCCTTATGGGCGGCGGGCAGTCCAGCGCTAATCTTCTATCCAATGCGGCAGGACAGACGGGGCAAGGTTTGGCGGGTTCTGCAATGGCTGGCGGTCAAGCCACTGCGTCAGGCTACATGAACATGGCCAACGCGTTGAACCAGGGCCTTAGCACCGGGGCCAATCTGTACATGCAGGGGCAGTATCTCGGCGGAATGAACCAGCTTAACGCAGCTAGAACTGCGTACTATAACCGCCAGGCGTAAGGAGTTAGCGCATGTCCGGGTCTTTCCCTCCGCTTCCGCAAATCCAGCCTTTTCAGGCGCCTAACCTTGTAGCGATGTCCAACGCGATGCAGGCGCAATCGCTAAACGCGATGCGCGAACAGCAGTTGATGGGCGCGGAGCGAGAGCGCAACGCGCTGCGGCAGTTAATGAGCGACCCAAACTTTGATATTTCGGCCCCCGACGCTGCGCGGCGCTTGTTGGGAGTGGCGCCCACAACAGGCGCGGCTACATACCAAGCCTTGCAAGCAGGGCAGCGCGAGCGTCGTCAAGCGCAAGTAGCTGACTTGGACAGGACGATTAAATATACGCAAATTTACCGCGACAGAGTGGCGGGGGCTACGCCAGAAAATTACCCGGCTTTGCGCGCGCAAATTGTCCGAGATGTCCCGGAGTGGGCGGCGTTATTTCCTGAACAGTATGATCCTGACCGTTTACGCGATCTGGTAACGCAAGGCGATCAATTACTGAGTGAATGGGAAAAAATTGAAATCGAAGGTATGCCTTTCCTTATGAGCCGCCGGCGCGGGCAAATCATACCTTTTACCGAAGGCCCCCCACGGACGGCGGCGCCAGGCGCTGCGCCTCCTGCCGCGGCGCCAATGGCCGCGCCTATGTCGGCCCCGGCGGCGCCAGGCGCAGCCGCTGGCGACACGATCCCGCTGGCTGCGCCCGCGACAGGCGCCGCGCCCGTCCCCACGTCGCGGTCCACGGACATTTCTGCCATTCTTCCCGCCATAGACCGCGGCGAAGGCCGCGGGGCTAACCCGGCGTCGTCGGCGCGCGGACAGTTCCAGTTTATTGACTCCACGTTTATCGACGAGTTTAAGCGCAATTTCCCCGACATTGCGCGCGGGTTGAGCAATTCTCAAATCTTGTCCTACCGCAATTCCACGTTGCCAGATGGTCGGCCCATTGAAGAGTTTCTGGGCGAGGCGCACACCAACCGCAACGCTTCCGTTCTGTCCCGCGCAGGGTTCGAGCCTAACGGCGCCAACCTCTATTTGGCGCATTTTGCCGGTGTTGGTGGGGCTAGACGGTTGCTATCCGCCGATCCTAACACACCCGTTGAGCGTATATTGACCCCCGACGCGATTGACGCCAACCCGTTTTTGCGGGGTAAAACGGCGGGGCAAATTATTGCGTGGGCGGGCGATACGGTTGACTACGGCCCCGGCGCTGCCCGGCGCCGTCTGCTTGCCATGGGCGCACCAGACAACCGCGTAGAGCCTGGCGCGGCGCTTACGTCGCCTGTCGTCCAGACGCCATTGACCAACGCCATGACGGCGACGCCGGTGTCCAACGCGTTTGTCAAGCCGTCCACAGGCGGCGGCATGAAAGCTGACGCCCTCCTCGACGACGCGACCTTGGCCAGCAACCCCTTGGCCACGCCTGTGTCTGACGTGCGCCCGGCGGCGCCCAGTCTGCCGCGAAACATTGCCGAAGCCCGCGAAATGCGGCTCCAACGCGAAGAAGAACAAGCACGGGCGCGGCAGCGCGGACAAGAAACGGCCAAGTCGGAAAAAGAACGCGAAGACAACGTACGCAACATCGACAGCGCGTTGGATATTATTAACAACGTCACAAAACTTGACCCTAGGTCTGGCGTAAGCACTTTGGGCCGCGCCACGGGAAGCGGTGTGGGCGCGCTTCGGGATTGGGTCGCGTCGTGGGGCGGTTGGGATACGCCCGGTTCCGAAGCGGCGGCTAAGTTAGAAACGGCGCAAGCGCGGCTTGTAGCGCTGTTGCCCCGTATGCGCGGCGACTTGAACAAATCAGAGTTTGACTCTTTGCAAGCGCAGGCCGCCAAGCTAGGCGACCGCAGCCTCACAAATAAATCTCGCGCTGCCGCGCTTGTAGAATTAACGCAAGACTTAGCGCGTATTCGTGAGCGGCTGTCTGGCCAACGTGGTTCAGCAGGCGGCGCCTCAACCGCGCCCGCAGCTTCAGCAGAAGGTGGGTGGTCGATCCGCCCAGTGCAGTGATGGATTACGAAGTCACAGCCCCTGACGGGCGCCGGTTCGTCGTCACCGCGCCCGAAGGCGCGACGCAAGAGCAAGTGCTGTCCTACGCGCAGCAAAACTACAGCCGCCCGCAACAACCCCCTTCAAGGGCGCCTAGCGACGCTATTCCCGGTCCACGCCAATACGCGGCGGGCGAAGTGCCCGGTGAAGCGGTCAGCAACCTGCCGAGCAGCGCCGGCCGGTTTTACGGCAGCGTTGTTGAAGCTGTCACCAGCCCGGTTGAAACCGCAAAAAGTCTGGCCCAGCTAGGCCTTGGCGCCATGCGTAGGGCCAACCCTTTGCTGGCCCGCGCAAGCGACGCGCTGTACAAACCGGAATTTGCAAATCAGTCCGACGCGGCGTTTAAAGCGGCTACCGATATGTACGCAGAACGGTACGGGTCTTGGGAAGCCGCGAAGCGCACCATTGCCGAAGACCCGGTGGGGTTCTTGGCCGACGTGTCTACGATCTTCGGCGGCGGCGCTGCTGCTGCCCGTGGCGCAGGCATGACACGTACTGCGCGGGTGTTGCAGGGGGCGGAAACTGCCACCAACCCTCTGACGCCTGTTATCGCGCCCATTCAAATGTTTGGCCGCGGCGCGGGCGCGGGCGCGTCGCGTGTGTACCAATCAACCGATCCCGAGTCGGCTTTTTACCGAGAAATATCAGAAGGCCGCGAAGCGCAAATTCTCGATCAAATGCGCGGTCAAGGGTTAGGTTCGGTTGCGCCCGGCACCCCAGGCGTAGACCTGACCCCCGCGCAACGGGCGGCGCAGGCCGGTGCGGCCCGGTTCGCCGCTACCGCCGATGTAGCTACCACAGAAAAATTCCCCTCTGAAATAGCCGCAAGAGAAGCCGCGCAAGACACCGCCCGCATGTCGTATATGCGCCAGTTGAGCGGCGCACCTTCAGACCCCTTGTTTGGCCGCGCCGGCGCGGTGGAAACGGCAACCGAGTCGCGAGCTAGGAAGACCGGGCCAATGTTTGAGCGGGCGCGGGCCACAACGGTTCCCGCCGACGATACTATACGGGAACTGCTCGCCACGCCTTCCGGTCAACGGGCGCTTTCTCACGCGGACCAAATCGCCCGCGATTTGCGGCAACCGTTCACGTTGCGCCCGCCAGAGCCTACGCCGCCGTCTGGGCTGCTAACTGCCGAAGGCCGGCCAATGCCTCGCGCGCCAGAACCCCCGCAACAATATTCGGTTCAAGACCTAGAATATGTAAAGCGCGGGCTTGATAAAGCCATTAAGGACGCCGAAAACCCCATGACGGGGATAGGCGTGGCGGATTTACGAGCGCTAGAAAAACTACGGTCAGATTTTCTTGATTGGCTTAACAAGGCTTCGGTAGAGTCCGCTGAAGCCCGTCGCGCCTTTGCAGACGCCAGTAGAGGTATCGACCGGCTTAAGGTGGCGCAGGAATATGAGTCGCGGCTAAGGTCGGCGCTTACCGGCGGCCCTGACCGCGCGGCGAATTTTGCCCGAGCGGTTGAAAACGCCCCTGATGTTATGCGCCAAGCAACCGGGGACGGACGGTACGCCTATCTTGCGGAACTTTTTGGCCCCGACACCAAAATTATCAATACTATCCTGACCGATTTACGGCGCCAGGAGCAAACCAACAAATTAATCTCCCAAGGCCGCGCGTCTGTGCCCGACATAGAACGGCTGTTTACGGCGGTTTCGCCGGCTACTGTTCCGCCGTTTATGGACCGCGTTTTCACCATCGCGCGCAACGTGCTGAACAAGCTAGAGGGTAAAATAGACCAAAAAACCGCCATTAAGATTGCCCAAGATTTGTTGGACCCCGCCAAGACCGCCGCCGCGTTGGATCGCGCGCAAACTTTTGCGGCGCGGCAGCAACAGGTTGGCGCGGCGTTTCGGCGGCCTTTTGAAGCTACCGCCCAAGGTTTGCGGTCGCCTGCGGCGCGGGTAATTCCTCAAGCTACAAACGCAATGGCGCCTCCGCCGCCGCAAGAACAAGACCCTGTGGCTAATATGTTCGCCCCTTATTTTGCCCGGTGAGGTGATACCATGAGCGACACGTCATCCATCGGCCCGCGGCTGAACGAGGTGGAGAAAGACTTAGCCGTACACGAAGCGGTATGCGCGGAGCGCTACCAGCACATCACTGGCAATCTGGAAGCGTTGCGTATAGAGTTGGCAGCGCGGGCGGCGCGGCAAGAGGTTTTGCTGAAAGCCATCACCGCGCTGTTGATCGCCCTAACCGGGCTGCTTGAAGTGGCCAGACGCTGGTTTGGCTGAAAGGAAAAGACCATGACCCGTGAAATGTGGCTGGGCCTCGCCCGGCATATCCTGACCGCCCTCGGGGGGTTTTTCGTAGCGAAGGGGGCGGTGGACGCCGCGACGGCGGAAGTGATCGTCGGCGCGTCCATCACGCTGGGCGGCGCGGCCTGGTCCATTGTGGACAAAAAGCGCCGGTGATCACCGCCAAACTGATGCAGGCGTTGAACTGGTGCGACCCGGTTGAATGGGCCGCAGTGCTGGACGACGCCTGCAATCGGTACGAGATCATCACGTCCAAGCGCATCGCCATGTTCCTGGCCAACACCGGCCACGAGAGCAACGGCGGTCGCGCGCTGCGTGAGAATCTGAACTACAAGCCTTCCGCGCTGCTGGCGCAGTGGCCGCAGTACTTCTCGCCGGCGTATGCCGAAGAGGTGGGCCGCACGGCTGACCACCCGGCGGACCAGAAGGCCATCGCCGAAGCGGCCTACGGCGGTCGCATGGGCAACAAGAACCTAGGCGACGGCTGGCGCTTCATCGGGCGCGGGCTGATGCAGACGACCGGGCGGTACAACTATGAACGCCTGGCGGAAACCATGGGTATGCTGGTGGACGATCTGCCAAGCTGGATCGAAACCAAGGAAGGCGCAGCCGAAAGCGCGGCTATCTACTGGTTCGCCAAGGGCTGCAACGACCTCGCCGACGCTGGCGCCGTCGACCGCTGCCGGCAGCGGATCAACGGCGGCCTGAACGGCATCATGGACGTGCGGCAGCGCTACATCACGGCGCTGGGGCTGTTGACGTAAGCAGTTCCCGCCGCTCGCGCATGGCGCGGAGCGCGGTAAACCGCTGGTGCATACGAATCATCAGGGTGGTGCGGCGCTCGCCCTGACGTTCTTCTTCGATGAGGTTGGCCAACTCGTCTTCGCGCAGGCTGCTCAACCGGGCGTTCAATTCCCGCCAGTTCATTCTTTCGGTCCCTTCAGTTCGTCCAAGGCCATGTCTGAGATGGCGCGTTTGTCATAAAGCCCGGCCCATATACGCTCGTCAATGGTTTTGTTGCAGAGCAGGACATAAACCCAAACCGGCGCGGTCTGGCCGCCGCGGTGCAGGCGCCCGACGACCTGCTCGTACAGTTCGAGCGACCACGGGATCGACATCAGCACCATCTTGTTGCCACCATACTGGAGGTTCAGCCCGTGCCCGGCCGACTTGGGGTGGATCAGCAGCAGTTCGATCTTGCCGGCGTTCCACCGGGCGATGGCGTCGGGGTCGTCAATCGTTACGGCGTGGGGGTACCGCCGGCGCAACTCGGCCAGTTCTTCCTTGTAATTGTACACGACAATGGTGTTATCTCGCTGGTTGCCTTCCAGAATGTCGTGCAGCAGATCGAATTTGTGGTAAGAAAACCACACAGCCTCCTGAACGGGCGTAAATTTTCCGGCGATTTCGTGCGCTAGGCTCTGGCTATTGTAAACGAACCCGCTGGACAACTGCTGTAGTTTGCTGGTGACCGCAGCGGCTGACAGCGCCGTGATCTGCTGGCCGTCCAAATTCACCAAGAAGTCCTTCTTCATCTGCTCATACGGCAGTCGGTCGGTCATGTTGCAGCGCATCTCGACCACGTTGAGCGGCGGCAGCTTGTCTTGGTACTCGCCCGGCTCCAGCACGAATGTGGCCGGGCGAATGGCGTCCATGACCGCAGGCAGCGCGTCCCTGCGCGGCGCCCACTCGCCGTATTCGCGGTTGATGCAGACGAAGTACTTCTGCATGAAGGCGCCCTTGGACCGGCCCAGCAGCGCCTGGTCCACCATCTTGCACTGGCCAAACACGTCCTCAAGACCGTTGCTGGTGAAGCTGCCGGTCAGCCCCCAGCGGTATTTGAACCAGCCGATGATTTTCTCCAGCGCCTTGAAGCGCTTGCCGGCGGGGTTTTTTAGCCGCGTCAGTTCGTCGAACACGATGCCGTCAAACGACCCGATCCCGCCGGGGATGCGTTCGATGTTGTCGTAGTTCGTCACCACCACTTGCGCGTCACCCGCGAAGGCGTCCACGCGCTGCTTGGGCGTTCCAACGGCCACAGCCACCTTCATGCCGGGCGCCCACTTGGGCGCCTCGACCGGCCAAACATCCGTGCAGACGCGCTTCGGCGCCAGCACCAGCCAGCGCTTGACGTGCCCATCAGCCAGCATGGCTTGCATGGCGGTTAGCGTGATAGCCGTCTTGCCCGCCCCCACCGGGGCCAGGATCATCGCGCGGTCGTGCGCGTAAAGGAAGTCCGCCGCTTCATCCTGATACGGTCGCAGTTTCATGAGCGCACCTTAGCGACAGCCCATGCCCACACCGCGCCACCAAGCACTTTCGCCGCGAACTGAAGCGCGATGATTTGCGGCATAAGCACACCAAAAGCCAACGTGGGGAACATGATT
>Ga0164292_10004365_pt1 | contig 11509 bp, 9 predicted proteins | sample GEODES117metaG_FD_111486 | JGI IMG/M metagenome (GOLD analysis project Ga0164292, IMG submission 111486) | Eutrophic lake water microbial communities from Lake Mendota, Wisconsin, USA - GEODES117 metaG | ecosystem: Environmental > Aquatic > Freshwater > Lake | place: USA: Lake Mendota, Wisconsin... | reverse complement strand
AATTTGTGCTCCAAATCTCTAATGATTAATGCTGCTTCATAGATAGCTGATTTTGCTTCTTCTAACAATTCAGGAAACTCATCACACATATGTCTGAATAATTGACAACCCATCTTTGAATGTAGGGATTCATCTCTAACACTCCACTTCATTTGTTGTCCAATTCCTTTTAATAGGTTTCTCATTTGGAATGAATATAGAACTGCAAATGATGAGTATAGTGCTACACCTTCAGCAAATGCCGAAAAAATAGCAAGTGAACGAGCAACCTCAACTCTAGCTTTGTGATTTGTTTGTAAATCAGTAGGAGTCCAATCTGCGGTTGTATTTGTTAATAATTCAAATCTCTCCTTCATAACATCATCGTGCATAAAACCTGCAAAATCATCCAATCCTAAAGTTTCATTCAAATACGAATATGCAACCGAATGTATTGTTTCTTGCGAACCAAACGCCATTGCCATTTGTTTAATTTCGTGTTTTGGAAACCATTTAGTTACCATCCCCGTCCAATAATCGGAAACCGCACATTCAGTTTGGGCAAAACCCAATAGAATATTTCCTACTAAATGTTTTTCTTCTTTTGTTAAATTTTCATTCCAGTCTTTAACATCTCCTTGCATTGGGATTTCGGTATGTAACCAAAATGCCTGCATTTGCTTCAACCACCCTTCGGTGTAATAGTCTGGATATTCAAATGGTTTGTACGCTATTCTTTCTGTAAATAAATTGCTCATATGTAATTATCTTTTTGTATGCTTTAGGTTTTAATAAATACAACCAATCTTAACTTCTCATACAAAAAATTGCATGTTTTTTTAACTTTTTATTTTTATATTTTTATATATCTTATCCTAGTCCAGATACCGGCTTTACTGCCCCACCCAACGGCATAGTATCCATATATTTTTTGTGTAATAATTGCCTTTCTTCTTCAGCTCCACTATTACTTTCTTTCCGTGCTAATATCCCATCTGCTGAATTTGCATCAAATACTTCAATTATTCCTTTATTAGTATCCATTTTAGTTGGGAATGTGATACCATCCATACCAAAACGATTTTTCATAACGTGAACCCTAGCAGTATTGTTTAGTTTATCCTTTGATTTTCTACTAACACTCATAATAAAATCTGCATTCATTACTTTAGCGTATGAATCTGCAATCTTATCAGCTTCAATAACCTCTGAATCTATACCACTTCTATTTGTTTGTGATGCTGTCCAAATTGGAATACCTAACTCACCACCCATTCCTCTCAATTCAATGTACACACCACCTTGCTCCCCATATGTACTATCATTCTTATTTGAGTGTGATAGTAGTAAATCGGCATAATCTACAATGATTAAATCAGGTTTATTACCAGCTGCTGTCATCTTTTCAATGTGAGCTTCAATCTTTTTGGATGATACACCCTTTGGTGGGAAATACTTAATCAATAACTTACCTGCTAATGATTTTATTTTTCTATGTACTAAATCTCTATTATCAACCAAATCCGCAGATGGGATACTAGTAAAGATTGTATCGTATCTCTCACCTACATAGTTTTCGGATAGTTCCAATGAGTAGTGAACAACACTCTTACCTGCTTTAACTGCAGCCGCTCCGATTGCTGCAAGAACCCAAGTCTTACCAACCCCAGAAGGTGCCACTACAACCCCTAACTCACCCGGTCCTAAACCTCCGTTCATTAATTCGGTAATAACCTCCCACGGAGTAGCAATGGTATCTCTTTTCTCATCCTCAATACGAGCTATGTAATCCAATAGATAATCATGTCCCAAATCGGTTTCAATACCAACTTTCATTGCCTTATCTACTAAATCCTTAATCCTATCGTAATTACCCGCTTTGAGTAAATCTACCGATTGTATAATTACCTCTTTTAGATTCTGATTGATACAAAATGATGAGAACTCCTTCTTTACATAATCCGTATCATCTTGTCCAACTTGGGTATAAACTACTTTAAGTTGCTCGATTATGGTTTTTTGTAAAGATGGATTATCTACTTTGGATATTTCTGATTTGAATACATCCAATGTAGGTTCTTTCTTAAACTCATCAAAATAATCTTTAATTGTTTCAACTATCCATTTATTAGCTTCCGATTCAAAAAACTTCTTATGTATAATATCACTTAACGAATCCAAAAGTTTAGCATCCGTCAATAATACAGATATTACTTTTGATTGAAACGATTGACCGTATTTAGATAATGTATCTAATGCTTCTGCCATTTATTTTTATTTAACTATAATGTTTGAAAATGTTGATTTTAACCAATCGTTAATATCACTCCAATTTTGTAGGATTTTGTATTTAGCTCCTACCTTAAAGAACTCCATCTTTTCAAACTTCTTATTTGGTTCTCTAAACCTATCTAAAATTTTCATCTTTTCGTTAGTGGAAATTATAGGTTCGGTTAATTGCATTAATTGTTGATTTCTTAAAATAACATCTTTATTAGCTACAATATCAGAATATAATTTAGATTCTTTGATTTTAGTTTCCGCAATATCAAAAAACTCATCAAATTCTATCTTTCTATCTTCACTTAACTCTGGGAATCTTTTTAGTACTGTCTTTAATCCACATCCCTTTACACCCGGAATATTATCCGAATTATCCCCATCCAACGTTCTGAATAGAAGTAGATTTTGTGGATATAAGCCATACTCTTCAAATACCGCTTTCCTATCATATTTTTTCTTTTTAGTTGGAGAATAGATTGTGACCTTATCATTTACCAATTGTAGGAAATCCTTATCAGTAGATACGATTACACACTCTTCATCCTCACCCAATAGTTGTGTAGTGATGTGTCCGATAACATCATCTGCTTCGATACCATCATACACCATTGTTGTAACAGGCAAACTATCTAATATATCCACTAACCAAACGAATTGGCGTTTCATAGATACCTGCTCATCTTCTTGGGTCATCATTTCGGGGTATTGTCTATTAACTCTGAAACGATTCTTACCTCTTTCAGATTTATACCCCTCATAAATCTTTTTTCTACCATTAGAACCACCCTTACCATCAAAAGTAAGGATAACTCTTGTAGGGTTAAATTGGCGAATGCCAAACCCTATTGATTTCAATGAACCAATAACTCCACCCGTATGGTCACCATCCTCATTCATTGTAGGATTGGTTGTCCAACTACGGATGAAGGTATTTAGTCCATCAATGATAAGAACTCTACTATTTCTCACTCTTTGAGAGTTTGAGTCGTGTTCCGTTTCTACTTCATTGAGTAATTTTTTGTAAAGTTCTTTCATTTTGTTTGTAACATATTAGTTAATTAATCTCCAATAACTTCCGAATCTACAAATAGTTCATCTGAATCGATTGTACTACCTTTTTTGTATTGTAAGATGGTTGCCTCACAAATACGCTTGTAAATTTGGTCTTTAACTGATTGATTAGTTTCCAACAATTCAGGAAAATCCTTTGATTGGAACTTAATTTCCTCACCGGTATCGGTATCCACATAAGTGTACCAAGCACCAGATTGTTTAAGTAAGCTATTGTCTTTCATACTACCCAACCAAGCTCCGTAGTTATCAATACCTCTATCAAAGAAGATATCAAAATCCGCCGTTCGTAATGGTGGGCCCATACGATTCTTTACAACCTGACAACGAACTTTAATTCCCACAATTTGGTCATTTCCATTCTTGTCTTTTGCTTTAATTGTACCCATACCCTTCAATCGTAAACGAACCGAAGCATGAAAAGCGATTGCTTTACCACCAGAAGTTGTCCACGGGTCAGAGAATGGCATAGCGTTCATCTTCTGTCTTAATTGATTTGTAAAAACCAAAGTGATTTTCTGTCTACCAATTAAGTTAGTGATTTTACGCATTGCTTTTGAGATAATGATTGCCTTATCGGTAGCGTATCCGTCTTTATCGTAATCAGCATCCATCTCCTTTTTAGTTGATGCTGCTGCTACTGAATCCACTACGATAGTTACATACTTATCCTTTGATGCAACTCTCACTTTTTCGATAATCGTTTCGGTGTACTCAAAACACTCTTCCACAGTTTCAGCTGCTACATAAAGCATTTTAGATACATCTACTCCAATTGCGTTTAAGAACTCCGCACTTACTGCATTTTCAGTATCAATTAATACTGCCAATCCACCTAACTTTTGCGTTTCGGCAAGAAGGTGGGCGGATAAGAGCGATTTACCACTCTGCTCCAACCCAGTAACTTCGGTAATTCTACCAACAGGCAATCCACCATAAGGGCGATTTGAGATAGCCACATCCAACAATGATGCTCCAGTTGATACCCAACCTTCTACATTTGTAGGTGCTTCATCCGAATCCAAAAAGAATGCCACTTTTTGGTCTTTAGATTGTTTGTTTAGAGTTTCAGCAAGTATATCTGCTAACTCAATTTCCTTTTTTGCCATAATAACTTATTTTAGTTGTTGAAAAGGTCATCAAATGCAGATGTTACATCATCTAATTTCTTAGTTGGTGCTGGTGCTTCCGTTACTGCCTCCACTTTCGGTGTTGGTGTTGGAATTACCGATTCCGCAGGTGATGCCGTTGAAGATAATGTTTGAGCCGATACTGATGTTTCTAATTCATCATCACCGGTTGCAGATGGGTTTAACCATCCCTCTAACACACTTTTCAACTCTGAATAAGTTAATTCTTGATAAAGGTCTGTGATTTCCATTTGGCTTGTAAGGAATTTCTTAGTTTCCTCCGCTGATTCTACCAATGGTGTTTCTTTTGGTTTTACTCTGATTGTTGTAACAGGGTATGATGTACCACTATCTTCAGCCGATACAATCTCAACAGTGATATCTCTACCAATTGTTGGGTCAGTAATATCGCCGTAGTCTGGGTCAGCCATATATCCTAAGATTTCTTGGTAAACAGTCTTACCAAATCCCCAAAAACGAACACCTTCTCCTTCTTCACCTCTTACCAATACAGGTACGAATGTACGAAGTTTCGGCTCCATCTTTTTCGCTGCTTTCCAATCTTCCTTATCACCCATACGCTTTAATTTGTCAGCGAACTCAACAATTGGGTCCGGTCTGCCAAATGACATTGGAGATAAATAAGATTTGTTGTTAATGTTGTAATGAAAATAAAGTTCGATAAAAGGATTTTCTTCGTTGAACTTATATGGGACTAATCGGATTTGATGTTTGCCCGGTGCTGGTTTCCACAATTCTACTTTCTTCGATGTGGTTGATTGCAGTTTGTTCAGTCTGCCTCTGATAGCATCTAAATTAATAGCCATTTTTTTGAGTTTTAAGAGTTTATGATTTATGGTTTTATTTTGGTGTCTGTCCTACACCGACGTCCTATATAAATATAACGTTCTTACAAAGATACGAAGAATATTTGATAATACCAAATGTTTTTTTAAACTTTTTTTTATGCAGATATTTTTCATATAATTGTAACAAAGATACTAATAATTTGTTACAAATCCAAACAAAAAAGGGAAAACTTTCGTTCTCCCTTTTGTTTATCGTATGATTGATTCTTTTACTAATTGTTGGAGTTGATTAACTGCCAACCTAGCTTCGTTTTGTGTTATAGTATCACCTTTCTTTTCTGCATTATATTCTTCAACTGCTTTTGCTATTATTTCATTGGGTATATCCATTTTTTCTATATTATCGGCTATTACTGAAAGAAATTGCTCCATTGCCTTTTCTTCATCACTATCAGTATCACCAGCAAATAATGCTGCCTTACCAACCCCAGCTATAATAGTTTCTTCAACAACATGCGGAATGAATCCACTAACACACTTTGCGGCAAATGCACCAGCACCAGCTCCCAATCCACCTGTCACAACACCAAGTACAACCCCTAATGCAAACTTTTTAGCAACACTTTTTACTGCTTTCTTTTGTGGTTCGGTCATATCAATACCATCTTTCCACATTGCAATTCCTGTTGCAGCATCTTTAAATGTATGAACTTCGTGTTTAAACCCTTTTTTAAGAGCATGGTAAGCACCGACTGCTTTATCTTTTAATGCCTTACCCCAACTTCTTCTTTCTGGAGAATCTCCTTTATGTAATTTTTCTTTAAAAAATGCCTTTTCTTCTTCTGCCCAATCTTTGATACCATCTTTAATTGCTCTAACATACACTTTTGGTTTTGTTACTGCGGTTTTTACATTTTTTCTTAAACCAGCTTCATCATCACTACCTGATGAATGAGCTGCTATTTTAGCTTGTGTTTCTTTTTCTGTATCCATTCTAGCTGCCATAGCAGGGTCTGCTGTAAATAATTGAGCTTTTACTTGTGGTGATGGTTCGTTTGAGGATGGTTTTTCAGATTGCGGTGTTTTTTCATCACCACCTTTTTTAGTATTATTAATTGATGGTACTGATTTTCCATCTTTTTCACTACCCAATGATTTGTTTATTGCTTTTCTTTCTGGTGTCCCATCCTTTGGAAGTGTTTTTTCAGCAGCAATTCTACCTGCACTATCTTTGGGTAATCTTAACAAATTACCAACAATACCTTCGGTATCTTCACCTTTGGAGTTTTTGTATTTTATCTTTTTATTTAACGCAGGATTACTAAAATTTTTATCATCTGCCTCCGTTACTAACTTTGATAATCTAATCATTGAAAATATATTTATTATATACTATAAATATTGTGAAATAAAAAAGGAGGAATAAATCCTCCCTTTTTTTATGCTAATAAGTGATAGTATTCTTTGAAGTGTTTGATTCTGTCTGCCAAACCAATTGTACCTCCGTTTACTCTTTTAGTAATCTTTGTTACAACTGCATCCGAACTTCCTTCATCTGCCATCTTATGTAATCCATTTTTAGAAAAAAACCAAGCTGCTGATAATAATGCATATGGACCAGCTACTTTATCCTGATTAACTGTCATATCTTCACCAATTGATTTACCAAATGCAGTATAATTTTCTTTTCCAGTCAATTGGATATATCCTCTTCCTCTGAATTTGTATCCCTCTCCACTACTTTCAGGTCCGTTACCCATTCTACCACCATATACTCTATTTGCAATCTTTTCCGGCTTTCTTTCGTAAGCTGCTGCTAATGCTGAAGTTGGGAAGTACTTTTTGAATATACCCATCAAACCTTTTGCAGAATAGTTTAGGTTTTCTTGCGTTGCACGGAATCCTCCACTTTCGTGTCCACATTGTGCTAAGAAGTGTGCTAATCTTAACGGTGTATTGATACCGAACTTTGCAGCAGTATCAGGAATCATTGCAATTACATTATCAGGAATATGACCTTTTAATTTTGCCAAATTCAATCCAGCTACACTTACCACCGGTGTAGATGAAACAGGTTGTGGTGCAGGTACAGTAGCGGTTGGTTGTGCTACTGGTTTTGGAATTTGGGTAACTCCCATAATTTTGTTCCAAGTATTAGGTCCAACAATACCATCGGCAGTTAAACCATTCTTTGCTTGCCATGCTTTTACAGCATCTTCCGTTTTAGGACCGAAGTTACCAATTGGTTCTAAACCCAATTTGGCTTGTAACTTCTTAACATCTTCGTTATTATCGCCTCTTTTTAATAACATTTCTTAAATATTGTTTAATTAGTGGTTGTAACTTCTTCTTTTTCCTCACCAAATGATATTACCTCAAAAACACGAGTTTGTATCTTTTTAGTTCCGGTTGCGTTTGTTAATATGATTGAATTCTTAAACTTAGGCCAATCAATTACAAAATTGGAGTTCAATACCCCACCATTCTCCTCTTTAACTAATTCGTTAAGAGCATTAATTGTGTATAAGGTATTAGATTCCTTTTTTCTATGTATTAATATAGTGTTTTCTAACGGAGTTGCCGGTTGAAAAGCTGTATCTATGTTGTATGTAATAAACAATTCCTCTAAATTGGATTTGTTTTGTAGAATATAAATATAGTTGTAAACTATATGATATATTTCTCTAATTTGTTGTAGAGTGTTTTGTAACTCTTCTTTTGTTGTAAACGTGCAAAGTAACTGTGTCTTCATCTATCCTTCTTTGTAATTCTTATTCATAAATAAATATTAAATTACAAATGAAACATAGTTTTGGAGTTATTTTTTAGCTTTACTCTGCAAACAATCTCTGATGTCTTTACCAAAATAACTTGCTACTTTTTGAGTAGTACCTGCGGTTCTCCACTGGTCATTAAATAATTCAACTTCTTTACCCTCATTCATCACACTTACCTTTTCACCACCAGGTGTTATTCTTGATTTTTTCAAAAGATGTTCTTTAAGTTCACGCTTACCTTTTGGTGTACTTAAATCCCCAGTATATCCACTTTGTTCAGCCATACAACTTCTAATCATAGATGGCTTTATACCATTAAAACCCATTTGTATTAATATTGCATCATCATCTTCATCATTCAAATCTATGTAAGTTTCCAAATGCATTGCATCCATTACACCAGAAATATAAGCTTGTGCATGTTTTCCATTATCCGCATTAGGTCTTCTATTCGGATGATACCCATCAGGTTCATCATCTTCAAATAATTTTTCAGTTACTTCAGTATGAACAGCCGTTACAATATCTTTTTCAGTCTGCTTTATAGCCACAGTTTCTTCGTTCACACCAAACTCTCCCAATTTAATTGCGATTTTTCCAAAAGGTTCATATGGTAATCCTATTTGACCTAAGTTTTTGATAGGTCCAGTTTCTTTACCATCATCTTCTTTATAAAAAGTTCCCTCATCTTTTTCTATAATACGTGAGTTTCCATCTCCATCATATAACCTACTATTAGAGTATTCGTTCATTAATTCTAATTTTTCTTTAGTGGATAAGTTTTCCCAATCGTTACCTTTAGATTGAATGTATTTTGAAAATTTATGTTTACCATCGGTAGCAATACCATTTAAGGTATCCATATAACTTTTCATTTTTTTAGATTCACATGCAGCAACTACCGAATCATCAATTTTTATTTTAGCTTGACTTTTTACTGTAGCTGCAGCTGCATTGGAAACTTTTTGAATACCTTCTTCAATTGTTGTAGAAACGCCTTCCGATACATCACTTCCAAACTTAATTTGCATTAATCTTAATCTTTGTGCTGGAGTTGTATTATTTTGCGGGTCTCTAATTTCGGAATCTTTTTTGTTTGAAATGCTAACTATTGTAGTTCTTTCATTTTTATCTTTTCCTATTGCAAATGTATCATGATAAGTTTTAAACTTTTTAAACAATTTTAATTGATGTTCATAATAAGATTTATTATCACCTTCCGATTTTACAACCATATCTTCTAAGTGAGCTTGAACTGCATCATTTAACTCTGTGGTTGATTGTACAATTTTATATGGTTGTGAAGTATCTAATTTGGATTGATTCAATATATTGATGGTAGATAATCCCCCAGCATATGCAGCTCGCATCCATTCAACATACGACTTATCTTTTTTATCAAATCCTGTTTTTCCTGGTTTATAAAATACACCATCTAAATCCAATTCAGCTTTCTTTAAATTAACTTCCGCAAATACTTCTCTTTCAGCCAATATTGTTAAAAATTCTTCACTATTTGATTCCAATCCTAATGAATTAGCAAATCTTTTTTCTTCGGCATTTGGGTTTCTACCACGTAATTCTTCTAATTTTTTTTGTACCTTTTCAGAATTTTCGGATTTAAATGTATCCAAATTATTAATTGCCTGACAGAATTTAGATTCACCCTCACTAGCCACAGGACCACCAGCCCCAGCTATACCTTTTTCTCTATTTAATTCAACCTCATTTTGGTATTTAGTTATTGTATCAAAATTACCTTCATTTAAGTCATTAACAATTTCTTGTTGAGTAGGTCCATTAGGTGCATCTTTATAATTTTTATTTTTGGTATCAAATCCACTTCTATCAACATTTGTAGCTTCTTCTTTTGATTTGGGTTGCTCTTTTGATTGAGGTTCTACTTTTGGTTCTGGTGTTTGCTTCTCACCACCTCTTTGTGATTGGTAATCACCACCAAACAAATCCGAACCTGCTACTTTTTTAGGTTTATCTTCATCATCGGCTTTCATTGTGTGAGTTCCATCTTTTACAGCCGCATCTCTTGCTTCCTTTGATTTAAATACGGAAGTTTTACCTGTATCTTTTTTGGTTGCGGTAAATGTATCATCCGCTTCCATTAAATTTTTTAATAGTTCGTGTTTTATTTCACCCAACCCCATTTCGGTTAATACTAAAGATAGTTCGGTTAAATGTTTTGAGTTCTTTGGATTTGGCATACCATTATCCACTCTATAAGCCCACTCTTCTAATATATTGTTAATTAAAGACATTATTTTTCTATTTTATTAGGTTATGCTTAACCAATTGTTTGAATAAGTATTCTGATATCTTCCTATCCGATGGAAAATGTACACCACTTAATTCTCTTACTCTTTTTATTTTGTGATAAAATTTATCTATTTCTTCTGCCGCTTCAGGTTTTATTTTTCCAAAGTGATATAATGTTACTAAAAAATCTAATGAATGTCCTGATGGGTATGATGCCGAATTTGCATCGGTTGTTACTATTGCATACAATTCCAATCCCAATTCTCTTGCCAATTGATATGGTCTTGGGCGGTTGAATTTATCTTTAAGATAAAACAATACCGGGTCTATATCAAAACACCAATTCTTTACCTGTTCGGTAGTGACATTTAATCCCAATTTTCTACCAGCTAATGCTAAAAAATCGTGATGATTATGCTCTAATAATTTACAAAATTTAAAGTCATCAGCATCAGCTTTTTTTGTAATTTCAACCAAATATTCTAATTCCTTTTTGGTTTCATCTGATGAATTGGTTGGAAATGGATGATTTTCTAATATATCCTTTACTATACCCTTATTAATACAATCCTGTAAGATACCAGCTCTATCAGCTTTTACCTTATCATCTTGCTCTTTGGGTGGATTACCAAATTTTATATCATCCAAATTCATATATATAAGTATTAATTGAAAAGAAACTCATTTCTAATCAAACATTTTGTTGTTGGTATGCTGCGGTTTAAATAACCTATATTTATTTAAATTTAAATCCGGTCAATTTTTCTATTTGTGTAATCGGTACTTCGTTATTTTGGAATCCATCGGCCGGTGATAAATCATTGTTGAATAGATATGCGTGCCATTTTCCTGCTACCTGAACTACTTTCCAGCATTGTGTAGGAACTGATACTAACCCTATTTTCTTTGCTTCACCAACTGAACCACTCCATACTCTTACTTTTGAACTAATCATTGCCCAATTTCGGGTTGCAGTTTCTAATGATTTCCAATCCCCTGCATTTAATCTATGAGTTTGTGCTACCATATTACTAAAATAGAAACATTCATCCTGCACCGCTTGAGTTTGACAAAGGTTGTCCGCCGCCGGCATTACATGTCCTCTATCGTATCCACTTTTTAGGTAATAAAATGCAATATTAGTTTCATCTACCAATTGTGGGTCAGGTTTAAAGTTATCTTTTCTTTT
>Ga0164292_10004360_pt1 | contig 11513 bp, 8 predicted proteins | sample GEODES117metaG_FD_111486 | JGI IMG/M metagenome (GOLD analysis project Ga0164292, IMG submission 111486) | Eutrophic lake water microbial communities from Lake Mendota, Wisconsin, USA - GEODES117 metaG | ecosystem: Environmental > Aquatic > Freshwater > Lake | place: USA: Lake Mendota, Wisconsin... | reverse complement strand
TAGTTCGCGGACCCCAGCCTCCAACTGCCGCTGCTTCTCCGCATCGGCCAGGAAGTAATGCTCCAATTCCTCCTGCACCTGGTGCAGCTGGAGTAAAGACAGTTCCGCCGCTTCTCGCGCCTTGCGCAGCTCCGTTTCCCTGCTGAACAAGCGTTGCTCCAGCTCCGCCAGTTGCGGTTCCAATCGCTGACGCAAAGCTTCCAGTTCCTGTTCGTAGGCGCTCGCCTGAGCAGACTTGGCCAGTTCGTGGGCGCTCTCCTGAGCAGCCTTGCTGCGCCGCAGCTCCTCCAGATCGCGGACACCAGCCTCCAACTGCCGCTGCTTCTCGCCCTCGGCCATGGAGTGGCGCTCGCGTTCTTCCTGCACCTGCTGGTGGAGCTGCAGCAGGGTCGTTTCCGCTGTCTCCCTCGCCTCGCGCAGTTCTGTGTCCCGGCCGGCAAGGCATTGCTCCAGCTCGGCTAATCGCGTTTCAAACTGCCGACGCAAGACCTGCAGTTCCTCTGCGTGGGCACGCTCCAGGACGGCCTTGCTCTCTTCGTGGTGGCTCTCCTGAGCGGCCTTGCTGTGCCGCAGCTCCTCTAGATCGCGGACACCAGCCTCCAACTGCCGCTGCTTCTCCGCATCGGCCATGGAGTGACGCTCTCGTTCTTCCTGCATCTGCTGGTGGAGCTGCCGCAGGGTCGTTTCCGCTGTCTCCCTCGCCTCGCGCAGTTCTGTGTCCCGACCGGCCAGGCATTGCTCCAGCTCGGCTAGTCGCGTTTCGAACTGCAGACGCAAGACCTGCAGTTCCGCTTCATGGGCACGCTCCAGGACGGCCTTGCTCTCTTCGTGGTGGCTCTCCTGAGCGGCCTTGCTGCGCCGCAGTATCTCAAGATCGCGGACACCAGCCTCCAACTGCCGCTGCTTCTCGCCCTCGGCCATCGAGTGGCGCTCTCGTTCTTCCTGCGTCTGCTGGTGGAGCTGCCGCAGGGTCGTTTCCGCTGTCTCCTTCGCCTCGCGCAGTTCGGTGTCCCGACCGGCAAGGCATTGTTCCAGCTCGGCTAGTCGCGGTTCGAACTGCAGACGCAAGGCCTGCAGTTCCGCTTCATGGGCACGCTGCTGGGCGGCCGTGGCCTGTTCGTGGTTGCTTTCCTGATCGGCCTTGCTGCGCCGCAGCTCCTCCAGATCGCGGACACCAGCCTCCAACTGCCGCTGCTTCTCCGAATCGGCCAGGAAGTAATGCTCCAGATCCTCCTGCACCTGGTGCAGCTGGAGTAAAGACCGTTCCGCCGCTTCTCGCGCCTCGCGCAGCTCCGTGTCCCTGCTGGCCAGGCGGTTCTCCAGCTCTGCAGACGCCGCCTGGAGCCGTTGATTCGCATAAAAAACTTGCAGTAGGGCGTCTCCCTGCTGTCCGGCCTGTAGCAAGCGCTCTCGGTAGCGTAAATCCGGATCGCGGCCCAACAGCGAGGCGCGGAGCTCAAGATCGTGGTAGCAATCAAGCAATGCGGGTTCGTCCTCGAGCAAGCTGAGGCACACCGAAGCCAGAAGCGACGGGATTGGCAGGGGTAAAGCCGGGGATGGGGAGGCGTCGTCGCCGTGGTCAAACCAACTGCGCAGAGCCTGCGAGCCCAGCCGTTGCAGCTGGGAGATTGCCAGCAGTGGCTGCCCTGGGCGCTTCGACCAATCGAGCAGACGTCGATAGCCTTGCAGGAGGCTCTGAGCCGTGAGGCTCTCGGTTTCGGGCGCCGACCCCACCATGGCGATCAATCGATCCGGGCTGTCGTACAGCAGCAGGGACTCGGCGTCGGGTAGGGCGGACCAGCCCTCCGCCGGCCAAGGTTGCAATCCAGCTTCGTTGAGCATGCTCAAGGCCGTTGCAGACAGCTGGAACGGCGTAACCCAGTACCGCATGGTGAAAGCACTCCAGCCTTCGTACTGAAGAGGTTATACGGCAGTGGCTAGTTGCCATAGCCAATAGCCCTGCGAGGAAGCGGATCCCCACAGAAAACCCGGTCCGATCAACGACGATTCAATTAGGTACGGGGGCTTCCAAACCCGGACCACCCATCCCGCTTCAGAAGTAGCCTAGCGTCCATGGCCAACCCTGGCGACGCGTCCACAAGACACTGCTAGAGAGAGTCACCGGACCTCTTGAGTTAAACCACTCGAAGGGGACTGGACCTATTGTTTCAAGATCCATGTCCTCAAAAGAAACAACCGCAGTAGCGTCCGACCACGGCAGCGGGGAGGAGATCACGGTGTGGGTGGGTGTTCCCGGCCTGGCCAGAGGGTTGCCCAGCTCGGGGAGCTTGCTGGTGGTGGAGGCCGAGCCCCAAAGAGCGCAAGAACTCAGGCAAGTGCTTCGAGATCGGCCAGAGGTGCTGGTCTGCGAGGAGGTGCTGGCGGCTGAAAACGAGGCCACGGTGCGTTGGCACCGGTTTAACGATACGCGGTTGAATGGGCCGAGCAATCTCACGATTTGGCAGCAGAATTTCCCAAACTTGCGACAAATTGATGAAGAACAGCGCTGTGGACGACGCCTCGGCGACCTGCTGGACAACTGGGTCCCGCGCGAAGGGGAACAGGCTCTGGCACCGCTGCACCTCGTGCTGCGCCAGGGAGACCCCCTGGCGGCCCTGGATGGACTAGGGCCTTGGATCAGTCATCTGCAGACGGTGCAACTAATGCTGCCATGGCCAGAAGCAACGATGCAGCTAGCAGAGGCCTGGCTCGCGGAGCAGAATTTTAGCCAAGATCCGCAAACTTCGGCGATGTGGAATCGCGACCCAGTTGCCACAAGAGACTGGTTGCTGAAGGAGAAAGAAAAGGAAAAACAAGACCTGCTTTTTATCAACCAACAGCTGAACAGAGATTGCGCGACAATGCGTGCAGAGAGGGATAATGTAGTGGCCAAACTAGAACAACTTACTACGCAATGGGAGGAACATAAAGAAGCGCAGCATCAAACCCTCTCAGAAATCCAGCAGTTACAGATTGAGGCCAAAAAGCTCAGAAGCCAGCTGGAAGACGTCCAAAAAGAGCTCCAACAAACAACCGGCGATAAATTGGAGTTACAGCAAAAGCTCCAGACGGAGGAAACCACAAGCCTCAACGACAGACAAGCAATAAAAGGCCTATTGCCCTTAGAGCTTTACAGAGAGGTAAGCAGTGAGCTTAGCGATCTCGATGATGATCAATTGATCCTCCATTACCTGCAACATGGCCGACACGAGACGCCCCTAAAGACCTATGTGGAACTAAATGCCGAACTAAAAGCGAGTCTCATACAGAACGAACAAGCTGAGGCCAAACTAAATCAACTGGAGGCACAGTTTAGGTTAACTCATCAGCAGCTCGAAACACTGAAAGATGTATTTGCGAGATTAGCCGACAGGCAGCAATCACCAACGCAAGAAAAAGAGGGATGACGGATGTTTTTTCACTGACAACCTCTGGTGCCTGGCGAAAGCTCAGTCGCTTCAGCGTTGATGCCAGTAAAGTTAAAGAGATGACGGTGAACGACACTCAATTACATGCCATCAACTATCTAAGTATAGCTCCTTACTCAACCGAAGATGGCACCCATTATCTGGCAGAAGTGGCCAACGAAGATGCGCTCGCAGCTTGCAACCTTTCCCTGTATAGAGCAAGCTTGCTTTTCGCCTACAAGCATGTTATCAACAAGGATTATCATCGTGCGCACGAGGAATGCTGCCATGCAATCAGCAATCTAGAAGCAGGACTAAACCGCCTTGGCATAACACCTAAGCCGCAACAATATGATCTCATGAAAAGCGCACGCGGTTTCGTCAACAGTCTTACTAGCCAAGCCGAACTTCAGCAGGCAAGAACAACAGGCAAGATCGCTTCACACCTAGTATTTATCCTTGGCATGCACCGAAGTGGAACATCAGCAATCACCGGCATGCTGGCCCAGGCGGGATTTGCCGCACCGACAGATCAGATGCCTGCAAACATAGTAAACCCCAAAGGGTTTTGGGAATCATTAAGCATTGCAAGGCTCAATGAAGACTTCCTGGAAAAAATGGAAAGCCATTGGAGCTCTTCATTGCCGCTGCCAGCAGACTGGGGCGAAAGCATCAGCGCGCGAGAATGGCGAACTTCGCTGTTAAACTTGATTTCCGAAGTCTTTAGAGGAGCAGAGCTGCCGACAATTAAAGATCCTAGGTTTTGCACATTAATCCTTGGGCTCGAATCCTGGCTTCAATCGAGACTAATTGACGCTAGCTTTATCATACCAATCAGAAATCCCCTAGAAGTTTACAATTCTCTAAAGAAAGCTCAGGGCACTGATCTTAACAACGCCTTGCGTCTATGGATTCATTCGATTCTCACAACAGAGAAATTCACTAGGGGCTACAGAAGAAAGCTCATCAGCTTTGATATCCTTATTCAGGATCCAGGCAGAGTTCTAGAGGCTTGCCTCAACCTCGTTGAACATGGCACAGATCCTGAAAAGACATCAAGCTTTGTAGATTTCAAAACTGAGGGCCGTCCCGAAACCTTTGATCAAGCAACAGCATTTATCGATAAGAGCCTGAGAAGGCAACGGGCAGTCATCACAGAAAAGGACCTTTCAGAAACAGGACGTACTCGCGATAACAGGTTGATCAATCTGGCGGACGAGACATATCAGGCAATCCTTTCTATCATTACAGATGACGAAGGCATATCGAGAGTTCTTGATGAGATAGCTCCAAGACTCCTCAGCGCCCTGGCTTAGTGAATAGCCGCTCAGAGCAGTCAACTCTTGATTGGCAAAGCTAGCAGATCCAACGCATTTGGACCAAATAATTCGCAATCAAAGCGAGACGGCGAGATAGTGGCCAATCCATTCATCGCGAATCCCTCGTAAATCTGCTTCCTTGATCTCGAACCGCTGCAAACTTGCACGAATGGAATCGACATCGAGGAGATCAGCGCATCGGCAGTATTCGAGCAGTTCGGGGAGCTCATCGGGTATGCGAATAGGACGTTCAATCACATGCTTCTCTTGAGCCTTCCGGCGATAGTAGCCGGCCTCGTGATGGCGCTGGATCAGCTCAAGCCGCCGGGTGTAGTACTCACGAACGAGCGCCTGACGGGTTTCCGTAGCGGCAGGACCAGCTTGTCGCAGTAATGCTCGTCGCATCGCGTCGTCGTGCGGCTTGCGAGCAACGACGGCGAAGCTAGCAGCAAGACTACGTGACGAAAAATCATCAAAGCCGTCGAGAAGGGGGCTGGCTGGAGAAAGGTCTCGCCGCATCTCGTCGAGCACGCCCCCTAATGGCATGCCAAGGAGACGCTTCTGAAGATCGGTGGTTAGGCAACCGAGGTACCTGTCAATGGCCATCGTGACTGTCATGAGCGGGCTCGACGATTCAGGCACGTATGATTCGAGAAGCTCGTAATCACCGGCTAGATGGGTCTCCACAGCCTGAGGCGTCATGTTGTAGTAATGGCCGGGAAAACCGTGGTAACCCTGCATGAAGGCTGTGTCGATCCGGAAAATCCCTCCTGGTTTGAGGACCCGTTTAACCTCAGCGATGGCGGCCCACGGGTCATGAAGGTGCTCAAAAACCGCACCCGACTCAACAAGATCTATCGAAGCAGAGCGAAACGGGAGAGACTCCGCCTCACAAACAATGTCAACATTCGGGCAAGGCAGGACGTCCATCGAAATCACACGCGGGTCGGCTGAAGGGACATCCCCCGAACCCAGGTGCAGGATCACGGCATCTAGGCCCGCATAGTTATTACCAGGCAAGTATTCATCAATGTTCCGAGAGATATTGTTGCCTGGTGGAGCCGCTAAATGCATGGCAAGAATCGTGCGAACAAGGATCGGCTTACCATCGACGAGAGGGTAGGACTCTCCCGCCGTGCTCACGATCCGGCCGGCCTCAAACATCAGTGGGCTGCCAGAACGGGGGCACCTAAGCAGCGGTAACATTCGGGCGAGTTCCATGTCTGGTGCTATTGACCAAGATTTTAATGCTACCACTGACATCCATCGGGAAGGGAAATTCGCGACGAATCAATTTCGCAAACATACTGGAAACAAACCCATTCCGGTAACTGCCAGGAAAGATGACGCCCCTGCCGCCTATCAGGAGGGATTGGTCGCAATGGCTGATCTTGCGTTGAATCACCGACTGGCGCAGGGCACGCTCGGCGGCATTGTTCGTGGGTTCGATATCTTTGATCTTAAGGAAGTCCAGAGGCCATCGGCAACTGGCAACAACTTATGGCAGGGGCCGACCGTTTTTGTCCACTGCGTTCGCTCACCCGGCCGATGGCCCAACTCCACCACCTGCTCAAGTATGGCCACAAATGCTTAGCGGATCGGCCCGCAGGCTTGTTGCGATGCGGTGGTGGAGCTGGCCCCTGCATTGACATCATCATCATAGCGGTCCCATCACCCACTGCCAGCCGTGCTTGCCATCGGGATTGCCGCCATCCGCATTGCCGGTAGGAGCGCCGGTTTCTACCACGTAGACCACCGGTTGCTGGCGAGCAAAGGCGCTGGCCTGATTCATCGGCTGCTCCAGCGCGGCGCTCAGACCCCGGTGGATCGTTACGATCGTCCAGCAGCTGATCTCTTCTCCCAGTAGCTGATCAAGCAGCACCTGGGTCTTGCTGAAACTCAAAGGGAAAGCACTGCCAAGCAGACACACCAGGGCACTGAGCTTGGGCCCATAACTGGTCGCTTCCACATCCGCCGGCAAGGTGGCGCAGGTTCTGGTGGAGCAACAAGGGCACACCAAGCGGTGCAGACGATGTTCGATCACCACCGGCGTTATCGGCGGGATCTCGATCACCTGCTGGCGCAACGGCGCTGGATCTTCTCCCTGCAGCAACAGGCCGCAGCGGCGGCAGGCGTCCGGATGGTGCACCTCCATAGGTGCTCCACCACATCGTCAACGCGCTCCATCGGCAGCAGCTCCGGGCCAGCGCCGGGATGGCCCGGCTGGTCGCCCCGCTTGCGGCCACTGCCTTTGCGTCGCTCAGGCGGCTTAAACCCCGGGACATCGCTGGAGGGCGGTTTGAAGGAATTGCGGGAGCTGCGGCCGATCCGCTCCCGCAGGTTGGCCAGTTCGGTAGCCAAAGCGGTGAGCTGGGCTCGCAGCTGCTCGATCTCCTCCTGCTGAGCCAAGATGAACGTCCTGGCAGCGGCTGGCCACGTCCACCAGTACGCTTCTGAAATCCCAGCCGGTGGGGCGCCCATCGCAATCAATCTCTTCCTGAGATGCAAACGGGAATCAGGATATCGATAAGGGTACAGCAGGGATGAAGTTTGGGGGAACTGTCCCGACCCCTGAATGGGTACCCGCGATCTAACGGGCCCTCATCCACGCCTGTGGCCAGGGCTAAATCTGCTGGGCTGCGAACTGCGAATTCGAACAGGCCACCAACTCATTGGCGCTGCGGCTGAGGCCCGATGGGATGGAACCCGAGACGAAGCTGGCCCAGCAGAGGCTGCGTAGATCGATCTCCGGCGCGATTCACCCAGACTCCAAAGCCCCGGCATGGCGGGCCGCCACACCGGGGCTAGACAATGGGGTCGGATCACCATCCCTGTTGGGGTTATTCAGAGATTACTTGAAGCTTAATGCCGCGAACCGAACACGGTGCTGGACCCTCTGAAACTCGCAGGAGCCCTCGCAGCCAGTTCTCCTGGCCAAGCCTGAGTGCAAATAATGCAAGAATAAGAGCTGGATAATATTCCTTACGATACCCAGCGGGATGCTAGGATCACGAAGTGAAGTTGACTTCATAGCTGGAAAAAGCAAGTTGGCTGCGATTGTAAGCGAAGCTGCTAGATGAGGCACCAAAATCTACAAACACTTGCTTACAAAGGTCATTAACTTTTCTCAAGTGAAAAATTTTGTCGGCAAATACAGACGACTCCAACTAGAGCAATCCCCAAAGGGCATAATACCACCATCTTTTCGACTAGCAACGGCCATGACCAGAAGCAAAAACCAACGCCATGAATACCAAAAGGCAATTATTGGAGCTTCGGGGCTCATAAGCGAGGATCAGTTTAATGCCTTGCTAACAAGCGAAGGCATACCCACCCCAAAAGGATCCGATGGCATCAGCACCTATATCAATAATTGGCCAGAACTATCAACATTGTATCCCTACATTGAGTTTAACCATGCAGAATATATCGAGTCAATTGGCGGGATTGTCCGCTTATTAGGGCTCTCACCGCTTGCCCACGCGATTCAGACAAAATACTTTACAGGCAAAAAGGAAGGTACTCGCATGCTTTATATATCGCATGATGCTTCCCTTACGGGAGCACCAGCAGTCTTACTTGAAATAATTAAGGCAACCAATAAACTAGGCTGGCAATCCCAATGCTTAATTGGAGGTATTCACACTGATCGCTTAAATCAATTTAGCAATGAAACCGAAATTCTGCACTTGCCCAACTCGCCAGAGAACCACTTAGTTGATCTTGCTAAATTTGTTAGCACTCCACCTGACATTATCTACTCAAATACGGTGGCTTCGGCTGCGCTACTCGAAGCCTGCTTGCTTTGCATACCCTCCAGCAGCAAACCTCTTATCGTATCACACATTCACGAACTATCAAGTGTTCAGCGTTTATTGAGATCCGAAACAACATACATTTGCGAATCCTCTGATATAATAATCGCGGTTTCGGATAGCATAGTCGATTCGCTCAAGAGCTTTCAGTCTATTAATAATCCATTCTATTTGATCGTCCCGGCATTCATAGACTGTGGCCAAGACGAAACAGCAGATTTAAATTCCAGCAAACTACACGCAAGTGAAGACATTGACCAAGCACCTAACCAGATTACAACAATATTTGGATGCGGCACGATTGAAGAGCGTAAGGGATTTGACTTATTCTGCCAAACAGCGGCTATACTTAAGAAAAGCACTAATATTGACTTAAATAAAGTAAAGTTTTCTTGGGTTGGCAAGAGTAGCGGCCAAAGCGAGCCCTTCGCCTTAATCCAACGATTCGGCGTAGAGGACATTGTTGAGTGCTTAGGTCAACATGACAACCCCCCAAGCCTATATCAAAACGGTGACATATTCTTTATGTGCTCCAGGGAAGACCCGTTCCCACTTGTTTGTATTGAAGCAGCCTCAAAAGGCTTGCCAATAGTTAGCTTTGATGACAGAGCGGGAGGGATTGCTAAATTTGTAAGAGAGGGTAGCTGTGGCTTAGTAGCGGAATATCTCAACTGCGAAGATTCCTCTAAATGCTTAGAGATCCTTATTAATGACGCCGGGATAAGAACAATACAAGGTTCCAACGGCTGGAATCACGCCAAAAATTTCCATCCCAAGAAAATAATTCCCGTTATTATTAATGTGCTCGAGGATGGGCTTTTTGCTAGTAAACAAAAAGCATGTTCAAGCATCCAAGTCTATAACGCCATAATTGTATCATTTTCCCCTCCACCTGTTAATCAAAATACAATTGTTGAGGGCGGAGGTCTGCGCTGTTGGGGCTTAGCAAATGGAATCAAGATAGCCAGGAGTGAATGGAATGTGAGGCTTTTGTTTCCATCTTGGTATATCAAAGATCCACAAGCAACAGAAAAAGGATATGATATCAATATTGGCACTCACAATCCCACCGGCATCGAAATAGACACCTGGAATGATGAACACGATTTAGTTGACAAATGTAAGACCTCAGATCTGGTGATAATGAGCTTTTGTCACGGCACCTACTCAAGCCTGGTTGCATCAAGCCTTACCGATGCTCAGTTACTTGTCTTTGATTGCTATGTACCAATTTACCCTGAAGTCTGCGCTCGCAACTCTCCAGAATCCATCACGGAGCATCGCCAGTATCTGCAGGATTTGCCCAGTTGGAATCAAATGATTTGCCGAGGAGATTTACTATTATGTGCCAATGAGCAACAGCTTAGCTTCTACTACGGCATTTTATTTTCTCAAGGTAAAATTAACCCTATCAACTACAGCCATTTTAATAGGCTCATTGTCGCTCCTTATGGCATCAGCGAGTCTGATAACGTTTATTCCTTCCAATCTCCAATGAACAGCAGAGAAATTTCGATGTCAGAACCTCTTAGGGTTCTGTGGTTTGGGGGAGTATATCCATGGTTTAACATAGAAGATCTGATCAAGGCCTGCGTAATCGTTAATACTGATTATATGCCCTGTCGTATAACCATAGCCGGCGCCTTGAATCCATTCAATAATCATCCTTTATTTAGATCGAAAGCCGCACAGATAGCAAACCTATGTCAAACTCCTGAATATTGTGACATTGTCGAACTAGTAGAATGGGTCCCGTATAACCAAAGAAGTTTATTATATGACAAAGCGGACCTTGTTGTTGCTTTAAATCAACGTGGCATCGAGAACACTTTCGCATGGAGAACAAGAATTGCTGATTACTTAGAGCACAATCTTACATTTGCAACAAATGGTGGAGACCCGCTTTCTGATAAATTAATCGAAATGAAATTTGGCTATAAAATTGATACATCCTCGATAGGGGCACTAGCCAAGGACTTAGCCAGGGTTGGTCGTGCCGTAACTTCATTCAATGCTGAACCGCTTGTAGACAACGATGAATTAATGAAGATTCGCAATGACCTTTTATGGTCCAATATTTGCTCCAAGCTATGTCATTCAATAGAAAAAATCAACGCAAAGCGGATCCACCCTACAATACGTAATAAAGCGTGATGAGTTTTTGGTTTCATTCATTGCCTTGTGCCTTAACAGGCAAACTGGTTAATTTCTTCCCATAGAGTCACTGATTGGCACTGGTCTCCCAACCCGATTCAAGCAATCCAATGAATCAACCCTTCACGGTTTTTCTCGCCATCCCAGCCCGACTGGAGTCCAGCCGCCTGCCCCGCAAGTTGGTCGCCGAAATCGATGGCAAACCGATGCTCGGCCATGTTTTGGAACGGTGTCTGCAGGCCACGTCGGCCCACGCCACCATGCTCTGCACCGATAGCCAGGAGCTGGCCAACCAGGCTGCCGGGTTGGGGGTTGCTTCGCTCCTCACCAGCGCTGACTGCTCATCCGGGAGCGATCGCATTGCCTCCGTGGCGGATCAGCTATTGGCCGCAGCGAACAGCGCACCGGAGCGCACCATCATCATCAATGTGCAGGGCGATCAACCCTTCCTCGATCCCGCCTTGATCGATGCCATCGCCGCCTCCTTCATCGCTCGCCAGCCGACCCCCGAGGTGCTGACGCCCATCTATCGGCTCAGTGCTGAGAAGTTGCACAATCCGAATGTGGTGAAGGTGCTGCTGGCGGCCGATGGCCGTGGCCTTTATTTTTCCCGCTCGGCCCTGCCCCACGTGCGCGATGTGGATCCGGCCGATTGGTGCAGCCACACCAGCTTCTGGGGGCATGTGGGCATCTACGCCTACCGCGCTGATGTGTTGCTGCGCTGGCCCCAGCTGCCCATCTCGCCCCTGGAGCAGTTGGAGAAGCTCGAACAGCTGCGGCTGATCGAGGCCGGCATCCGCATCGACACCCTGGAAGTG
>Ga0164292_10004359_pt1 | contig 11514 bp, 6 predicted proteins | sample GEODES117metaG_FD_111486 | JGI IMG/M metagenome (GOLD analysis project Ga0164292, IMG submission 111486) | Eutrophic lake water microbial communities from Lake Mendota, Wisconsin, USA - GEODES117 metaG | ecosystem: Environmental > Aquatic > Freshwater > Lake | place: USA: Lake Mendota, Wisconsin... | reverse complement strand
AATCAGATTGATATCACCATGAAATCTAGCTCAACAGGATTGGGTGAAGTAGTTGTAGTAGGTTATTCATCTAAAAAGCTTGAGCAGATTTCAAGTTCTGTTTCTGTGGTAAGTGGTGAAAAATTAAGAGATGTTACTTCGAACGAAGTATCTAGCTTACTACAAGGTAAAGCTGCAGGGGTATTAGTATCAACTGGTTCTGGTTCACCAACTTCTGGTTCAACCATCGTAATTAGAGGTGCTGGTAGTATCAATGCAAGTACTAGTCCGCTAATAGTAGTTGATGGAAATATCGGTGGTACTTACAATCCTACCGATATTGAAACTATTACTATTTTGAAGGATGCTGCTGCAACTGGTTTGTACGGTTCTAGAGCTGCCAATGGTGTAATTATTATTACTACTAAAACCGGAAAAGCTGGAACTACTGTAATGGATTTTAACACCAGTGTTGGTTTAAGTAATCCTAATACAGGTAATTTTAAACTAATGAATACAACTGAGCTTTATGATTATCAATCAAAGTTTTATTCTGGTTTAACTCCTGAGCGTAAAAATAACGACACAGACTGGTGGGATTTAGCATTCCGTCAAGGTATGGTTAATAGCCATCAACTTTCAGCTTCTGGAGGTAGTGAAAAAACGCAGTTCTATGTTTCTGGGAACTATTATAAAGAAGAGGGAACTCTAGTTGTGGATAGTAAAACAGGCTATAACTTCCGTTCTAATTTAACTCAAAAACTTTCTGATAAATTAAAATTGGGCGTTTTATTGAATGGTGTTTTTAATCAAGACGCGTACAATCCGACAGGAACTTTGTATAACGCCTATGTAAATTTACCTTTCGATGCGGCTTATGATGGGACTGGAAGTCCGATTGATCCAAGATTTGGAACTTGGTATGGAAGAGATCGTGATAACTTTTTACATACCTTACAATACAATACCTCAGGGGCTAGAAGCTTTAACGTAAATGCTGACATTAACCTTGATTATAATATCACTAAAAATTTAACTTTTTCAACAAACAATAGGGGAAGATTGAATAACTATAGATCAGATAGTTTTAATGATAAAAGATCCAAAGGTGGTGCTACCAATAATGGTACGGCCTATGCATCAGCTAATTATTCTAACTCATTTTTAACATCAAATCGTTTAAGATATTCAAACAATTTTGGTAATCATAGTGTTGGAGTATTGGGCGTTACTGAAATTGAAGAGGGCTACAATGATAGTTTTTCTGCCAATGTAAAAAATCTACCAGCTGGTAGAGATGCATTTAGTACTGCAACTGACATTATTACAAATCCTGCTGGTGGTAGAGATGGGTATCAATTCAGTAAATATTTAGGTCAAGTAGATTATGGCTTCAAGGAGAAATATTTTGCTGTGGCATCTTATGTAAATGAATATTCTTCAAGATTCGGTACAAATAATCCAAGAGGAAATTTCTATCAGTTAGGTGCATCATGGATTGTTAGTAAGGAAAGTTTTATGGAAAATATAAAGCCAATTACTTTCTTGAAAGTTCGTGGTAGCTACGGTACTACTGGTAATGCTGATGGTATTGGATATTATGCTGCACTTGGTTTATATTCTATTTCTTCTGGTGCTAGTTATGCTGGTTTACCTGGAGCGGCACCTAGCCAGAAGGCTAATCCGGATTTAACTTGGGAAAAATCGAAATCTGCAAATATTGGTTTTGAATTAGGATTATTTAATCGAATTGATTTAAACGTTGATTTATATCAAAAAGAAGCGGCTTCATTATTGTTTTTCAGACCTCTTCCTGCAACTTCTGGTTACAGTGGTGTTTTTGAAAATGTTGGAAACGTTCGTAACCGTGGTCTAGAATTGAGTTTAACTAGTAGAAATCTAGTTAAAACCTTAAAGTGGGAAACTAATTTTAATATTGCGTTTAACCGTAACAAGGTTTTGGAAGTTAATGCTGGACGTACTGAAGTTAGTACAGGAGCTAGACAACCAATTGCTGTGGGTCGTGATATGGATGAGTGGTTTATGCCAGTTTGGTCGGGTGTTAATCCAACAACTGGAGCACCATTGTGGGAAAATAGAGTAAAGGATGCTGCTGGAAAAGAGTACTTAACCTATACTAGTAATTATAACTCGGCTACTAGACAGTATGTTGGACAATCATCTGCTCCTAAATTTGCGGGTGGTATAGCCAATAATTTTCAGTACAAAAGTTTCAGCTTGAATACATTCTTTAATTTTGTTTACGGAAACAAGGTGTATAACGATAGCCGTTTCTTCTTTGATAGTGATGGATTATATGAAAGTTATAACCAAATGAATTTGGCAGATGGTTGGAATCGTTGGGAAAAGGCAGGTGATTTAGCTACCCACCCAAAACCAATTCATGGTAGAGCAGATAATTCAAATGCTACCTCAACTAGATTTTTGGAGGATGGTAGTTATATTAGATTGAGAAACGTAACATTAGGATATGATCTTCCAAAGCAACTATTAGGAAGAGCGAAAATCTCAAGAGCGAGAATATTTGTTAGCGGTGATAACCTTTGGACAGCTACTAATTTTTCTGGAACAGACCCTGAAGTAGTTTTAGGTGACGGTGTTTCTTCGATCAAATACCCAATAAGTAAAAAAGTAGTGTTTGGTTTTAACATGAGCTTTTAATTTAAATAGATGAATAAATACAAGATTTTTCAATCAAACAATTAATTATAATCTGATGAAAATAAAACATGTAACAACAGCTCTTATGGCAGGAATGATTGTCCTGGCCAATGTAGCCTGTGAAAAATCATTTGAACCATCAACTTCAATTGATGAGAGTTCTGCGTTAAGTAGTGCTGCCGATATAGAAACAGCAACCATAGGTACTTATGCTCTCTTTAAAGATGCAGCTTATGTTAGAAGTGGCTATTTTTTTACTGAATATCCTTCTGATGCAATTGCTCAAGGGCAAAATTCATCGGATGATTTAAGTAATATATACAAATACACGCCAATTAAGATATCTAGTCATGCAGCAAGTTTTTGGGCTAGTGCATACCGCTCTGTTGGTGCTGCAAACCGTGTTATAGAGGCAATTCCAGATGCTGCAGCAGCTGATGCTAAACAATTAAAAGGAGAAAATCTGTATATCAGAGCCATGCTTCACTTTAATTTGGTTCGAATTTTTGGTAGACCTTACCCTCAAAGTCCGGAAGTTAATTTAGGCGTGCCTATATTAAAAGATGGTTTAACTGATGATGAGAAATTAGTATTACCAAGAAGTACTGTTAAGCAGGTTTACGATTTCGTGATTGCTGATTTATTAAAGGCAGCTGATTTCATGACTCAGAGTAAGAGTAACTCTTTTGCATCAAAACAAGTTGCTGAAGCTCTTTTAGCTCGTGTTTATCTTTACAAAGGCGATAATGCTAATGCAATAGTATATGCAAACAAGGTTATTAATTCTGGCCGCTATAGTTTACTAAGTACTTCAGAATTACCGAATTATTTCAGAAGTAGCCCTGATGCTAATAAGGAAACTATTTTCTGTATCAGACACATAAAAACAGAAGATAGAGGTTATAGTGCTATTGGTTCTATGTATTTCAGTGGTGATGCAAGTGGAAATCCATTGAATCAGGCAGCAAGTGGCTGGGGAGAGCTTTATGCATCAAAGAAAATTTACGATACCTTTATGCAAAATCCACAAGATGTAAGATTGAAATTCTTAAGTCCTTTGATGGAGAACGGTGTTGTTAAAGTAAACAATAAGATTACACCAAACGTACCGATGTATTATATCAATAAGTATAATCTTCAAGAAGGTATTGTGAATTTAAGTTCACCTGTTTACTTGCGATTAGCAGAAATGTATTTAATTAGAGCGGAAGCAAATGCTAAAACTCCAGGAAATGACCTGGCAGCACTTGATGATGTAAATCGTATTCGTACAAGAGCTGGTATTCCAGCACTTACGCTTGCTGGACTTACTACTGCGGGTAAAACAATGCTTGATGCGGTTCTTGATGAACGTGCTTTAGAATTAGCATTTGAAGGTCATCGTGCTTATGATTTGTTCCGTAACAACAGACCTGTTGTTCGAAACTATCCAGGTACTGGAACATCAACAAATCAAATTGTTGATCCTGGAGACAGTAAAGTGGTTGCATTTATTCCACAAAATGAAATCGACAAAAATCCTAAGCTTGTTCAAAATCCATAATATTTATCTTGGTCTATATTGAAAATTTCAATACAGACCTTTAAATAAAGAAAAAATGAAAAAAATAACTTTTATGATACTAGCCTTTGCTTTGTTAGCAATTTCGGCTTGTGATGAGAATGATGCAGTATTATTTAAAGATGAGTCAACTGCAATTACCGCTGATAGAAAAGCATGGACAATAACTTCTTCAAGCTTTTCTACTTCAGAAGGAACAAATGGATCACCTCAAAGATTATTAGATGGGGATAGATTAACTTATTGGCATACAGATTATTCTGTGGTAACTCCTTACCCACATTGGGTATTAATTGATATGAAAGTTGCTATTAAGATGATTTCTGTTGGAGTTACTAATCGTTTTGCGGCAACTCCTAATGCTGTGGGAATGAAAAGATTCAAGCTCGAAGCTAGTAATGATGGTACATCCTTTACTTCTTTTGGTGAGTTTAATTTTGCAATTTCAAATGATCTTCAGAATTTTCCTGTATCATCTGCTACAGCATATCGCTATTTAAAACTTACAGCTTTAGAAACCCAAAGAGTAGGCACGAACCATACGTTCTTGTCTGAAATTGATGTTTTTGCAGTTAAATAATTTTATTTTTGATTAACCTAAAAGCCCAATAAGTTTAACTTATTGGGCTTTTTAAATTTAAAAATTTTGAGAGAGAAGTGTCTCGTTTTTTTGTTTTTAGTGTTAAACATTTTCATAGTTTCTTGTAAAAAGGATTTAAAACAGCCCGAAGCTAAACCAACTGAACCAGTTAAAACAATAACTTATACTAGTAACCAATCACGTAATTTAAATATTGTATATTTTGTCCCTGCAGATTTGAGTCCCTACACCGATTATGAGCGTAGAATTAGTGAAATTATGCTTGCCGGTCAAAAGTATTTTGCTGAACAAATGAATTTGAATGGATATGGTTCAAAAACCTTTGGTTTATTAAAGGATGATGCAAATGCTCGTGTAAAAATTATAACCATCAAAGGGAAGCTTAGTCGCGAAAACTATAAGGCAGAAACGCATAATAACATTCTTCAAGAAGTGAACGCCTACTTTTTAGCTAATCCATCAGAGAAATCGAGTGATCATACATTAATTATTTTACCAGCCTTATATTTAAATGCTAACTCCACTCTTCCAATGGATGGTGTAAATCCTTATTTTGGAATTGGGAAAAGTTGTTATGTGTTAGATTACCCAAATTTTGAATATAAATATTTTGGAACAGATACCTACGATTTTACAAAATGGTATGGAGGTTTGTTTCATGAGCTTGGTCACGCATTAAATTTGCCACATAATCACGCTAAAAAAAGTGAAATTTCAATAAAAGGTACGGCTTTGATGGGAGCAGGTAATTATACTTTAGGTAAAACGCCGACCTTTTTAACTGCCGCTGATTGTGCTGTATTGGATGTAAATCAGTTATTTAATGTAGACACTAAAGCATATTATGATCAGGTTAATGCAGGTATTACATCAATTGATGCTAGTTATAATTCCAGCACATCGTCTATCAATGTAAGTGGTAAGTTTTCTACTGAAGTACCAGTAAAACAAATACTGTATTATAATGATCCTGAAACAATTGCCGATGGTGGTACTGGTGCCAATAAAGATTATAATGCGATTACTTGGACTTCCAAGCCAATTGGATCAAATGAATTTAAGATAGACTTTCTGCTTTCAGATTTTATTGAAAAGGCAGATGGTATTAAATATGAATTAAGAGTAAAGTTAGTTCATGAAAATGGCTATGTAACACAAACTAGCTATAATTATAAATTTATATTAGGAATTCCTTTACTTGATTTTAGTACTAAGCCAGAAATTAGCAAGTTGAGCTGGAAAATTAATTCATTTAGCTCTGAAGAATTATCAGGTGAAGGTAGTATAAATGGAAGAGCCAATACCTTAATTGATGGGAATGGATCTACCTATTGGCATTCTAAGTGGACCGGATCTCCAACTAGCTATCCTCATGATTTTGTTGTTGATATGGGAGTTACGAATACCCTTAAAGGATTTGCCCTGATTCAGAGAAGTGGCCTCTCTCGTGCAATTAAGGATTTTGAATTACTATCAAGCGTTGATGGTGTTACCTTTCTTTCCATAAAGAATTTTATAGCAGCCAATACTAATGGTAGTCAATATTTTATTTTTGACACGTCACGCACATTTCGTTATTTTAAAGTAGTCTCAAAATCAGCATGGGATAATCAACAATTTGCAGCTATTGCTGAAGTTGGTATGTTTTAATTTTTTAAATAATTTCAAATGAATAAAAGACAATTATTATTCTCGCTCTTGGTTTTTATTAGCCTAAGTGTTTCTGCACAAACATTTAAAGCAATTATTCCTTTAGGTGGTAATGCTTATGTGGGCTCTGGAGCTAAAATAAAGGATAGGGGACTTGTTGAATGGACTGATTTACAGGCAATTACTAATATTTATTTCAGGGTATCTGTCCCTCAAACTTTAAATGTTTCTTTGCGTTTACGAGTCCCGGAAGGTGAAAGTTTTATTAGAGTTAAATCTGGCTCTAAGATATTTGATAAAGGAATCTCCAATTCCACATTTGATACAGTTTCAATTGGAAAAATAAAAGTTAAAACTGCTGGACACGTTAAGATTGATATTCAAGGTTTAAAAAAGACTCATTCTCAATTTGCTGAAATTTCAGATTTAATTATCACTGGCGAAAAAGTAGATCAAGATTTAGTTTATGTTAAAAATGGAAGTTCCTTTCATTTTGGTCGTAGAGGACCCTCAGTTCATTTACGTTATGATATTCCAGCAAGCATTAAAAATGATGTGAAGTGGTTTTATAATGAAATAAAAATACCAGCTAAAAACGATATTATTGGCTCCTATTATATGGCTAATGGCTTCGGCGAGGGTTATTTTGGCATGCAAGTAAATTCTCCTACCGAAAGAAGAATATTGTTTTCTGTTTGGAGTCCCTTTGTGACCGACGATCCTAAAAGCATTCCCGATAGCATGAAAATTGTTTTATTAAAAAAAGGTTTAACAGTAAAAACTGGGGAATTTGGAAATGAAGGTTCAGGTGGTCAAAGCTATATGGTTTTCCCATGGAAGACGGAACAGAGTTATTCCTTTTTGTTAGGTGTAAAGCCTAATTTTAACGATAAAACTACCGAGTACACTGCTTATTTTAAAGATCCAGAATTAAATAAATGGTTTTTGATCGCACGTTTTAAAAGACCTCAAAAGGCAACAAACTTGACTAATCTTTATTCATTTCTTGAGAATTTTGCAACTACAACTGGTCATATTAGTCGTATGGGATATTATCAAAATCAATGGATTATGGATAGCAAGGGCACCTGGCATGAACTTACTAGCGCTAAATTTACTGCTGATGCTACTGCTAGAGGTAATTTCAGAAAAGATTATGCAGGGGGGGTCATAGGGAATACATTTTTCATGAAGAATGCTGGTTTTTTCAATTCGTTTACCTCTATGGATCAGATATTTAAACGGGAAGCGATGGGTTTAAAGCCAGAAATTGATTTTGATGAATTAGAAAAATTCTAAGGCTATTAATTTTTCTCTCTTTTTCCCAAAATTGATTCAATTTTTTAACGAATTTTCTTTATCATTAACAAAAACTGAAAATGAAAACATACCTGTTAATTTTATTCTTTTTTCTAAGCCAATTGAGCTTTGCTCAAAAATCTGACGAGCGTTATTTTGAATTAAGGGTTTACTATTGTAATCCCGGTAAATTAGATGCCTTAATTACCAGGTTTAGGGATCATGCAGTACCTCTGTTTAAGAAGCACGGTATTGACGGACTTGGGTATTGGGTTCCGACCAATAATCCGGATAATGCATTTTATTATTTGATGGCTTATCCAAATAAAGAGGCCAGAGATGCATCCTGGAAAGCGTTCGGAAGTGACCCTCAATGGCAGGAAGCGGCGAAAAAATCTGAAGAGAATGGAAAAATTATTTCAAAAGCTACCATTCACTTCTTAAAAGCAACGGATTATACTCCCAAAATCAAACCTTCAAAAGGCTCAGCAATGAGAACTTTTGAAATGCGAATCTATACTGCAATGCCTGAGAAGCTTCCGAATTTAGAAAACAGATTTAGAAATCATACGATGAAGATTCTCGAGAACAATGGAATGCAAAATGTAGCGTATTTCACAACTATAGAAAAGAATCCGGCAGATCAAGCTAAACTCCTATATTTTCTCGCTTATGAAAATGAAGAAGCAGGTAAACTGGCATGGCAAAATTTCCGAAAAGATCCGGATTGGATAAAAGCCAGTACTGCTTCAGAAGTGAATGGTAAACTGGTAGAGAAGGTTGAATCTGTTTATATGAAGCCTATGGATTTTTCGAAGTTCAGGTAGTTTGATTGATTTTGAACTACAAATAAACAAAAATGGCTCTGTAGAAACAGAGCCATTTTTGTTAAACATTACATTGCATTTAGCATAATACCGCTGTTAGGTTCAAAATTAATCCGGATATAGCCTTCTTCTGCGTCTTCAACTTTTACTTTTCCAGTAATCTTCTTTTGGAATTTTTTAAACGGCGATTTTATTTTAAGGCTTCCACCTTTTTCTGAACTAATACTGAGAATCTCAACTTTTCCATTCTTTTTTTCAGCACTAACTAGGAAGGCGCCTTCTGTCCTCATCGTTTTGAACGAAACGTCTTTCCAACTGCTTGGTATTGCAGGAAATAGCTCAAGATAGCCTGCATGCGACTGGATCAGCATCTCCTGTAATCCGGCAGCGAAAGCAAAATTTCCCTCCAGCGTAAAAGGGCGATAAACAAAGTCGGAATAACCGGATTTTGTCTGATCTCCATTTAGGTGAAAACTATTTTTAGAGCAAAATGCAGTAGAAAAAATTGTTAAAGCCTTTGCAGCGCCTTCACCGTCTTTTGCTCTTGCCTTCAAATTGCCTAGCCAGGCATAAGAATAACCGCACCATAATTTCGGACCAACATCATCTAATAATTTTATACTCGAGCTGATTATATTTTTTGCCTGATCAGAATCTTCCCATTTGATTAAGCCCAGGGGATGTATTGCCATGGTATTTGAAAAATGACGATGAGATACATCATATGGAAAATCGGGAGCAATCATCAACTCATTATTTTTTGAGATTGCAAGATCAGGTAATTGCCGATAGATTTTATCCCAATGTGCAGCCTCTTCCATTAAGTTCAACTCTCTTGCTAACTCTGCAGCAGTTTTAAAGTTAAACTGCATTAATGATAGGTCGTAATTTGTTGTTTTAGTAAACCAGGCGCTGCTTTTGTTATCATTGATCTCCGGACTAGAACTGATCACTAATTTTCGCTTACCGGTTTCTGAATCCAGAACTGAAATCTGTTCCAGAAATATTGCAGTTGATTTTATCCATGGGTAGGCTTTATTTTTTAAAAAATCCTTATCCATGCTGTAGCGCCATTGTAGATAATAGTGTTGCGAGATCCATGCAGAAACCGTCGGAGAAAGTGAATACTGAATCCATCCACCCATTTCTGTTCCATCTAAAGTAGTTACTCCCGGTACCGCAATTCCTTCTTTGCCAAAGAATAGCTGAGTATAACGTTTATAATTTTCCTTATTAAGTTCAAAGTGATCCAGGTAACCCATTGCTTCTTCAAGGTGATTGCCACTATAAGATGGCCAATAGCTAAGCTGGGTATTCAGGTCATGGTGAAAATCGCCTTTCCAGGGTGGTATCCTTCCATTATCAGCCGACCATATAGCCTGCAAGGAGATTGGCGGAGCATTTTGACGTGCAGTAGATCCAAATTTATATTGCTCCATTTCCCATTGATGTTGGAGCGTTTGGTCGGGTACCTTTAGATCAGATTTCGCCCAAAATTTTAACCACCAGGCCAGATGGCTTTTTCTATTTTGATCATAGCCTGAACTCAGTTTTTGCTGTAAATTAAAGAGGTCCAAATTACTTTTAAAAACATCAGGATTACTTTTGATAGTCCAGACACCCTCCACAGTCTGGTCATCGATTTTTTTCCATGTTACAATGACATCATAGGAGAAACCTCCCCATCCTTTTTGATGATAAATAATGCTATTTGCTTTTCTTTCTATGCTGCCCTGTTCATATCCTAAACGCCCCAGATCGTCCCCTCCAACTGGGTCTCCACTTACTTTTACAGCAGCCTGATAGGCTGGTGGAATAAGGTCAATATCAAATTCTCCTGATAGGTTTTCAAATCTGAACCAACCTATAGGATCTATTGCGTGTACAAAGGATAAAAGTCTGGTACCGTTCTTCCAGCTAATTTCAGATGTTGCTTCCTCGAGATTTAATTTAGCATCTGATAGGCTAAATCCTTTTGTGAAATTAAATTCAATTCCAGCTCCTGGAATTTTTGTTGGAGCAGGTTCCCTGTCATAAGGATGATCAAAATATTCCTGAACCGGTTTATAGTTATCATTCAATCTTTGTTCTACAATCCATTGGTAGCTAAACTCTTCACGATGAAGTCCTTTCATTGGCCGGCTATCCCAAAGATCAGCACGGTCTAATGCAAGGCGAATAGTTTTGTTTTTCTCCCAGATGAGTGAACCAATCATCCCATTTCCAAGTGGGATTGCTTCATCCCATTGCTGTGGCAGGGGGTTGAAAGAATGAGTTCTGGGCTGGGCTAAAACAATGCTAGGCAGACAGCAACAAAGAATTATCGAAAAAAGCTGAAGTCTTTTTTGTCTTATGAGATTTTTCATAGTAAAATCTGATTTATAATTTAAATTCAAGACAGGTTTATTTTTTTTACCGAAGTTATTATTCTGTTTTTCACCCAGATTTTCATCAGATCATTTCCCAAAAATTAGTTTGCAGCAGCAATGTTAAAGAAAACATCAATACTAAAAATTCTCTCAAAATGTCAATTTTCCGCGATCCTTTCCTTTTAAAAGAATCAGACTTTTAGGCGTTTTATCCAAATAAAAATTAATGATATTTTGCTGGCTGTCAAAATGTTGATGAAGAATACTGTTTTTAACTTCTACTTGCTTAGGATCGGGAATCTGTTTGGCCTCAAGATAAAACCAGGCAGCATCTTCTTCGATTTCATAGCCCAGGTAGTTTAGATCAACTTTTTTTCCGTTTACTAAAACTTCGTTGTTCTGTAGGATATACTGCTTAAGTTTTTTATCCAGCTCAGCTTTGTCTCTTGGCTTTAAAAAATCGATTTTAGCCTTGTGTATTTCAGTCAGGTGTACTTCGAGATCATCCCAGAAAATTTTTTGTGAAATCTCGAGGCTTTTTTCCTT
>Ga0164292_10004354_pt1 | contig 11524 bp, 3 predicted proteins | sample GEODES117metaG_FD_111486 | JGI IMG/M metagenome (GOLD analysis project Ga0164292, IMG submission 111486) | Eutrophic lake water microbial communities from Lake Mendota, Wisconsin, USA - GEODES117 metaG | ecosystem: Environmental > Aquatic > Freshwater > Lake | place: USA: Lake Mendota, Wisconsin... | reverse complement strand
GTTGGAAATATAATATCCATCTTAAGTTCAAGAGAATTTATAGAGAAAGAGAATAATTTAGGATAATTTATAGAAGTTGTTGTGTTTACAATTCGTGTAGTTGTTGTATTTACTATTGGTGTAGGATTCATATTTTTTGTCCCAATCTCAGACCAAAGATTTGAATTATCGTATCGATGTCCTGCCTGATTGGCTCCTTGATACATAACATATACATTATTGTCTGGATCATATACAATATCACCTACAACATATACTCTTCCACCATCATACAATGCAGGGGGATTTACTATTTCAATCCATTGATTATTGTTACTAAATATATAATACTTACCATTATCAAATGTTATTTGTCCCCATGAAATTCCATTAGGAATACTTCTTCCTGATCCTAAATTATATAGATTTATAGATGATAATAGATCATATCTTGTTGTAACAGATTCTACTAATGTTGTTGTATTAGGTTTTACGAGCACGATATCATCTGGATTTGTCTGTCTTTCCATAGATACACACATTTTATTATCAAATACCACGACCGATTTGGGGGAATTAATATTCGTAATATATGATTCTAATGTGTATGTTCTATATGTAGTATTAATTCTACATATACGATCATTACCAGTATCAGCAATATATAAATAATTTGTAATAATATCATAGAATAAACCAGAGGGATTCTTCATACCAGAAGATAGTATAGATTCTATTGTATTTTTATATATATCAGGTCTTCTTGTTATTTGATTTGTTAGTATATTTGCAGTAGTTGAGGCTGGTATAGATGTATCTAAATATACATCTGTTAAATATATCATACGTATTTCATTATTAAATGCAATATACAATTTATTATTCTTATTATCAATCGTTATTGCTGATATATGCGGTCTGGCTTGTGTGGTTGTTTGAGGTCCTGTAGTTGTAGAGGGCCATATGGTACTACCAATCTGCGACCAAAAATTTGGATTATCGTATCTATCTCCTGAACGACCAGTGCCTTCATACATAACATATACATTATTATATGTATCATATACAATATCACCTGCAACATATCTTCTTCCATTATCATATGCTGTAGGGGGGTTTTCAATTTCAATCCATTGATACTGCTTATCAAGTACATAATAATTACCACTATCAGTTGTTATATCTCCCCATTGTAATCCACCTGTATTTAATCCTGATTGTAAATTATATAGATTTATAGATGATAAAATATGATATCTTGTTGTTGTCGGATTAGGTGTTGTTGTTTGAGGCCTTGTAGTCGTTTGAAGCCTTGTCGTTGTAGGAGGGGCTGTAGTTGTTTGATTTATAGAAATTACAGATATATCATCTGTAGTTATACTTGTAGAATTTAAGTTTATCTTAAAAATAGTATTATTCCCATAATCTGCAACAAATAATGAATTATCATTTGCATAATACACTATCCCGCGAAGTTGATTAAAGCGGCTATCCGTAATAGTGGGTGCAGGTGATGATTCTGTAGTCGATGTATATATATAATTATTTGATGTCATATATAATTTTCCACTTGAATCAATAGCCGTTGCATAAAATTCGGGTGTGTTCGTTAATAATCTTGTACATTCTATGGCGCGTTTTCCACAATATACATCAAACCCTCCTATAGAATTTGAAACAGGTAATATACTTTTATAAATAAGATTATTTTTATTATCTACAATATACATATAATCGTTATATACGCTTATTGAAGTAAAATATACATCTGTATATATATCTATAAGAATACTTGCTGAATTCCATTTCAAATTATTTCCATCCGTATAATATAAGATATTATTATAATAGCAAAAAGCGGATAGCAAATTCGAATTGATATTTGGTTCAATCGAAATTTGTGGGCTATTTTTTATAAAACATAGGGGTTTATTTTCACATGATGGCAATGTTTGTGAGATTGTAGTTGTGCGCGATATTATTTGCGGTATATTTGTTAATGTATTTATGGTAGTAGTTCCTTGTGTAAGAAGGCCCTGTGGTAAACGTGTGGTTGTTGCAAAATCTTGAAAACGAGAACCTAAATCAATCACACGAATCTTTTTGTTATTATAGTCGGCAATATAAAGATAGCCGTTATTATAGGCTATATTTATAGGACAATCTAATTGTGCCAATATCCCTTGTTGTCCATCTCCTCCTGATCCGGCATTTCCATTTCCTGCAATAATACCGGAACCTCTAGTCGGTGATATATAATATACTACATTATTTACAATATCTGTTTGAAATAATATCCTATTGATTGGATCATAGGCAACACTTGTTGGAAATTGTGTTGTCATGAATAATTTTCCTATATATAGGAATATATTATTTTTAGACCATGATATTTGTCTGAATATTATATTGTCTTACAGATTTTGAATTATTATCACAAATATATAATGTATTTCCATCTGTGCACATAAACATGAAATCTGAACCTGAATTTTGTTTTACAAGAGTTACAGATGTGCTGGGTGGTGTAAATCTATATATAGAATCTTGACCACATATATATACGATTGTGTTTAATACACATAAACCATAGGGCTTTATAGGTGTCGAAAATATTGTTGAGGTTATTCCATTATATCCTACTATTCTTGAATTACCCCAATCAGCAATATAAAGAAAGTTATTCAGATAACAAAGACCGACGGGAGTATTGAGTGGTGTACCCGTTGTTATAGAAAAATACAACTGATTTTGTTTATAAATATTATTGCTCAGTGGATAAGATACATATATATTACCTGAAGGATCAAAGGCCATGCCACAGGGTGATGTTGTTGGTGGGGCAGATGTTGTCGTGGGAAGCCTTGTAGTTGTCACACGTGATGTAGTGGTTTGAGGTCTCGTTGTCGACATCTACCACTATATCTATATATTATTTTTAGACCATTCAAAATAATGTCTTTATCTTCGGCATAATAAGAAGACCGATAGGTATACTACGATTTGCTAATCCTCTAAAATCAATCAAGCGTTCCCCAAGATCCGTTGATAAAAATACATATTGATTTAGTATATTCTTATTAGAATCTAATAGCTGTATCTGCATTCCTTCCATATTATTTTGTATCGTATTTGGAGGAATATATCGAACTGCACTTATAGCCATATTAGATCCTAAATTTACTTCCAATGTATCATAGCGTTTTTTATCTGATATATATGATGATGTTTCCAATCTAGGGGTATGAAAAAACCCCCCATATCCATCTGTTGCATATGCTGCATATCGACCCGATAGAGTGTGTGTAGCATATGTATTCATATGGAAAGCAACATTCTCACCATTGCCATCATATACCATTAATTGAGAAACCTTTACATATTGTAATTGATTGAATAATCGCACATATCGAACGCCCATTATATTTCCACTTGCATCACGTATATATGGTCTATTATTATCGATTGTGTTACAAATATTATAAATTGTATTACTTGCTTGTATTATTACCGCTTTTGTTAATATATCATTTGCCAATGCAGCTTGTAATCCATTCTCAACTTTTGAAGTAACTAATTTGGAACGAGCCTGAACACCAATTAATTCATTTAAAATTGTAAAAGTGTTGGTATTAATTTTAAAGGATGAACCAATATAATTATATAGTTCTTTCTGTATAGCAATAACATCGCGATATTTATTGTATATGAGAACAAGCATATTATTTTTTATAGCTTCACTGGTTGTTGATAAAGGGGCAACGATTATGGAAACCAATTCATATTCTTGTTCTAAATTAATTTCTACATAGTTACTTCCTATAAACCCGTCAGTTCTATTACGTAAATAATATAATCCATCATTAATTCTTGATGATATGGATGATCCTGGTGAATATGTAGGTTTATACATTGCAATATTTTTTCCAGATGGATCACGCAGAATTACTTGGGATAATTCCACGGATGTTCCTTGAATACGAATATACTGGCCCATAATTCCACAGCCGGTTGGTCCGACCTCAACAATACGTTCTCGCACTTCAATACGTGTAGAAAAGTCTCCTGATACAGCAAGTGTTATATCTCTGCGGAAATCCAAGAGATCCATTTGAAATAGGCGAATTATTTCCGATACAGGATGAATTCCAACAACATTATCGAACTTATCATAGAGTTGAACTATTGCTCCAATATTTCCAGATTGATCTGTGGATGTTGTTCCAATAAATAGGATGGAATTGATAGCATATTCATCTAATAAGTCTATTACAATATATCCTCCTGGTGGAGAAATATACGAGTCAGTGTCAGAACGTACAATATAATTTTCCCACGAAATAAATGATTGTGCTCCTAATATATTTTGAAATTTTCCATCAACAATTCGTTGAGGATTTGATGGTACCGATCCAATATAAAATGACTCTTTTTCAAATGCAACATTAATGCCACTTGCATCTACAGCGACGATTTGTGAAATTTTTACTGGCAATGTAGATGATGATGGTGTTATTTTGATATAGCGGGCATATACACCTACACCCCCTGTATATGGTAGAGTCGTTGTAGGCGGAGCTGTTGTTGTGAGCGCGCGTGTTGTTGTAAGTGCACGAGTTGTTGTAAGAGGTCCCGTAGTTGTTTGTCCACCACTTTGTATAATAGATGAAGTTGTTCCTAAATTATATCCATATCGTATTTGATAGGGTTTTCTAGGTATAAGCGCTAATATAGCGGGATCCGTTATCTTTGCATTTGTAAATGGGGCAATCCATATATTCGCTGTTGAATCTTGCATACTTGCATAACTTTTCATAATTAGAAAATTATTACAATCATATAGTTTGATCTCAACCCCCTGTTGAATCGTATTTATTGCCGTAATTTCATACAATCTACCCATATCTTTTCTAGTAGTAAATGGACCAAACCCTTTTCCAGTTGCATCCACCACAATAAATGTGCCAGGACATTCTATAACCTGCGCAAATACACCGAGCGGACCATATTTTGTAAGTATTTTCGTAACAACCTTTGAATAGGGGGATGTTTCGGGATCTACTCGTGTATCAATTTCTCCATAAAATTCCGCTATATATATAGGTGTTGTCTGGTCATTTGAAAATCGTATAACAGCTGTTAAAAAAATATCACTACGAACTGCGCATATCTCCTTTTTTTCACCCAAATCTAATAATAACCATGTTCCATTATATGCTATAGTATTTCCATCCATATTAATAAGATTTTTATTTGTTCCATTGCCATATATAGTTTTAAATAAACCAACGTCAATACCCATTATATCAACCACTTCTAATCGTTTAATACCCTGACATCCATCAATACGTATATATTGACATATAAGTCCTCCATTTCCATATATAGAAGACGACCATTGTAATTGTATGGGGCATTCTGTATCTGAACCTGGGTATCGAAAATCGATATTATTTTTATTTAAGTTGGTTGGTACGGGTATGGGTCCTGCAGCGTATAGGCTCTCTTCTGTTAGAAGACCAATCGATAATGCCGATTGATAAGAATCGCGATTATCTGATGTATTGTAAATCTGCACAGCAGTAACATCCATAGAAGAACCCAAATCGATTTCTAAATAAGAGGGTGTTCCAGTATAACATACACGTTCTGGCCGTGCATAGTATTGTCCATCCGTAATTCGAGAGGGTGTAGCCGGTGCTAGAGTTGTTGTGGAACCTCTTATTGTAAGTGTACCACTTGTTGATGTGCTAGATGCAAATACAGGATTTGGAATTATATTCAGCGCCAAATTTTGTCCATTATTTCCAATAACTGCTACTTGAGAAATATGGAAATAGAATCCAGGTGGTGGTGAAGGCGGGCTCATAATGCGTACATATCGCGCAATTATTCCACATAATCCCTTATAACTTGGATTGACCCCTCCTATATTCGTATTAAAATAATATGGCGTTATACTATCATTTATATCGGGCAAACTATACTCTGTCATTGTATTAGTGCTCGTATTTAATATTCTTATACGCATTCCATTTGTTGTGGTTGGTTGCTGAGTTTGATATATTTTAATTCCTATAAGTTCATATACCTGTCCCAAATTAAAATCAATTCTTGAACCAGCCTTTATCTTATATATGGATGAAAATGGAGGTGGAGTATATGCTCTTTGCCCATACGCAATATCAGCAACAATAGAACCATCCGTCAAACTCCTGTTCAAATTGATCGTAGTTGTGACCAATGATGTTGTTGTTCTAAATGTGGTTGTTGCTAGTGCAGGGGCAGTAATTATTGGCATCATTTTAAAAGCAATATTTTTACCATTTTTATCAATTATCACAATCTGAGATATATACATATCATTTGTTCCTAATATAATTGATACTTTATCTACCAATTTACCGATAATATTCAATGGAATAGTGGATGTTGTTGTTATATTATATGTTATAGAGCTTCTATAATTCACATCATATTCATTGAAGTCTGATCCTACTAATTCACAAGTAGGTGGTGTTGGTAATACAAATCCATATTTGGGTAATATGGGAACATTTCCTCTTTCTTGTATTTTTCGTGGTCTAAGCATTACAAATGGTAATAGCGGATCAATAGTATATGTAAATGGTGAATGAATATTATTATCATTGCATATATGTGTTTGTGTACCATATGTAATCGTATATCCAGTTATACACTGAATAGGGAAATAATATGTTTTAGATGCTGTTAACTCATTCTTTATATCATTATCAAAAATATTAAGAGAATTCATGAGAATTGTTGACATACTATTATAGGTTTGAATACGCAAATCCATATATTTATTTATTTCTTGAACACTAATATCATACCGATTTATCAACTTCATATATTCAATGCCATCTAATAGGTTATTTGTAGATGTAATTTGATATACTGCCTGAAGTTCAAATTGTGATTTTGATAGAAGATATTGCTGTTTATATAATAATTCGGCCTTACATACATCCATAAAATCATTAATATAGGGTTGAAATGCTTTATATGAACTTATATTACCATACATAATTGATATGGAGGATGGTGTAACACTATCAATATTCGTTGTTGCAGCAATTGCTTTATTTGCAATTTGTATATTAATACATGAAGAAATAATAGCTGCTTTATTTAAATATAGCATTAATTCATTATTATAAGATGTGCTCAAAATAGCATTTGTAGTATTGCTATCATTTTCGAAATTTTGTAAATTTGTATTCAGCAAATATAAATTGCCACGCAGAGTAGATACATTCGTTATAAGCCCGCCACCACTTTGTATGAGCATGGAAGAATATTTAATCGTTATATCGGTAAACATATCTGTTAATGTTTTTTCTCGTATACTAAGATTGTCACGTGTTTGTATATATCTATTATAACTTTCTTCTGCCTGATTTAATATTTTTCCTTCGATGTATATATTATCCCATATTCCTTGTAATGTACTATTATATATATATGAATTTGTAGAATATTTACGCTCTATTGCCTCTAGACTATAGTCGGTTGATAATAATACCTGTATATATGCTGTGCTACTGCTAATATTAGCTATCTGCTGATCACATGCCCTAATATCCATTTCACATTGATATTTCTCTTGAATATATCCTTCTGCAGTAGATTTTAAAGAATTCAATACATCCTGATATGTATGATCTCTAATATCTTGTATATCTCGTTCTAACTGAATGCGTTTTGCTGTTGCTTGCTCCTTTAAACCCTGTAAATCATCCATGTGCGTACTCAAATATGTATAACGTGATGAACTACTTATGTCAATCCCCCCATTTTGTAAATTGATCATTTCTATAGAAGCTAAATCATAGATTTTAATGGCGCTTATTTCAGCATTGATAGAACTGGTATATTCATCATTTTTTTTAGCATGATAGTAATTCCCTTCTGCTTCAATACGACGTCTAGTTAAAACGTCTAATTTTATATTTGTATCATCCTCTATGATTTTCAAATCGGTTAAAGTAGTATTCAATAAAGATATATTACTATCGAGAGTTGAATTATTATTTTTTTCTATTACGTATGCTGTGGTAATATCACTGATTCTTCCCTCTAAACTATCACGTTCTTCATAGAGTCCTACAAGTATTACACTACATAAGTATTTTGCCTGAGAAATATTAGATTCTCTAAGTTCATATATAGATCTATCTATCATAATATCGGAAGATGATATTGTGCTTATTTCTCTAGTATATGAACTATACTCCCATAAGAGAGATGATGTTGATATTGCTATAGCCGTAGATCTATTTACAGCATTATTATATAGTGTATGCTGTGAAATATATGTGCTAAGATTTTTTTCATATATATTCATATCAGATATATATACCCCCATATCCGTATTATATTGAATTGTATTGTTTTGAAAGTCTATGAGTTGTTGTGGTAAAACACTATCTAAGGCTGTAATTTGTCCTTGATAATGTTGAATATCACTACGATATTTTTGTATGAGTTGTTGATTTATACCGATAGTTGTACTCATAGTTTGTATAGTGGATGCATCATAAAATCTATATGTATCAGGTGATATATTATAGTAAATATTCGTGCTATTATCTACATTTATAGTATCTATTGAAAAATAATCACCCCCTATTTGAGGTACTGGTTTATACATTCCTATAGTGATAAAATAAAAACATTTAGACCCGTGCCTTTATTTTCTCGTTCTAGCCATTAGAGCTAAGTACTTAATTTAAGTACTTAGCGGTACTTAACTTAAGTGCTAGACGTTACTCCGCGGTAACGTCTAGCACTTAAGTTAAGCACTCCCCATGTATAAGGCCACCCTGTGGCCTTATATCATTGGAGTGACTTTATCTTATCGTTCTAGCCATTAGAGCGGAGTACTTAATTTAAGTACTCCGCGGTATATTAGCAATGTAAGCACATCGCGTTAGAATTGAATTGGAGGAAGAATTCCGAGTTCTGTTGTTATATTTCCAGTATTCGGCTCAGATTGAATAGGATCTGTTGCAGCATTGCGATTCACATCTGAAAACCAATTTTTTCCAAGAATACCCCATATTGTATTTATATTGGTTTGTGTTAAGATAGTGTTAATCTCATTCTGTTTTCCATTTTTATCATGTATTTTACTATTAATTTGTGTAATAAGTATATTTAATGTGGATAAATTGCTATAATAGGATGAGCTAATAATGGAAGAGGGCACAATATCTTTTACCAAACAGGGATACTCATATGATGTGAATATATTCTTTCTTTGTTGAATAAGTTGACCCTTCCAATTCTTTTCATCCGCTGCCATATTTACTAAATCATAAAATTTTCGTTCTAGTGGATTGAGTGTATTCAATATAAATGAATCTATTGCTGTATTCACACTTAATAAATCGGCACGTATCTGTGAAAGCTGGCCTAATTCACTTGGGGTTATATTTAGGGTTTGAGACTGAAGCCATGCAAATGCCATACTTGTTCTATTATCAGAATGTTTCAATGTTAAATCTGTAGCACATTGCCTTGCTCTTAAATCATATAATCGCATATCATATATATATTGTTCCATGAGCGCATTCACATCTTCTGTCTTATAATTATAGTAGTCTTTTCCATCATTTAAAAATGTCGAGTATTGCTCCTTTAATATAATGCTTGATAATGTCGATAGGCCATCTAGTGTGGAAATTTGATCTATAATGCTACTAAATTCGCGTTTATATCCATTAATAGTGCTTTTTATAACGGGTTCCATCGTTGAATAGTAACGTAAATTACTTAAATATGCAATATAATCATTACCATATTGTGTTGATATACCTAATTGAACATCAATATTTCTCATGGTAGTGATCATTTGACTGCTTATTGTACTTTCAACGTTTTTACAATATCTAATTTTATCATCCAATAGTGTGTATTGTGTCATATCTAAACCATATTTAACTGAAAGATCCGATATAGCTGCAGTAAGGGTTTGTTCATCAATATATGTTTGTCTAAGAATTGAAGATAAACTATCTATTGTAGCCTGTAAATTGCGTTGTTGTCTAATATCATTTGTAATGTCTAAATCTGCAGCTGCTATTAAACGATCAACCTCATCTAATTGTGCCTGTATAATAGTATCGCGTATATATGTTTGTGATGATTGAAGGAGCATACGATGCGCGTGCGTGCTTTCATACTTGGTTCTAAATGATGATTCAAGTGCTCGTGATGTTGATAATAACATTTGTAATGTAGGATTTGTTGGATCTAGAGTTAGAGCATTTATATAAAATCCAGTAGATATATATGCGTTATCTAAATTAACTATAATGCTATTTTCAGCATCGATCGTCTTATTATATTCTTCAATTATTATACTATGCTGTAAATCAAATCCTGCAAGAGTGCTTTTACCATATGCATCCATTAGTTGTGATACTAGTGTGCTCTTTCGATCGAAGAGACTTGAATAATATTTCTGTGTGCTTTGTAATATATAATTACTATTTCCAAGAGATGTGCTATATTCTAAGTATGCTTTCATTTCACTTATATATAGTGTACTTTTCGCTAAATATTCTGAGTTTGCTGCATTCATTGCAGAAGAATAATAATTCATTTCAGACACAATTGTCATAATAGATGAATTTGTAGAATTGTATATAGCCATGTTACTTATATATGCTTCCATTTCTTCGTTATATTTACCAGTATAATAATCCAATAAACTTTTATTTGTGCTATGTTCATATATAGCAATACTATATCTATGACGAAGATCAGATATTTGACTTTCAATAATATGCGACGATGTCAAGAGACTGCTATATGTTCTTTGATTTAATAGTATAGTTTCATTGCTACGTCCTATTGATGTGGATGTGCTTTGCCATTCTTCTAACTCTCTATTATATTGTGCAGATGCAATACTGAGCTGATCCTGTAAGCCACCAGGATCATTTAATTGATGAAGTAATTGGGCAATCGATATATTATTTATATTTATCTGCTCATTATCTGAATTAATACGTTGCTGTATAGCTGCTGCAAGATCAATAAGTTGCGCCTGTGTAAGAGATTCTACGTCTACTGGTGAAGATAAACGTATATTTGCTGCTGATAAAATATATAATAAAGATGAATATGTTATTGTAGAAAATGATGATATATATTGTTGATTTAATAATGAACTTGAAATATAATCACCACCGGTTTGTATATATCTTTGAATATTATTATTTGTCCTAGGGAGATACATTCTTCTTATACAGCTGATATTTTTTTGTTTAAACCAACGCATTGGGAATACTTGTTTCTATTTGTAGAAGTCCTTGCCAATATTGATCCATTTTATGAATATGATCATTTATACTCTTTTGATCTAGTCGTCGGGTCATTATATTTGTTGTAAGTGTTGTTTGGTTATGTAATTTGAGGGTCTCATATTTTGATTGTAAAGTATGATATGTTCCCATATCACTTCCAGCTTTCATTTGTAACGTTTGTAACGCGGTGAGCTTTCCTTGAATTC
>Ga0164292_10004352_pt1 | contig 11527 bp, 10 predicted proteins | sample GEODES117metaG_FD_111486 | JGI IMG/M metagenome (GOLD analysis project Ga0164292, IMG submission 111486) | Eutrophic lake water microbial communities from Lake Mendota, Wisconsin, USA - GEODES117 metaG | ecosystem: Environmental > Aquatic > Freshwater > Lake | place: USA: Lake Mendota... | reverse complement strand
TGTTATGCTGAGTCGAAGAAATGTTAGGGTAAAGGTGATGCAAATTTTGTATGCCTTGGGCAGAGATGTTACTCAGGATTATACTAAGGGGCTTTTAGGTTATAGAAGACAGATTAACCAATCTTTTGACCTTTATCTTTTAGTGTTATTTTATGTGATTAAAATAGCAGGTTATGCCTCCACTGACTTGAAAAATAGAAAATCAAGACATAGACCTACGGAAGAGGATAAATTATTTAAACCAATCTTAGCGACTAACCCACATATTAAGTCGCTTTCCGATAATATTGGGTTGTTTAATCTTATTGATACACACGATATAAGAGAAAAATTAGACGAAGATTTGGTTCGATTGATGTATAACGAGTTTTTAAAATCGGAAGAATATAAGGAATTTTTAATAGCTGATTCGTTAACACCTGAAGATTATGTTAATATTTATTTGAGTTTATTAAAGACTTGTCTTCAATCTAATCACTTCCAGGAAATACTTGAGGATAATTATTCTCAATGGATTGATGATGAATCTTTGGTGGTAGGTGCAGTTAAAAAGACATTAAAACAACTTCCCGTAGCTTCTGACTTTTACAAAGAATATATTCCTTCCGATGAGGCAACGGTTGATTTTGGTGAGTTTTTACTGGAGACTGTATTTTTTAAGGACAAGGAATTATTGGAAATAATTTCTCCGAATTTGCAAAATTGGGATGCGGAAAGAGTGGCTATCATTGATATGATTTTAATAAAAATGGCTATTGCAGAACTGATGAATTTCAATTCTATTCCAGGAAAAGTTACTTTAAATGAGTATGTTGAGATATCAAAAACCTATTCTACAGATAAAAGTAAAGATTTTATTAACGGTATCTTGGATAGGTTGTTCAAACAACTTACGGAAGATCAAAAAATTTTAAAAGAGGGTAGAGGTCTGCTTGATAGCTAGTAATCTACACAATGTCAATAGATTATGCAGGATTCGATATTAATTTTAGATTTTGGGTCTCAATACACTCAACTCATTGCCCGACGAGTCAGGGAAATGGAGGTTTACAGTGAAATAAAGCCGTTTAACCAGGTTCCGGAAGATCTCTCTAATTTCAAAGGAGTCATTTTATCAGGTAGTCCATTTTCTGTACAAGACGAAAATGCACTTAAAGTTGATTTATCTGAGATTTTAGGACGTTTACCAGTATTGGGTATCTGTTATGGGGCGCAATATATTGCTCAGTCGCTTGGCGGAAAAGTGGAAAAATCAGATAAAAGAGAATACGGTAAAGCATCTCTTGAGATCGTTTCTGATCATAGTAAGTTATTTGAAGGCGTTGAAATGAATAGTCAGGTTTGGATGTCACATGCTGATACTATTACTAAAATTCCAGAAGGCTTTGAAGTTTTAGCAAAAACAAATGACATTCCTATTGCTGCTTTCGGTAGTAATAACCAATCGTTCGAGGCGGCAGTAGTTTGTTTACAATTTCACCCCGAGGTTACACATAGTGTAGAAGGCTTTAAAATATTAGAAAATTTTGTAAGAAATATGGCTGGCTGTGAGGGAAATTGGACACCCGCAGCCTTTGTAAAATCTACCGTAGCCGATTTGAAAAGTAAAATAGGCAATGATCACGTCATTTTAGGATTGAGTGGCGGCGTTGATTCATCAGTTGCGGCAGCTTTACTTCATAAAGCCATTGGAAACCAGTTGGTTTGTGTTTTTATTGATAATGGTTTACTCAGGAAAAATGAATATGAGGAAGTGCTTCATAGCTATAAAGATATGGGTTTAAAGGTCATTGGGGTGGATGCTAAAGCTCATTTCTATGAAGCATTAATGGGCGTTTCTGACCCCGAAGCAAAAAGAAAAGCTATTGGAAAAGCTTTTATTGATATTTTTGAAGAACAGGCTAAGTTCCTAGAAAGTACCGATAATAAGATAGCTTATTTGGCTCAAGGTACCATCTATCCCGATGTCATTGAATCTGTTTCTGTTCACGGACCTTCAGTAACCATAAAATCTCATCATAACGTTGGTGGTTTACCTGAAAAGTTGAATTTAAAAATTGTGGAGCCTCTTCGAATGTTGTTCAAAGATGAGGTGAGAAGGGTAGGAAAGGAAATGGGCGTGGCCCCAGACATTTTAAACAGACACCCTTTTCCAGGTCCTGGTCTTGGTATTCGTATATTGGGTGATATTACTGCTGAAAAAGTCAGATTGCTGCAAGAAGCTGATGCTATTTTTATAAATGGATTAAAAGAGGAGGGGCTTTATAATGAAGTCTGGCAGGCTGCCACCATTTTATTACCCATTTTTGCCGTGGGCGTAATGGGGGACGAACGCACTTATGAACAAGTGGTCGCCCTGAGAGCTGTTACTTCATTGGACGGTATGACCGCTGAGTGGTGTCATTTACCTTATTCGTTCTTGGGTAAAATAAGTACAGACATAATTAATCAAGTTAAGGGAATAAATAGAGTTGTTTATGATATCAGTACCAAGCCCCCGGCAACCATTGAATGGGAATAATACTTTCTTGAATTTTTTAATTGGTTCCTTTTTGTTGCTGTCAGCCGCTTGTAGTTCAAGTAGGTCAGTAGCCTCTGTTACGTCTCTACCTCCTACTGATTTTACCAACCAATCTCGTATTTTAGTTGGAAAATTAGATACACTCCCGGTTATTCTAGCCCCAACAGATGGGATGCTGCCTATTCAGTCCGATGAGGTAGCAAAGGAATTTCCAAGTGATCAAATACACATCGCAAAGGGTAGGTTAACTAAAGATGATATCTTGAAAATTGGGTTTGTACTTCCTTTTCTTAATGATAATATTTCTTTAGGCGGTCGGGGGGATATAAATAATTCGGTAAGTAGGTGGGCTATTCATTATTATACCGGAGCAAAATTAGCCTTGGAAAAGTGGAAAAATAAGGGGGTTTCGTTTGAATCTGTCGTTTGGGACTCAGGTCCGGATACTGTTTCTCTTCAAAAACGAGTATTAGACGATATACGATTTTTAGATGTACCCTTGATTATTGGGCCTTATCATAGAGATAATATTAAATATCTGGCTAATTATGCTAAAAATTCAGGTGTATTGTTGTTTTCTCCTTTCAGTGCAGCTCAGAATTTAACAGAAGATAATCCTTTTTTCTATCAGGTAAATCCAACTATAGAAACGCAGATTTCAGCTATTGTCGATCATGTAAATCAATATGCTCCTACTGAAGATATTTTAATATTACAGAAAGATTCGGATACAAAACTGAACGAATTATTTTTAGCATCTTTTCTATCAAAAGGAAAGCAAGAGGATGGGGGGCTTCCTAAATCCCTTTTGTTATCTGCTAACGTAAGTACCTGGGCTAAGAATTTATTACCTGAATTGCAAAAAAGAGAAAAATTGGTAATTATTTTGTCTTCGTACTCGGATGAAGTTTTTTTGAATAATCTGATGCAAGAATTGAATAGGGAATCATTTGATAAAAAAGACATCATTGTTTATGGATTATCTCCATGGTTAAATTTAGAAAAAGTTGATTTTCAACTTCTTGATATGCTAAATTTCCATGTTTCTTCCCCTTATCACATAAATACCGGAAACAGTGAGGTAAGAGAATTTCAGCAAAGCTTTTATCAGGAACTTGGTGTTTTTCCTCAACCAGAAGCTTTCCAAGCATTTGATTTAGTAAATTTGCTCTTTGAAAATTGGATAAAAAAGGGAGATTTTTTTCAGGAAGATTTAGATTCTTTTGAATCTTCTCAATTTTTGTCAGCACCGTATCAGTTTAGAAAAGTTAAAACATCGACAGGTGATATAGATAAATGGCAGTTAAATAGAAATCAAAACGTAATGATTTTAAAATTCTCGGGTTTTGGTTGGCAAAAAGACTAAAAAGGTAACCCAAGGCCAAAATTAAGATTAACATTCTTCCATTTTAGATCTTCTTTTTTTGCCCAATAACTGCCATCTATTCCACTGTAAGGATATCTAAGAGGGATTCCTAAATCAAGTCGGAACATAAAATACGTAAAATCTATTCTTACTCCTGCGCCGGGACTTAAGGCTATTTGCCTGTAAAACGCATCACTTTGACCCTTTGGATTGAATGGTTCAGTATTAAGGTTCTTTTTCCATTGAAATTTAGATCCAGGTCTTGATTCATCTTTTTTCAAGGTCCAGACATTACCGCCGTCAAGGAATAGTGCGCCTTGAACTCGCCAAAAAGCTTTGAATCGCCATTCTAAGTTAAATTCTATTTTTAAGTCACCCGTTTGAAAAAATACAAGGCGGTTAGTTTCAGTAAGTGAAAATGAATCTATATATCCGCCAGGACCTAATCCTCTGGCAGCCCAACCTCTTATGCTATTGGGTCCTCCCACATAAAATTGTTTTATATAAGGAACCGCAGAAGTGTATCCAAACGGTAAAGCAAATCCTGTATTTATTCTGGCTGCAAAAGTATTGTTGTTTGGCGAGTTATAATAAAATCTGAAATCTACTTCTGATTTAACAAATTGAGAAAAAACCGTAGAGAAAATTTTAAATGGATTTTCAGTCCCTGAAATTTCATCGATGGCTTTATTAAGCAGCCAAAGTTCTCCTCCTGCGGTTTCAAAATTAATATTGAATTGATTTGAAATACCTCTTATATTTTGAACCTTTTGGTTGGTGAAATTTACATCCCTAAATAAAATACTGGCAAATAGTTGTTTAGAGAAACTATTAGCCAAAAAGGGATTCGTTTCAATTATTTTTTGACCTTGAGTAAAAAAATAAGGTCGTATATAGTCAAATGCAGCATGATTTACAGATAATCGTTTGTTTTGTCCCAGATTTAATTCCACGCCATAAGCAAGATTTGCCAATTGATAGCGATAAAAATCTAATAACAAAACATAACCCGCACTGGCGGTTAATTTTGCTGTAGAATATTCTTCAAAACTCCTCCAGAATTCAGTATTTCCGGAACTAAAAAATTTCATTAAACGCCAGGTTCCTAAATAATCACTAAATCGGGGAATAGATATGGTGTTTTGAGCTCTCAGGTCTATGGTATTCCAAAATTTACTTCTTGGCTCTGGATTAAATTCTACACCAGCTGATAAATTAAACAAACTATTTTCTGCACCACGAAGCAGATTTCTGTGTCTTATAGATGGACTCATTGACAATCCAATGAGATTACCAGCCCCGGCTGCATTACTTCTATTGGTATAATTTAATTCTACATCAAATCCAATTTCAATCTTTGGCGCACTGGATAGTTCAATGTCAATGTCAACAATTGCTTCTCCCTGATTGATGACAGGCTTTATGCGAATAAATTTGAAAACACCTAAACTGGATAATAAACGTAAACTTTCAGTGTAATCCTCTTCTTTATATTTTGAGCCAGGCCGGAATCTTATAGACTTTATTAACTGCTTAGGTTTTACCTGCCATTCTTCGTCATAACTGTTTAATTGAATACCGAACAAAGTGGTATCAATAACATTTTTTAATGAGTCATTTATTCCTGCATTTATATTAACCCTGCAATATCGAATGGTATATGAAATATGATTACTATCATTTAATGGAAATGATATATTTTGATAAAGTTTGGTTTTGTAGGGTATGGCCGATGTATCAACTTCTAATTCTTCAAAAACATTTTGCGAAAAATTTAAATACCCCTCATTCCTCAAATGCTTAATAATTCTCTCTTTTTCAAGGTTATACAAACCGTATTCAAAAGGCTTATTTTTTCCTAACAAGGTTTTACCACTGATATTAATTAATTCCTGTTCAATTTTTTTGTCAGGACTGGTAAAAATAATCGTATCAATATTATATCTGTTTCCTGGCTGTATGTTGTAGGTAATATCACCTTTTAAATCTTTTAAAGTATCCATTTTAAAAGTAACTTTTGCATCTAAGTATCCTTTTGACTGGAGAAAATTTTTAGCGTTAATCGAATTTGTCTCCATTTGATTATACTTAATAATCGCTGGTTCTTCACCTATAACCTTTCGTTGCCACTCATCGAGTTTTGTAGTATCGTTTGGTTGATTGGCCCTGTAGTAGAACCAAATTCTGGGGATGAATAAAAACCTTTTATTAATAGCAGGTTTTAAATTGGTTTTTAAAACATAAGTTAAATTACTTTTATCTTCGATAAATTGATTTTTTGGCCATTCAATATTATTTTTTCTAAGTAAATAGGTATTATTATTTCTATATACTGTAGTAGAACAACCCATTAACCATAATAAAGGAATAACGTATATAACTTTAAATAATCCTTTTAACTTTGTCATATGCTTTCAAAAAATAAAATTCATCACCTAACGAGTCTGCAAAATAAAAAGTTCCGAGAACAATTTTGCGAATTCCTCATTGAAGGGGATAAGATTGTTAAAGAGTCTTTGGTTCAAAAAAATTTCAGACTGTTGGAAATTCTTGCTATTGAGCGCTGGGTTGAACAAAATGCCATCCTTTTAAGCAAAAACAAACAAGTTGAGGTAACTATTATTTCTGAAAAAGAACTGGGCAGAATCTCCTCTTTGAAATCACCCAACCAAGTCATAGCCAGACTTGCTTTTAATGAGCAAGTCTTTGATCTACCATTAGCCTCTGCGGGACTTACCATTTATCTGGATGGTGTTCAGGATCCTGGAAATGCAGGTACCATTATAAGAACAGCAGAGTGGTTTGGCGTAAAACAAATCGTTTTTTCACCTGATTCAGTGGATAGATATAATACAAAATTTATACAATCAGGAATGGGGTCTATTTTTCGAATAACTTTGCTACACATTGATTATCAAGAATTTAAAAAATTAACACTTGACTTACCTTGGTGGGGCGCAAGTCTTTCAGGAAAAAATATAGATGATTACATTCCTTCATTACCTGGCGTTCTGATCATGGGAAGCGAAGGATCAGGTATCAGACCAGACGTAGAAAAGTTATTAGACGAAAAATTAAAAATACCCAAAAATAATGATGCAGAGACAGAAAGCTTGAATGTATCTGTTGCTACGGGTATACTTTTGAATAAATTAACCAGTCGTTAAAACAAAATTATTGTTCTTTGGCCAGGAACTCATTGTACTTTAACGTTTCATAAAATCCTCCACCAACATATTTTAATTCAGGCATTATCTGTGCTGGTTGTTTGTAACCCGGCGAGATAGTTATTCGTTCAAGTTTTTCATTTAAATAAACAAAGGATGGATAACCTAACTGCCCATCGAGTAATGCGGCCGCCAATTCATGGTAACCTCTTGATCCTGAGGCAACAAAATTAAATGTTTTTCCTTGAAATGTGACTGGGTTCTTTTGTTCTGCATCAAACTTAACACAATAAAAATTTTCATTCAAATAGGCAGATACAGCTGGATCTGTGAATGTTGTGGCATCCATCCGTTTGCACCAGCCACACCAATCAGTGTACATGTCAATAAAAATTTTCTTTGGTTTCTTTTTTTGTAAGGCAACGGCCTCCTCTAAACTATACCACTTTACAGGTGATTCAGCTTTAGTGTCAGCGGTAGAAAAATTGAAAGCAAAACTTACGACAATAAAGGTAAGTAACGTCGCTATAGCAATCCAGCTTTTATTCATCTCTCTTTTTTTTCAAAAATAATCTATTTAAGTAATACGTGCAAATGTACTTTCTTATTTTAACTAAATTTAAATTATCTTGTTCGGTTAGAAATATCATTAGTTTATGAAAATTATTGTAGCTATTGGAGGGTCAAGCGGTTCAATTTATGCCAAAATTTTATTAGACCGCTTAAAATTAATTGCCAATCAGACCGAGGCAATTGGTGTCGTAATGAGTGATAATGCCATATACAACTGGGAATTAGAGATTGGTCCCTGGTCTAAAGATGAATATCCATTTACCTTTTATAATAAAATGGATTTTATGGCTCCCTTTGCGTCAGGTTCAGCAAAATATGAGGTTATGCTTGTATGTCCTTGTTCAATGGGTCTTCTCGGGCGCATTGCTGCTGGCATATCTACCGATTTAACTACCAGAGCGGCAGACGTAATTCTGAAAGAAAGGAGAAAATTAATTGTAGTAACCAGGGAAATGCCACTCAGTTTGATCCATTTAAGAAATATGGAAACGGTGACCTTAGCGGGAGGAATTATATGTCCTGCAACCCCATCTTTTTATGGTAAGCCCTCGACCATAGAAGAAGTTGCAGGCACGGTTATCGATAGAGTGTTAGATTTATCAGGCCTTGATTGGAAAAGTTATAGGTGGGGAGAATAATATTTTATTTAAAAAAGTGGTTTTTCTCATTAATCCATTTAATTTTGCCGTCAATTTATTCACCGCTAAATTTTTCCTGCATGTATAAAAATATTTTAAGGACTGCAATAATGTCCACTATCATTTTAATAACTGCCTCATGTAAGGCGCAAAATTCTGATGCAAAAATGGATTCAGTAAGTTACAGTGTTGGTGTGCTTATGGCACAAAGCCTAAAACAACAAAATTTTGAAGATTTAAATCCAGAAATTATCGCTCAAGCAATCAGCGATGTACTGAAAGGCAAAGAGCCTAAATATTCAGTGGAGGAATGTAATAAAATGGTTCAGGATTATATGCAGAAAAGTCAATCAAGCAAATATCAGGCTAACGTATCAGAAGGTGAAAAATTCCTTGCTGAGAACGGAAAAAAACCTGGTGTAATAACCACAGTAAGTGGCTTACAATATGAAATTTTGAAACCAGGAAACGGCGCAAAACCTACTCCTTCTAATCAGGTTACCGTTCATTACGTCGGTACTTTATTAAATGGTAAAGAATTTGATAGTTCAGTAAGAAGAGGGGAACCGGCTACTTTTGGTGTTACCCAAGTGATTCAAGGTTGGGTAGAAGGCCTACAACTTATGCCTTTAGGTTCAAAGTACAAATTCTATATTCCAGCTAATCTCGCTTATGGTGAAAGAGGTGCAGGAGGTGATATTCCTCCTTTCGCAACCTTGATTTTTGAGGTAGAGCTAATTAAAATATTGTAAATATTGTCGTATGCCATGAATATTGATATCATAACCCTTTTACCTGGCTTGTTAGAAAGTCCTTTTAATCATTCTATCTTAAAAAGAGCCAAAGACAAAGGGTTGCTTCATATCGAAATTCATGATTTACGAAATTATGGCATTGGTAATAGTCTTCAATTAGATGATTATCAGTTTGGTGGGGGTGCTGGCATGGTTTTAATGCCAGAACCCCTTTTCAATTGTATCTCCAAGTTGAAAGAAAATAAACATTTTGATGAAATCATCTTTTTGACACCAGACGGAGATAGATTAACACAAAAAATAGTGAATACTTTTTCCCTTAAAAATAATTTACTACTCATTTGTGGACATTATAAAGGGATTGATGAAAGGATTCGCGAAATGTTTGTTACCCGTGAAATTTCTATTGGAGATTATGTTCTTTCAGGTGGAGAATTAGCAGCAGCGGTTTTGGTTGATGCCATTGGACGATTAATTCCAGGCGTGCTAAACGACGAAACTTCTGCTTTGACAGATTCTTTTCAAGATGATTTACTTGCACCCCCAGTGTACACCAGACCTGCTGATTTTATGGGAATGAAAGTTCCGGACGTTCTTTTATCAGGTCATTTTAAGAATATTGAGGACTGGAGGCAAGAACAGGCCTACCAAAGAACAAAAACCCGACGACCTGATCTTCTTATTAATGAAGATGAACTTTAAACCATATTTTTAGGTTATTTTTAATTAATTTCTAAACAAAGACAGTAAATGATATTTCTCGCCTCCTTCATAATGCCTGATTTTACTAATCCCGCCGTTTGGATTAGCTTGTTGACGCTTACCTTTCTAGAAATTGTTCTTGGTATTGATAATATTATATTTATTACTATTGCCTCCAATAGATTGTCCATTGAAGAACAGCCTAAAGCCAGATTAATAGGTATGTTACTTGCTATGGTTTTTAGAATTATCCTGTTGTTTGGTATATCAACTATAATTGCTATGCAAGAACCATTATTTTCGGTTAATTTTTGGTGGTTTAATGGTGGTTTTAGTGGGCAGGCACTTATTCTGGCGTTGGGTGGTGTCTTCTTATTGTACAAAGCCACAAATGAAATTCACCACAAATTAGATGGTGAAAATAATCACGATAATCCTGAAAAGAAACCTAAAGTGAGCACGATGCAGCAGGTTATTACGCAGATTGCTTTGATTAACGTTGTTTTTTCATTCGACTCTATTTTAACTGCTGTTGGACTTACCGACAATTTGATTATCATGATATTTTCGGTAATAACATCCGTGGGAATTATGCTTGTCTTTGCTGCTCCAGTCAGTAAATTTGTAAATGAACATCCTTCTATTCAAATTCTGGGATTATCTTTCCTTATTTTAATAGGATTCATGTTAATGACGGAGGCTGCCCACTTAGCCCATCTTAAAGTATTTGATGCTGAAATAGGTACCATTCCTAAAGGCTATTTATATTTTGCGATTTTCTTCTCTTTAGTAGTCGAATTTCTGAACATGAGAGTTAAAAAGAAGCAAAAGCCCATTCAGTTACATGGATTAGGGGAGGAAGCTAAAAAGGAAGGCTTGATTGATTAATTATAAATTTTATTTAGTATGACACAGGAAAAAAAGACTGATTTAGCCTTGCTTTTATTAAGACTTTATGTTGGTTTTGCTATGTTTTATGGCCACGGATTAAGGAAATTTAATAAATTATTCGGGGATGAAGAGATTACCTTTGCTGACCCATTCGGTTTGGGTCCGGTGCCTTCCTTAGCTTTAGCTGTTTTTGCAGAGGTATTTTGTTCTATTTTAATAATGTTAGGGCTATTTACCCGATTATCTGCCATCCCTCTAATAATAACCATGTTGGTTGCCTGGTTAATGGTTCATATTTCAGATCCATTTGGTGACCAGGAATTGCCTGTTTTTTATCTGGTTAGTTATGTAGTTTTATTCTTACAAGGAGCAGGTTGGTACTCATTAGATTCATTAATGAACAGAAAACAGTAAAATGTATTCATTTACAAGTAAGTGCAACTTTATTTTATATATACTGTTTTTAATTGCCTTGACTTTCTCTTGTTCAAAAGAAATAGAAACCATCGACACATATCAGGTAGCGGAAGGTAAAACCATGGGCACTTATTATAGAGTTACCTATAAGGATTCATTGAATAGAGATTTTTTTAACGAGTTGGATTCTATTTTAATTGCCATTAATGATGACGTTTCAACGTATATTACCTCCTCGACGATATCTCGTTTTAATCAATCAGAAAGTACTTTCTCCGTTCCCGTTTCCGCGACTCACTTTATTGAGAATTTCAAATATGCGCAAAAGGTAGCTGATCTATCTACGCAAATGTTTGACCCTACCGTTGGTCCATTAATTAATTATTGGGGTTTTGGCTATACAGGTAGAAAACCGGTAACTACAGTAGATAGCGCAAAAGTTGATTCCCTCTTGATATTTGTTGGTTTGAAAAATATTGAATGGATCGAAAAAAATG
>Ga0164292_10004351_pt1 | contig 11527 bp, 9 predicted proteins | sample GEODES117metaG_FD_111486 | JGI IMG/M metagenome (GOLD analysis project Ga0164292, IMG submission 111486) | Eutrophic lake water microbial communities from Lake Mendota, Wisconsin, USA - GEODES117 metaG | ecosystem: Environmental > Aquatic > Freshwater > Lake | place: USA: Lake Mendota, Wisconsin... | reverse complement strand
GTGCTCTGGGTTCCGGGAGCTAATCGTTAACTTCTTGTAGGGCTCTTAGTGTAAGTATTGCTTGGTATTGTCCCTGTTGGAGTTCCACTTCGGCAATTGGCCGTGTAGTTGCTGATTCCCAATCCATCTGCAATTGGCTCTTCACTTACTAGCAAAATAGGTTTAATTGTCTTTCCTTTTGTTCTCGGGGCTAAAGTAGTTAGTGATCCATAAATAATTCTCTGTGTTGGATCTGCTGGATCGATGCCAAGAACGTTTGAACTAATTTCCCACCAGTCGCAACCAGTTTCAGAACCGACAAATATGCCTAGGCAGGCAAATTCATCGCAATATTTAATCAAGTCCTTCTGAATATATTTATATTCGGTACCCGCAATTAGAAGTTCTTTTGGAGTAGCGGTCTTTGCATAAAGTGAACCTTTCTTTTCAAAACCTGGAGGTGGCCACTTAAGTGGCTTCTTCGTTGGAAAATTCTTCTTCTTCCTAGCAACTGGTTTCTTAGTGGCTGGCTTCTTAACAACTGGTTTCTTAGTGGCTGGCTTCTTCTCAACTTTAGCTTTTGTAGCCGTTGGCTTAGGCGATGGCTTTGGAGTTGCAGCAGTTGCATGCACTGGGGCTAAAAGACAGGCAGTAACAAATAGCGCTGGCAGCTTTTTCATTTATCTGACCACCTAAACGTCTTAAGCGCCAAAAGCGTTCCAACAACAGTCCAAATAAGTAAAACGATTGCGATTTGTGGAATCTCCCAGCTCTTAGCAACTTCTTCGGCAGCAAAGCTTTCAGGTAAAAAGACTGAACGCATTCCTTGAGTAAGCCACTTCAAAGGGAAGAGCGCGGCAAATTGCTGCATCCATTGTGGAAGAGTTGTAAAAACAAAGAAGACACCACTAAAGAATTGCAGAATAATCACAATAGGAGAGACGACTGCAGATGCACCACGACCATTCTTTGGAACTGCAGAGAATGCAATCCCTAAAATTGTTGCGCAGATACTTCCAAGAAATATGAGCCACCCAAATCTAAGCCAACGCTCTGTTGTATTTGGAAGATCTAAACCAAAGAGCGCAGCACCAAAGCCCATCAAGGCGCCTACTTGAACAACCATTGCGACAAAGACCAGAATCGCTTTTCCAATGAAGTATGAGATTGGCGAGACTGGAGTTCCTCTAAGTCGTTTTAAAGTTCCGAAATCTCGTTCGATTGGAATCATGATTGCAAGTTGCTGGAATCCAGTATTGACCAGACCGGATGCAATCATTCCGGCAACAAAGTATTGGCTAAAGGTAACTCCTGGGGCCAGATCTCCTTTGAAAACTGAACCAAAGATGAATAACAACATAATTGGAAATAGAAGTGTGAAAACTACTGATTCGCGTTGGCGCATGAATTGTTTTATCTCTAGGCCACCACGTAGAAAGCCAACTTTAATAATGCCAGGTCTCATGGTTGACCAATCATTTTGAGATAAATATCTTCGAGTGATGGGCGAATTACAGTCAGTTCCGGGACCTCGCCACCAAATTTTGCGACAAGCTTTGTAACTTCAGCTGCTGGAAAATCACTTTCAATCTCTTGCCTCTGTCCATTTTCGAGCCAACTAATACGCGCCTTTGCAGTATTTCTACCACCAAGGTTCTCTGGCGTAGAAACCTCTACTATCTTTCCATCGACTATCACTGCAACGCGGTCAGCCAGCGCTTCAGCTTCATCCAAGTAGTGAGTTGTAAGCAGAATTGTTGTGCCCTCATCGCGTAGGTTACGAATTAATTCCCAAAATGCTCGTCTCGCCTCGGGATCAAACCCAGTAGTTGGCTCATCAAGAAAGAGAATTTCTGGATTACCAATAATTCCAAGTGCGACATCGAGTCGGCGGCGTTGACCACCTGAAAGGGTGTTGATTCGCGCATTCTTCTTCTCATCCAGACCAACATCGTGAATCACGCTTTCGGGATCACGGGGATTGGAGTAATAATTTGCAAAGTGCTTAACAGTTTCAGATACCGATAAATCTTGAGCATCATTTGTAGATTGAAGAACAATTCCAATTCGATTTCGCCAAGCCCAATTATCTCTGCCAAGCTTTGCAGGATCTTGGCCAAGGACTTTTACTTCGCCACCATCGCGGTCGCGGTAGCCTTCAAGGATCTCAACTGTGGTTGTTTTGCCAGCTCCATTTGGGCCAAGGATTGCAAAAATTTCGCCTCTTGAAACTTCAAGGTCGATTCCAGCAACTGCATCCTTAGAGCCGTTGGCCTTTGATGTGTATGTCTTTCTAAGGCCTGATACCGAAATCGCTAGTTCATTTGCCACGTCTATATCCTGCCCTAAAAGTTGGGAATATCGGAATACACGCGAGAGAATAAGGCTGTGAGTCCGCGCAGAAACCATCCTAAAAGGTCCCAGAAACGGGCCAGCAACGACGAGGAAGAGCGCGACATCTCATTATCGAGTGAAACAATCGAAGAGCATTCAGAAGGCATATTTAGAGTTCGCAAAATTACTGGTTCTACTTCTACAAAACCATATCGTTGTCCTGGATGTGATCAAGTAATTCCTACCGCAACACCTCATATTGTTGCTTGGCTAGAAGAAGACGTTGAATCAAGACGACATTGGCACACTGCATGTTGGACTAAGCGAAATGATCGCAAACCTAGAACACTTAGATCTAAAGGCGCTCCGCGTTATTAGCCGATACCTTTAGAGCGTAGATTCTTCATCGCAAACATAATTATTTTATCTGCAAAATTCTTTCTGCCAAATGTCGTGAAAACAATCGGAATATTGAATATTGTTCTAACAACTGTCCTTGGATAAGTAAATTCCAGCAAACCTTCTGGCCCGTGAATTCGGCCATATCCACTGTCTTTCACGCCACCAAATGGAACCGAGGCAATTGCCGCGAATGCAATTACTGAATTTACAGAAACCATTCCACAGTGCAATTGAGAAGCTATTTTCTCGCCATTTCGTTTAGACCAGACCGATGCAGCAAGACCGTATCTAGTCGCATTTGCCAACCGAATGGCTTCGGCCATATCTGCAGTGCGATTGATTACAAGTGTTGGCCCAAACGTTTCCTCAGTTACCGCCGTTGAATTCTCTGGAACATCAACCATAATCACTGGCTCTACAAATGGCGCCTTCACTGAATCAACACTGCCAATTACAAACTTTGCACCCTTTGCAGCAGCATCATCAATGTGACTTTGGATCACTTTCAACTGGGACGGCATCGTGGCAGGACCATAATTTCCATCCTTACCTGGGTGAACTTCTTTTGCCAGCTCTGTTATTTTGGCAATGAACTTATCGGCGACTTCGTTAACAACGTATACGCGTTCGGCCCCGATGCATGTCTGTCCGGCGTTGGACATCGCAGACCAAAGAGCATATTCAGCAGCGCGATTGATGTCAGCATCAGCTGCGACCAGAACCGGATCTTTACCACCACATTCAAGGACGACCGGAATCATTCGCTCGGCACAAGCGGCAGCAACTTTCTTTGCAGTTCTAGTTGAACCAGTGAATGAGATTTTATCTACCGCAGATTCGGTTAGCGCTTTTCCGGTTTCAGGTAAGCCAGTGACGCAAGTAAAGATATCTGCAAATGGTGCGATGTTTGCAAAGCTATCTGCAAGCCAGCGTCCAACACCAGGTGTGAATTCACTTGGTTTAAATACAACAGTGTTTCCGGCGGCAAGTGCATAAGCGATTGATCCCATGGGCGTAAATATCGGATAGTTCCATGGACCAATTACTCCAACGACTCCCATCGGGACTCTTGTTACATTGGTTTTCATATTGAACATCAATAGACCAGAAGGTCTATGTTGTTTTGCTAAGACGCCCTCTGCATGTTTTGCAGCCCAAGCTAAATGTCCAAGTGCAAGAGTTGCTTCTAGAGTTGCATCACTAATTGGCTTTCCAGTTTCGGCGCGAACTATTTCGGCAATCTCATCAACTTGCTTTGAGATTTGCGACGCCCATTTCAAAAGAACTTTTCGACGTCCACGAAAACCAAGTGCCTGCCAGGCCAAACTGGCGGCACGGGCACGTTCGACCGCAGCGTTTACATCCGCAGCAGAAGTATTGGGATAGCTAGCAAGGACTGTGCCATCGACCGGATTGTGGCTATCAAAGCTCGGGGTTGTAATAGTTTCCATTGCGTAAGACTAAACTTATTTCGTGTCAGAGTTAATACGCCCAAGCACTGTGTTGCCGGCAAATCGCAGAGCGATAACCATTAAAACCGCGGATGGCCTAAATCTAATTGGGGAAGTGGCGACTCCAATTGGAAACCGCGTTGCCTCTATTCTCTGCCTACATCCGCTTCCTACCGCCGGCGGCATGATGGATAGCCACGTTTATAAGAAGGCAGCAAATAGATTGCCTGCAATGGCCGGTATTGAAGTTATTCGATTCAATACTCGAGGAACTACTTCGGAAGCTGGCACTAGTGATGGAACTTTCGGTGAAGGTGTAACCGAAAAGTTTGATGTTGAAGCGGCGATTGAATTCGCATTTAACGAGTTAGGTGTAGAAAAACTCTGGGTATTGGGCTGGTCATTTGGAACTGATCTAGCACTTAAGTTTGCAAGAGACTCAAGAGTAAAAGGTTTGATTTTACTAAGCCCACCGCTAAGAACTTCTGAAGCAAGCGATCTAGAATTTTGGGCCAAAGATAGTCGGCCGATTACTGCACTGATCCCAGAATTTGATGATTATTTAAAGCCCGAAGCAGCGGCAGTTGCTTTTAAAGATGTGCCACAAATTAAGCTTATAGATGTTAAAGAAGCAAAACATCTATGGGTTGGCGAGCCTGCGGTCTATCGAGTTTTGACTGAAATCACTGAAATTCTCTCACCACAAAGTTTGCCCTTGCCTGCCGAAATTTAATTCTTATCAGCCTTTGGATAAACCACTTCATCAAGAATTAGCAGGACTGCGGCAGCGATTGGGACTGCAAGAATTCCACCAACTAGACCAAGAAGTGAAGTTCCGATAAGAGCAGCGATAATTGTTACGAGGGCCGGAATAGAAAGCGCACGCTTCATTACTCTTGGCGTAAGAATGTAATTCTCGAACTGCACATAAATTATGTAAGAGGCCAATGCGATAGCGGCAATCAGTGGTGACACTGTAAGAGCAATCAAGGTAACAATTGTCATGCCAATAAAGTGACCAATTAGTGGAATCAGCCCACAGACAAACACAACGAGGGCAAGTGCCGATTTGTATGGCAAATCAAGAACAAAGCTAAGCATGAAGATAAAGATGCTTGCGAAGAACGAAATTGTGATCTGCCCACCTACGAAGGCACCGACTCTGAAAATAATCGCATCGCTTATTTTTGCAACTCGCTCGCGGCGACTTGCTGGGACTAGTCGATACGCATCTTTGGTAAGCGTTGGAAGCGCGGCTAGGAAATAAAGGGTTAATACCAAAATTGTTAAGATCGAAAAAACACCAGAGATAAATGCTTTTCCGACACCAAGAACTCCGCCAAATGCTCCAATTACAAACTTCCCATCCTTGATTGAAGCTTCAACCCTATTTTGAACCGTGTCTACGATTCCATAATTGTTATTTAATTCATTAATGGTGGAGTTACTCTTTAAATCAGAGATAAGTTGCGGTGCATTATTAATCAAGGCATTAACTTGATCAATTATCAGCGGTGCTGCAATCCAAATGAATACACCAACAAATCCAATAACTAGTGAGACAGTAGCTGCTACAGCTTTAGCCCTATTTAGGCCACGTCTTTGGATAAACAAAACTGCTGGATTTAGACCCATGGCAAAGAAGAGCGAGATAATAATTAGAACAAAGACTTGGCTTGCCGAGGCGAATGCTCGAAGAAGTGTGATGGCAATTATCGCGCCAGATGCCGCCACAAACCCAAAGTAGAAGGGGTGCGAGTGATTTAGCGGCTCACCGATTTTTCCAAAGTCTTCGGGAGCAACTGCTCGTTTTTTTCTGGTTAGAGAAGGTCGCTTCATGATCGGTTTTAACTTTGCCATGGCGCTATTTTAACGTCGCGCTTAGAAAAAATAGGAGAGAATAGCCTCGTGGCTGACCTACGAATAACTGGACTAGCAGAGGAGATGTCTTCCCTTGCTCAAATGCCGTGGTCAAAGCAGCTTGAAGAGTGGCCAGAAGATTCATCACTTACAGATATGCGTGGTATTTCTCGACATATTGTGCGTTTGATAAAAGTTAATCAGAGCCAAGATTCAGCTATTTTCGCTATTAAAGAGACAGTTCCAGAATTTGCAAACCGGGAATACGCCTTACTTCGTGAGTTAAATAACCGCGAGGCCCCATGCGTTGAACCAGTAGCGGTAATCGAGAATCGCACTGATGAGCAAGGCAACGAATTACCAGCAGCGCTAGTAACGCACTATCTTCCTTTCTCACTGCCATACCGAGTAATTCTCAGTGGCGAAATTACGCCACATGAAATTACCAATATGGCTAACGCCCTTGCATTGTTATTGGTTCGACTCCATCTTCTTGGATTTTGGTGGGGAGATTGTTCGCTTTCAAATACCTTGTTTCGACGCGATGCCGATCAATTTGCGGCCTACCTTGTTGATGCTGAAACTGGAGAATTTCAAACCCGATTAACTGATGGCCAGAGAGAGCATGACTTAGAGATTTCGCTATTTAACGTTGCGGCAGAACTCGAAGATTTAAAGATCGCTGGAGTTCTGACTGCCGATATGGATCCGATACGAGCAAGTGAAGGTGTAATCAAGCGATATCGTAGACTTTGGAAGGCGCTTCGCGAACCACAAATTCTTGATCCAAATGATCGCCACGCGGTTGAAGGTGCAATGCGCCAACTTCAGGATTTAGGTTTCGCGGTTGAAGAAGTAGAAGTTTCGATTAATGGTGACAAGGGTGAATTAAAATTCCAACCCAAACTTGTGGCAGCTGGGTACCACCAAAATCGTTTACTTGAGCTGCTAGGTATCCAGGCTGAAGAGCTGCAGGCCAAGAGATTGCTTGCATCCTTTGATCGCTTCCGCGGCCGGGAAGCAACACCTAAACCACCTGTTCATGACAGCGCTCGAAGATGGCTTCGCGATACTTATCACCACGTTATGAATCAAGTGCCAAGAGAATTGCAAGATCGAGTCGAGCAAGCACAGATGTTCCATGAAATTCTGGAACATCGCTGGTATCTCGGAGAACAAGCTGGGCATGATTTAGGTCTCGATTTCGCAACCAAGGATTACATCGAAAATATCTTGCCATTTAGAACATATGTGGGCGTTACAGTTCCGGGAATTCACGAACCACCATCAAAATAGTTTGTTCTAGTTACTTGTAGATATATGTAGGATTGCGCCATGAGCTTGCCACCACTGCCAAAGAATTTTGCCAGTGCAGTAGACCTAAGCAGCCTAGGAAAGCCCGCACCAGAAGCAATTGCAACGCCGGGGATTGAAGTGAATCAAGGGAATTTAATTAGTGAAATTCTCCCCGCATCTAATCAAAAAGTTGTAATACTCATTTGTTGGTCGCCTCGAAGCACGCAGGCAGTTTCACTTCTCGAAATAATGGGCAAGTATCAAGCGGCAGATGTTTTAGGAAATGGCGAACCAGCTTGGATTTTGGGAACCGTAAATGTTGATGTCGAAACTCAGGTAGCTCAGGCACTTCAGATCCAATCTGTTCCAATTGCGATTGCAATTATCCAAGAGCAGATGGTTCCACTTTTTGAAGCGGTTCCTACCCCAGAACAAATCAGATTGATGATTGATAAAGTTATTGGCCTAGCCGCCGAACGAGGCGTTGGGCAGGCGCTTGAAAAATCTGAAGTTATAGAAACTCCAATGGAGCCTGAGGAAATTGCGGCGATGGAGGCACTTGAGAAGAGCGATCTTGCGGGTGCAAAAGCGCAATATGAAAAGTGGTTGGCTCGCAAACCCGGAGATGCGCTTGCAAAACTTGGGTTGGCACAAACCGAATTGATAATCCGGGTGAAAGATTTAGATCCGAATGAAATTATGGTTCTTGCTGGTGCGAATCCAAATGAAGTAACAATTCAATTAAAAGCAGCTGATGTTGAAATTGCTAGTGGGCTAAATAAAGAGGCATTTACTCGTATGATTCGGCTAGTGAAGATAAGTGAAGGCGACGAGAAGAAGATTGCCCGCGAACATTTATTGCAGTTGTTCTCACTGGTAGATCCGGCTGATCCCGATCTAATTAGCGCCCGCAAAGAATTAGCTAGTGCGCTCTATTGAAAACTACATTCTCTAAGCAGGAGCGCAGAGCGCTAAATTTACTATTTTGGCCCTTCGGCATCGGTGCCATGTCTACCGCCACGAGGTTTCCAGAAATCCGAGACCAGTTAGGCATCAATAATGGAACCTTCGGAACCTACCTCAGCCTTGGCGCAATAGGTGGCGTAGTTGCATTTATTCTGGTTGGTCATTTAGTCCATTCGATTGGTGTTAAGCCAATTGTTACTATTGCAGCCACGGGATTATTTGTCTCATTGGGATTAGTGCCACACATCCAGAGCCCGATTCTTTGGTTAGTAATAAATATTCTCATCGCATTTTTCTGGGTCTCATTTCACATTGCCAATAATGCGCAGGCTATTCATAGACAGGAAGAGATTGGTGAGTTAATTCTTCCCAAACTTCATGGTCTCTGGAGCCTTGGTGCGCTTTTAACCTCGATCCTTGCAATCGTTATTACGCCTTATGTGACACTGGCTTGGCACATTGGCGTTGTCGTTGCCATTATGTGGGCATTTACTATGTATGGGGTAGTTGAGTCGACGCCATATTTCATTAAAAAGAATGAAGAGGCTGATGCCTTTCCAAATCTTTCGCCAATCGGAATTGCAAAGACTTTCAAATTCCAACCAATAATTGTTCTGGCTATGGTCCTTGCGATGCAGATTGAGTTCGCGATCCAGGACTGGTCTGCTATTTACGCTAAAGACACAATCAATATGAGTGCATCATCAAGTATCTATGGCTATGCCGTATTTATAAGCGCAATGATTATTCTAAGATTTAATGCGAAAAAGCTTGCTGCCAGGTGGAGTGAGCGCGAATTAATCACGAAGTTGCCGATACTGGGTGGCGTTGGTTTCGCAGTTTGTATCTCGCTCGGAACCTGGATCTCTGAGAGCAACCGAATCTTAGGTTTTATTGTTGCTTTAGTCGGCTTTGCATTAGCCGGATTTGGTTCATCAATTCTTGCACCAACAATTTTCGCTATATCCTTTAGAAAAACTTCACTTCCAAGTAGCGTGGTCGTTGCACAATTAGGACTCACTCAAACTATCGCAACGTTCATTGCAAAAGTGATTATCGCCTGGGTTGCTCAGGCAACATCTGTAACAGTTGCTTTAATGATTCCAGCACTCATGCTTTTAGCAACAGCCAAATTCGCGAATCTTGGAAAAGATACTAAAGATTAATTTCAGCCAGAACCTTCAGTATTTCCTGGGTCTGCAGCGCTAATATCGTTTAGACGGTACTTATCAAGAGCTTGTTGGACAACCTTCGCTTTAACCTCGCCAGCTTCGGCAAGTCTTGAAAGTGCTGCAACAACAATTGATTCGGCATCAACCTTAAAGTGGCGACGCAGCGCACCGCGGGTATCTGAAAGTCCAAAGCCATCTGTTCCAAGTGAATAGAAGTCTTGTTCAACCCAAGGTGAAATCTGATCTTGCACCGCACGCATGAAATCGCTAACTGCAATTACCGGACCATCTTGGCCGCGCAATTTCTTTGTGATGTAAGCAGATTTCTTATCATCTGGATTCAATAGATTATGACGATCGACCGCTAAGCCATCGCGACGAAGTTCGTTCCAAGAAGTTACTGACCAAACACTTGCTGCAACGCCCCAATCATCAGCGAGAAGTTGTTGCGCCTTCACTGCCCAGTTCATGGCAACGCCAGAAGCTAGAAGTTGGACCTTCTTTTTTCCGCGCTGTGCCGGAGAGTAAAGATAAATTCCCTTAAGCAGTCCATCAACATCTAAATTATCAGGTTGTGCTGGTTGAACATATGGCTCGTTATAAACAGTTAAGTAGTAATAAATATTTTCGCTGTTCTCGCCATACATCCGCTTTAATCCATCACGAACAATGTGGCCAAGTTCGTATCCAAACGCTGGGTCGTAACAAACAATTGCTGGATTGGTCGAGGCTAGAAGATGTGAATGTCCATCTTCATGTTGCAGACCTTCACCATTTAGCGTGGTTCGTCCCGCAGTTGCACCAATAACAAAGCCTCTTGCCATCTGATCAGCAGCAGCCCAGAAAGCATCTCCGGTGCGCTGGAAACCAAACATCGAGTAGAAGATATAAATAGGAATCATAGGAACATCGTGCGTTGAATAAGAGGTTCCGACTGCAGTAAATGATGCAGTCGATCCGGCTTCGTTGATTCCTTCGTGCAGAATCACGCCAGAGGTTGATTCCTTGTAAGAAAGCATTAGTTCGCGGTCAACTGATGTGTAGTTCTGACCATGCGGTGAGTAAATCTTCAGTGATGGGAACAATGAATCCATACCGAAGGTTCGAGCTTCGTCCGGAATGATCGGGACCAAGTGCTTGCCGATACCTGGATCTTTAATTAAATCCTTTAATAAACGAACAAATGCCATTGTTGTTGCAATCTCTTGTTGGCCAGAACCACGAGTAACTGCATCAAAGGCTTCGATTGGCGGTTGCGCAAGTGGCGCAGAATCCTTACGACGAGATGGCATCGAACCACCCAGTGCCTTACGGCGTTCCATCATGTATTTGTATTCCGGTGAATCAACACCTGGATGGTAATAAGGCGGAGCCTTGGCATCGATTTGCTCATCGGTAAGCGGAATAAACAAGGTGTCACGGAATGCTAGAAGATCTTCATGTGTCATCTTCTTCATCTGGTGAGTTGAGTTTCTGGCTTCAAAGTGTGAACCAAGAGTCCAACCCTTAATTGTCTTTGCAAGAATTACAGTTGGACGGCCATTATGTTCTGAAGCTTGCTTGTATGCAGCAAACAATTTGCGGTAATCATGCCCACCGCGCTTTAGTGCCCAGATCTTTTCATCTGACCAGTCAGCAACCATCGCAGCAGTGCGTGGATCGCGTCCGAAGAAATGTTCGCGAACATAGGCACCGGATTCGGCTTTATATGTCTGATAATCGCCATCGGTTGTCTTAGTCATCAAATCTACAAGTGCGCCTTCACGGTCCATTGCAAGAAGTTCATCCCACTCGCGACCCCAAATAACCTTGATTACGTTCCAGCCAGCACCACGAAAAATGGATTCAAGTTCCTGAATAATCTTTCCATTTCCACGAACCGGTCCATCAAGTCTCTGTAAATTACAGTTAACAACGAAAGTTAAGTTATCTAAGCCTTCGCGCGCAGCAAGACTGATTGCACCGAGAGTTTCTGGCTCATCACATTCGCCATCACCAAGAAATGCCCAAACATTTTGGTCACTCGTATCTTTAATTCCACGACCTTGCAAGTAACGGTTGTAGCGT
>Ga0164292_10004350_pt1 | contig 11531 bp, 12 predicted proteins | sample GEODES117metaG_FD_111486 | JGI IMG/M metagenome (GOLD analysis project Ga0164292, IMG submission 111486) | Eutrophic lake water microbial communities from Lake Mendota, Wisconsin, USA - GEODES117 metaG | ecosystem: Environmental > Aquatic > Freshwater > Lake | place: USA: Lake Mendota... | reverse complement strand
TCCTCCTTTTGGCTTTCTTCCTCTTTTTTTCGCAACCTTTTCTTCTTTGGGTTCGTCAGTTTGACTATCAGTATTGTGTTGACTATTATTTTTGGTTTCGTTATCGTTATCGTTTGTGTTAGCCTGTATTGTAGATGATACTATAGTATTTGTATCCCCACTTTGAGCATTATCTATATCCTTTCGAGTTCTACGTTTTCTTTTCTTTATAACAAGTGTCGGTGTATCTTCATTTATATTTACATTTACATTTACATTTACATTTACATTTACATTTTCATCTGTTTCAACTATCGGGTTATTACTTTCGCTCTTCTTAGTCCTTTTTTTTCTTGTTTTTTTTTCCTTTGTATTTTCAGTTGCAGTTAAAGAGACCTGGTCTTGGTCTCCAATATTTGCACTTGCACTTGCACTTGCACTTGCACTAACAGAATTCTTTTTACGCCCTCTTTTCTTTTTATCTGAAGGATTTACTACTTCGTTCGTGTTATTATCGATGTTATCCATTTTTATCCTTGATGTAAATAATTACAACTATATACTATCATTTAAAAAAACAGGTTTAAATCCTTTTCATATATTTTTAAGCGCGAGATAATTCTATTTATAACGTCGCGCTATGTTTTTCAATTGTTAGTCGTCGGTAGCATACACGACATAGTGGTTTATAATTATCAACACCAATAACAACCTGGTCGACTTCATTTGTGATTCGATAACTAAATAATCCAGGCGTTCCATCGCGACATTCACTGCACAATGACTTCAGTTTACATATATTGTCGCAAAATGGTATCAAGTCAAATAGAGAACCAATTTTATTTTTTTTGAAATCGCCATCAAGACCGCAAATATATACACGTTTATTCAACTCTTCAACGAGAGGTATAACGTCATGAATGTCGGAAAAGAACTGCCCCTCATTGATAAGAATCACTTCTGCATTACTTACCTTTTCGCTGTGATTTTCCATAATTTCTATTAGACTATTTGCCATAATACACGGAATCATAATTTTATCGTGGGTAGACATTAGGTCCTCTGATGAGTAACGTTTATCGCCGGAATAATTTATAACCATCACAGGAATATTACAATACATACACTGGTCATAAATCTTTTTTAGTGTAGAAGTTTTACCCGAAAACATGGGTCCGAGAATCAACTCAAGGTATCCTTTTTTTTTAGATTTGTCTGGTAATGTTGCAGAAGCGGATGTAGATGCGGACGTAGATGCAGATGAGGGTATAGATACGGATAATGCAGTTGTTTCTGATATGGGCAACGAAGATGACACTGATAATAAATTCATTGTATTTGTTCCTATTATGTCGGTGTTGGTTATACTTATCATAATGTTAGTATATATATATAACTTCAATTATATTTATAGTAAAAAAACTTATTAAAAATATGAATTAATACATAACAAACAATAAACAACGACCAACAAGAAACAAAAACTATTCTACTATGTTAAAACTACTATCATCGAATAAAAAAAATAATACTAAATTTCTAAAAAACACAACAGAAGAAGAAAAAAAACAAAAACCAATTTATTCTTTTTATAAAAAAAATGAAAATATGAAAAGTGTAGAAAATTTGGAGAATACCATTATAAATAAAGCGGTTGATCTAGATGTAGGTGTAGATGCAGGTATGAATAAAAACATAGGTGAAAAAGTAGGTAATATGTTTATTGATAATGCGAATGCTTGTTATAGTGATAGTGAGAGTGATAACAATAGCGTTCTCGGTGATACAGATGATGTAGGTATAAAGAATGAAGAGAACGAAGAGAATGACTATAAAAATATAAACAACTATTTAAAAAACTCCACACCATGGGTTGAAAAATATCGCCCAGCAGTATTTGAAGAAATAGTTCTCGACCCACTAAACAAAAAACTACTAAAAAATATAATCGACAATAATTATTTTCCAAATCTGCTTTTTTATGGTCCGCCAGGAACAGGCAAAACGACAACTATTATTAATCTCGTAAACATGTATCAGGAAAAGATGAATCTTAAAAACAAGGGATTAATGATACACCTCAATGCATCAGATGAACGCGGCATTGATATTATTCGCAACCAAATCAATAGTTTTGTAAATTCAAAGTCCCTATTTGGCGAAGGCATGAAATTCGTTATTCTGGATGAGGTAGACTACATGACAAAAACCGCACAAATTGCACTGCGTTATTTATTAAACAACTACAACAACAATTATAACGTCCGCTTTTGTTTGATTTGTAATTATATTAGTCGCATCGATGAATCCCTTCAAACTGAGTTTGTTCGCATGCGTTTTAATCAGCTTCCCGAATCTGATATCATAAAGTTTCTCCAAAAAATAAATGAAAATGAAAATCTACAAATAAAACCAGATATTTTAGTATCAATTCAAAAATATTTCATGTCGGATATAAGAAGTATGATAAACTATATGCAAACAAATCAAGACCTTATCCATGAGTGCAAAATAATTAAAAACGACCTTTGGGTAAAATTAACTAAGGACTTTATAAAAAATAAAAAGCATTCAGATATCGTCAAAAAAATAAACAAAATAAGTCGCGAGTATAATATCGAACCCAAGAATCTGCTAAAAATATATTTAAATTATATTATTCGAAATCATAACATAACAAATACATTATTATATAATATTGAAAATATTATGCACCTTCAAAGCTGTAAAACAGAATATGTAATTAACTATATTATTTATAAATTGAAGTTATTTTTTGATGTTTCCGCGAATTCTGCAAATACATTATAATATTGAATTATCTTTATGTTTATTTATCGCATAAATATAATTGAAGCAAACTAACTTAAAGAAATATACCATAAATAAATAACCGCACCTATACCACTTCTATCAACAAAGTGACTTTAATGGCATGTATCGACGACGAATGGGCAAACTTCTTGTCAGATGGTTCTATTATTTTATCGAATGAAAAAAGTAGTGCAAAAAGTAATATTAAGAAATCGTATTCTGTTTGTGATAAATTGAGTGATAATGCGAATAACATTGATGACTCAAGAATTATTAAAAAGTCGAATACGCTTTTGCCGTTGGCGTTGCCTTTATCGTTGGCAATGCCATCAACATCGACTTCTAATTCAAATAGTAAGGCGACAACAACTACTAAAAAAAGTGCACCAAATACATCCAAGAAATGTAAAAAAGGTATTCAGTTGAAAAATAATGATTCTAGTGGAGAAAGTGAAGAAGATGTTGGTTTGGACTTCGATATCAATATGGATTTGGATTTGGATTTTGATGATATTGGAGCGGGAGTGGTGAGTGCAGGCGTCGACGCGGATACAAAAGAAGATATAAAACCAATTTGCAGCAATATTTATATTTCGACAAAGACCAAAATATCTTACTTGAATACACCGATTGATATTAAAAAGGTATTTTGGAGTATTCCGATTTCGCCTTACTCGACACCCCAAGAGTGTGTTATTAAAAAACAAATAAAAGTATCAACAACAGACCCCAACGAAGTGAAAGAAATCAAAGAGTTGCTAAAAAATGAGAAATATTATCATGAACAAGAAATAGAACATATTGACAATCCGGAGGGCCGCATTAAATTCAAAGTTCAGACAAAAATCAATATTGGATTATGCAAAAAAGACATTCTAAACTATCGCTGCAAATTGAAGCGTGCATTTTTCAACTGCTTTGTTCTTATTATGCGTGTCAAAGAGCCGTCTAGCGATATATTCAAAGAAATGCATGTGAAAGTTTTCAACACAGGGAAACTCGAAATTCCAGGAATCCAGAGCGATGAGTCCCTTACTCATGTTCTCAACCTATTGATTGATATTTTGAAACCGATAGTTGGTGATGATATTGGATATATCCCAGACAAGTGTGAAACTGTGCTGATCAACTCGAACTTCAATTGTGGGTATTTTATTAATCGTGACAAACTTTTCAATATACTGAAGTATAAGTATCGTATTCATAGTAATTATGATTCGTGTTCCTATCCCGGGATTCAATGCAAATTTTATTACATTCCTGAACTAGGTGCTGATAACCAAACGGGGCAAAAACCAAACCCGTCATTGTCTTCAACGTATCCATATTCGATTGAAAATGTAAATGAAATTTCATTTATGATATTTAGAACAGGAAGCGTTTTAATCGTCGGTCGATGTGGTGAAAATGTTTTATATTGTATTTATAACTTTCTTAAAAAATTACTGGAAACCGAATACCCTGAAATCGGGAACCAACTTAATATACTAGAACCCAAAAAACATAATACAAAACTACGAAAGAAAACAATAAATGTATTAGAGGAATAATTTATAGTTGATAGTTGAAAATTTAAGATTAAATTAAAAATAATGTAACTATTTTTACATTATTTTTTGCATATTTTTAATCAATATATGTTTTTAATTTAATAACTATTTAAAGATTATTAAATTTGTTTATTATATAATATGAGTTCTTCAAGTCAATCATCAAATGCTTCGGCTTCGGCTTCCGGTGGAGGAAATAAACCAGCAGAGTCTGCTTATCGTCTCCCTTCCAATGTTTGCCTGCAACACTGCAGTAAACTTGCTATTGTTCAAGACAAGCCCATTATGATGGACTATTGGACCCCTTCCCTTGATAAGACGATTATCATCGGGGTAAAAGAGACCGGCGAGAAACTTCTCGTTAAAAGTGAGGACGAGTATACCAGCCCTATTGCAAACATTTATAAAGTAGAGACTGAGTATATTATTGTTACTGAGAATTCTATCTATCTTATTTCGAACGAGACTCCTTCTAAAAAGATTAGTAGCTGAAAATAATATTTAATTATTTTTATTTTGTTATTTTTGATTAAATATTATTTTTATTTAAAATTTTTTATTTATAATTTTTAATTTTATAAATACTATCAAACATATGATAATCCAATAGTAATGATAGTAGAAACACTTATGTGTATCAACTATTGTATTTTTTAATTCGATTGTGTTATCTTTACTTTTTAAATATTCTAATCGCATATTTGTTAAATAATTTTGAAAGTATGGAGAATAAAATAAAAACCCAACTAAAAAAATAAAAATAAATAAATAAATATTATTGTAGTTTTTTGCAAGCATCATTCCAAGTAAATAACAAAATGTATCTCCAATGCCATTAACTATAGAATCACTTCTAAATCCTACCCAATTTCCACTCCATTTATTTTTTATTTTATAATTTGTATAGTTTACATATTCATAAATAGTATGAAGAATTAAACCATATAAATAATTTATTCCAAAAGCTTGAGTCATATAACCAAACCCAAAATGTGTAATAGAATAAGGTGTAAGAAATATGTTTAATTTACTTTTATAGTTATCAATATGTAATATTCCATCTATTTCATACATTGAAGAAAATATATATGGTGTATTTGGTGTATTTGGCATATTATATATTTTGATATATATTTATAGTATTATTTATTTATTTTTTATTTATTTTATATTTATACAAAAAATAAATTGAACCTTTTTTGTTATATAAAATAATATATAACAAAAAATATACAACAAAAATATACAACAAAAATATTCAAGAATTATGAAACCAAACTTGTCAGGTTATATTAACACCGCAACACCAATGCATGAAATGTTTATGAGTTGTCATGATGCCATGGCGGATGAAAGCAGTGGTTGCGATTCTGACTCGTCGGTGGTGCAAGTGTATCGTCAACGACACATCAGTAATAAGGACCAGCGTTTTGCAAGCATTGCGCTTGATGAGGCGGCCAAATCGACGCTTCTTATGCAGCACGGATGTATTGCGGTTTTGAGCGGGAAAGTCATCGCAAAAGGTTGTAACAATATTCGGTGTCACTCAAAAGATGGACTTCTACATTACCGCAAATGCTGCAGCGCTCACGCTGAAATATGCGTTCTTCACAAACTTTGTATTACGGAATTACCGGCAAAAATAGTTCAGAAAATAGTTCTCTACATAGTTCGGCGTTCGCGAAGTGGTGATATGGTCGAATCGGCGCCGTGTTTTCATTGCACGATTCGTATGAAAAAATTAAATATCAAGGCAATCGTATATAGCAACAGCGACGGCGAACTCGAAAAGCGCAAAATGAACGAGTATGATTCAGATAAACTTACCTATGGAGCAAAACGTGTTATTGACCCGACATTTTATATTCGGTGATGGTGGTGTTGTGCGGAGGGAACGGAGGGAGTTATTTTATTTTTTTGGAGGCGATGCATACCCAATAACTGAGCATGCTATTCTTTTTCCCGCATGTCCTGTTATCAAACTATCAGGTTGTCCACCCAGACCGCAATCGTCTTCATCGGCATGAATAATCAATCCGCGGCCAATAATATTTGATTTTGTTCCGCGCAGGCTAATAAAATCGTCGTAGAAAGTATACTTTGCTTCTCCTTTTGCATTGGTTTTCAAATTGCCAAGGTCGCCTACATGCCGGTCTTTCATGCCTGGGCATCCATGTGTTTTATTGTATGGGTTAAAATGTGCGCACATGCTTTCACACGAGTCGCTCATATCTCCGTATTCGTGAACGTGAAATCCATGCAAACTGGATGACTTTAAACCGGTGAGTGAGACGTCGATGCGAACACGCGACTTTGACGGCTCTTCTGTGAAATGGACGAGGCCATTTATTTTTTTATCGTTGAATACTGCAACTGCACGAATCGGATTGGACATGTCTTTTGTAAGTTTCATATATTGCATGCAGTTGTGGGTGTAGTTATATATATAGTATATAGTTATTATTATATTATTTTTTAATATATTATATTATTTTTTAATATATTATATTATTTTTATTGAAAAAAATAAATCTATTCAACATACATTTTTATTAGTTTATTTTATCTCAAAATACTTACTTACTTGCGATACCCGTCGCGGTATTCAGGGAAACCGATTTTGGCAAGTAGTTGCAGGTGGCGCATAGTAAGTGCCATACTACCTCCGGAGTGTCCGACTTGCATATGATATTGAACAGATTCAACAACGATATCTCCGCGATTAAACATGAATCCTTCTCCACGGGGTGGTTCATAGGTCGACAGGTAAGTCCATATATCGATTTTTTGTTCGAGTATTTTGGGGGTCTCTTGGGCTAGAACGACAGCATTCATTGCATCTCGAAGCATATCTGCAGCCCATTTGTCGTCGAGAAACGATAAATCAAGTGCGGCGACTTCTTGGAGTGAGCGTGGGTATTTGGATTCTTCTTCTTCTTCTTCGACTTCGCTGCGAGGAGTAGGAGGGATCTCGGCGTCAATATCTTCAGCGGCAATGATGGCGGCAGCAACGAGTGATTCGATGGACATTTCTTGTGGGTGGATGTTTGTTCTGGACTTTATGAGTTCTGTATTCGATTTATTGGCTTTTAGTTGTTTCAATTTTATAATACTAAAATCTCAAAAATATATAATCTCTGCATAATATATAACTATACATAGAAAGATGCCAAGCATTCAAGCTTACAATGTTGCCCGTGGGCTCGTCCGCGCAAAGTCTACCGCCGGTGGTGCCGGTCTTGTTTTTCAAAACCCAGTTAGCAGCTATAATTATAATCGATTCATTCCTGGTTCAGGTGTAGGCGGAATGAATCGGTCTGTTCGCCGTTATCAATATCGTCATGCAACTTCTTGCCAAACCGCTTCCGGAACCCAGCGCGGAGGTGTATGTTTCCAAAATTAGTTACGTTAACTATATTTTTATTTTAATGAATAATAAAATTGATATAAAAATATAAAGTAATAGGAATATAAGAAATATATATCTATCCATACCCATCCATATACACCCTTATCATGAGTGTAACCAAACGTATTCAAAAAGAATTAAACGAACTTGTCCGCGATCCTCCCGCCAATTGCAGCGGCGGACCCTTGGACGACGATATTATGAAATGGCGCGCGACGATTACCGGACCCGAGGGCAGTCCGTATTCAGGTGGTGTATTCTTCCTCGATATTGATTTTCCCGCCGACTATCCATTCAAACCCCCTCATGTCAAATTCATTACCCCAATTCTTCACCCAAATATCAACTCCACTGGTGGAATATGTATCGATATTCTTAAAACCAATTGGAGTCCCGCACTTACTGCTTCTAAATTACTTCTCAGTATTTCGTCACTTATGCATGAACCAAACCCTGATGACCCCCTTGTCCCCGACTTGGCGCAACTATACAAAACAAACCGAAGCGAATATTTATCACGTGTTCGCGCATATACATTGAAGCATGCTTGTTGAGATGCGTGTGTCGAAAACGATACACGTGTGTCTACAAAATTTCCGCTATTTTTTTTACCTGTTCTTCAGTTAGTTTCTCCGGATATGCCACATGAAATACAATACTTAAATTACCAACATCTTCGCCACGTCGAATACCAAGTTTAGGTATTGTTTTTATCAGTCCATCCCTTATTATATTTCCTGACGAACTATTAAATACGAATTTTTTACCATTGACATGTTCAATGTTAAAAACAAACCCACACAACGCTTCCTTAAGTGTTATCGTTTTTTCTGTATGTATATCAAGTCCGCTACGTTTAAAAACGGCATGTTCTGCAACATGAAATGTCACCTTTACATCTCCACGAGTATGATTCGCAGCTTCATTCCCGCAATTGGTCAATAAAACAACCTCGCCATTTTCTACACCAAAAGGCAGCGAATAATATTCAATATGTTTCTCCAATTCGTAGGTTTCATTATCCTCTCGATTCAAATTCCATCTTTCGATTTCTACCGGAATCGTATTGCCACATGCGACGTCCTCTAGTGAAATGTTTACATCTATACTTATTAGGGGTGGTTTTGAAACCGGAATTTGGTTTGCATTTGAAAATCTTGGTGTTCGGGGTGTTCGTGGTATTTGCGTATGGATATCTTTATGCATTTCTTGCATTGGATGGTGCTGATGTGGTTGGTGATGCTGCTGTATATGTGGATGCATATGTGCTCTCAAATCACGATTTATTTCATTAAAAAGTGCACTAAAAGGGTCTCCGCCTCCTAATCCCCCCATCATCCCGTCGGATACTACTTCTTCAAATTGACTCGTCCCTCCAGGACCAAAAGTGCGTATTATTACTCTTGGTCCACCCATTCCTCCCCCTCCTAAACCTCCTAGCCCCCCCATTCCACTTATGCCACTCATTCCACTCATGCCTCCCATACCACCCATACCACCCATACCACCCATAAACATATTAAATATATCCATTGGATTGATTCGTATACCCCCGCCACCCATTCCCGCATTTCCGCCAATGTTAACAAACGGGTTATTACGATTTACGTCATATTTTACTCTTTCATTCGGGTCACTCAATATGCTAAATGCTTCCGATATTTTTTGGAATTTTTCGGTTGATTCTTGGCTGTTTCCGTTCTTATCAGGGTGGTGCATAAATGATAGTTTTCTGTATGCTTTTTTAATATCTTCGGGTGTGCATTTCTCGTCCAATCCTAAAATATCGTAAAATGTCTCATCTTTATTGTTTTTCATTTTGCTTCAGTATTGACAATATGCGATAATATTTTTACTATAGTTATTTATTATTTTACGTAAACATAAACTTAAATGTTTATTTGTTATAATAATTAACACAGAATAATAATAAAGTTATAAACTTATCACTTATCAAATTATTAACTTATCAACCATGTATTCGAATAAAACAAAACCAGAAAAAAATCAAGAAATGAAAACAGATAATGACGCGTTTAAAACTATTCGAACCCAAACCAATCAACCATTTATTAATAAATATCAGCCCCAATACTTTGGCCATTTTGAGCAACTCGATGCAAATGTTAGTATGTTGCTTACAACTCTTATTGATATGAATAATTTGAATATACTTCTTGTAGGCGACCCTGGTTCTGGCAAAACATCTCTCATTTATGCAGTTATTCGCGAGTATTATAAGGATAAATATAACTCTGAAAATATTCTTGTATTGAATAGTCTAAAAGACCAGGGTATTTCTTATTACAGAAACGACCTTAAAATATTCTGCCAAACTGCGTCGCTTATTTACGGCTATAAAAAAATCGTGCTACTTGATGATATTGATATCATAAATGAACAAAGTCAGCAAGTGTTTCGCAATTGTATTGACAAGTATAGTCACAAGGTTCATTTCATTTCGTCCTGCACAAGTGTCCAAAAAGTCATCGATAGTTTACAATCACGCAAAATCATTATTAAAATGAATCCAATAGAAGATAGGTGTCTTCAAAAAATATCAAGCAAAATAATAAAAAATGAAAATATTACGATAACACCCGACGCCGAAAAATTCATTCTTAATATTTCGAATATGTCGATACGTATTCTTATCAACTATCTTGAAAAAATTAAAATTTTAGACTCGCCGATTGACCTTGCAGTTGCAAAACTACTATGCACGAATATTAGTTTTCATATTTTTGACGAATATACGATTTGTATTAAAGATAAAAATCTCAAACTATCGGTTAAAATGCTATATTCTCTATATGACCAGGGATATTCGGTAATGGATATACTGGACAACTATTTCCTTTTTATTAAATCAACGCCCCTCATTGATGAAACAAATAAGTATAAAATTACAAAGGTTCTTTGTAAATATATGACGATTTTTCATAATATACATGAGGATGAAATTGAGTTGGCACTTTTCACAAATAACTTGATTGAGTTGTTTTGATGCCTTACTGCATTGCCAACATATATTTCGAAATTTGGGTATTCGATTCCAACACTTGTTTTGGCGACATTCTTACAAACCATCCAAAATTACGCCTCTTAAGAAGTTGACAGGCTGGAATATATAAACCAAAATTCTCTGATGCAAATTGAATATCAGTAGTGTCACTCATCAAGTCATCAAGTAAAACCGGTTTGCCTTCTGCATCTTTTACACCAACCAGTTCCGGCTTAATTAGGTTCACCATTTTAATAGACACTGCATCATAAAAGAATTTGCTGATTTTACCTTCAAAATCCATTTCATTCGTATAGTCTTGTGACACTAATTCTTCTAAATATTCGATATACTTTTGCATAAATTCGGTATTTTTTATACATCCCATCATTTTCGGGCATGGTGAAAATGTTATCGCCGACGACGCAATACTCGTTGATAACATTTCGGTAACAAAAACGCCCTGTGCACCAGTTCCAAGACTTATTCCAAGTTGATACAATGTTATCAAATTATTAAAACATAGGAACGATGGTGGCACTCGCATACCTCCGTATTTATTCAGCAAGTGTGCCATCGCCAGTTCGCGAATATGTGGGCGAAGAGGTGTTGCAAGATTGCCTACATTTACACTCCAACCTGGTATTAATTTGGTAAATACATTGTCGTCGACGATACATACATTAAATGAATCGCCACATTTTTCGACGATGCTTCGTATACACAAATATAAATAAGGTTGATTCAGATTCTTTGTGTTACGTGAACCAAAATT
>Ga0164292_10004349_pt1 | contig 11531 bp, 13 predicted proteins | sample GEODES117metaG_FD_111486 | JGI IMG/M metagenome (GOLD analysis project Ga0164292, IMG submission 111486) | Eutrophic lake water microbial communities from Lake Mendota, Wisconsin, USA - GEODES117 metaG | ecosystem: Environmental > Aquatic > Freshwater > Lake | place: USA: Lake Mendota... | reverse complement strand
GGGGTTTGAGCGTTCTCCCGGGGACCCCCGAGGCCTCGTGTTACCGAACGAGCAGAGCGAGCAGGAGGGCGAAGGTGGCGAGCGAGACCCCAAGGACCACGGCGTGGTGCGAACTGCGCGGCCACGGCTGGTCGAACTGGCGGAGGTCGATCTTGGAACAGACGTAGAAGTAGGCCCCGAGGGCCATGATGAAGGAGACCGAGGGCTCGGCGGCGCCAGCCACGGTCACGAGGAAGAGCAGGGTCGTGACACCGCCGGCGACGAGGCCCGCACGGTGTGCCCGCACGATCAGGGCCGGCACCGCCCCGAGGCCGGCGATCCCGATCCCGAGGCCGCCGACGATCCAGGCGAGGGCCGGCGCCCCGGTAGCCGTGATCCCCATCGGCCGAGCGACGATGCTTGGCGCCACCATCAGCGCGCCGAGGAACAGGAGTCCCGAGGCGCCGCCGTAGACGAGCAGCCCGAGGCGTTCATAGAAGGGGAACTGGAGCATGCGCCGACGGCGCAGCGAGAAGAGCTCGCGCCGGTAGCCGGCGATCATCGCGGCCCCCGGGAGCGTCATCAGGCTCATGCCACGAGTATACCAACGCTCCCGTGGCACACGCAACCCCGAGGCGGCTCGATCCGGCCGGCGGGGTCTTGTCTGAGCGGGCTCCACGTGGCATGATGACCGGAGCGACACGAAAGGAGGCAGGTACCCGTGGCAGTCACCTACCGCACCAACGAGCAGCATCCCGGGGCCCGCCGCGAGGGCGATCACGTCGTGGTCACCGAACACGCCGGGTTGGTCGTCGAGACCGGCTCCTTCTACTTGGGCGACGGCGATTCGAACTACTGGGCCCTCGTCTTCGATCCAGTCACCGACAGCTTCGTGCAGGTCGGCTACTGCAGCACCTACTGCCCGGGCTGTGACTTCGATCGCGGCCGCGAGAACGAGGGGCGCTGCCGGGCGGTCGTCGACGCCCCCGAGCACCTGATCCGCCGCGTGGCCGAGGAGCGCCGTATCCGCGGCGAGGCGCTTGCTCGGGACCGGCGCATCGCCGCCGCCGAGTCGGCCTTCCACACGCCGCGGCGTGGCGCCCTCGTCGAGGTCGTCGCCGGTCGCAAGGTCGCCCGTGGCGTGCGCGGCCTCGTCTTCTGGGACGGCGACTCCCAGTTCGGCCCGCGGATCGGCCTCGAGCTTCCCGACGGTGGCCGCGAGTTCCTTGCCGCCCACAACGTCGAGGTGATCAGCCGCCCCGGCGAGCCACCACACCGCTGCGGCGACGATCCTCAGGGGTAGTCGCTCCAGGCTTCGCCCCCCACGCGATTGAGGCGTTGACAGCGCCGTACTCGCCCCGAGGCTCCCGGGGTGATGCCCCCCACTGTCGCCGACATCGTCGTCTTCCTCGCCGGATTTGCCCTTGGCGCGCTGACCATTCGCTTCCGCCTCGCCCGCCGGGCCCGTCGGTTGCTGCGCTTCGCGCTCCGTCGCTTCCACCCGGTGACCATCGCTCGCTACGGGCTGCGCGCCCTGCGCGGGCACGAGGTGGCGACCCTCATCGCCGCCGGCCAGCGCCTCGATGGACTCTCCGGTCGCGCCTTCCGCCTCTTCCTGCGCACCACCGGCGCACTCGGTCGCACGCGAGTCGGGCAGCGCTACTTCCTCCACCTGACCTACATCGACCTGCTCGTGCGCGGTCAGAGCGAGCGCGCCGCGGTCTTGATGCGCCGCCTGCCGGGTTCGATCAGCGACCCGCTCGCCTTCCACATGGCCACCACCGCCGCGCATGCCGGTGACCACGCCGCCGCCGAAGCGATCATGGCCCGCGTTGCCTATCCCCAGGCACTTGGCGCGCGTCGTGCCCGGGTGATCATGGCCCACACCCGCGGCGAGGAGTCCGAGGCCCTGCGCCTGCTCAACGAGATTGCCCCCTATGAGCGCGACACCGCCCTCGTCCGCATAGCCGAGCGCCTGACCAACATAGCGCCGCTCCACGATCCCGAGTGGCTGCCGACGATTGAGGGCGAAGTCGAGCCGGTCATCCCCAACGAGCGCGGCAGGGTTCTCCATTTGCTGACCAACTCGTTGCCGGCGACGCAGTCGGGGTACACCCTGCGCTCCGCCTCGGTGATGGCTGCGTTTACGTCCATCGGCTTCGAACCCCACGTCGCCACCCGCGCCGGCTACCCCTCGAGCGTCATGAAGCTCGGCGCCCCTGAGCAGGAAGAGGTCGACGGGATCGACTACCGCCGTATCGAGCCTGATGGCGGCCTGATCGTTGGCGCCGCGCTTGCTCGCCGCACCGCCGAGGGACTTGACCGCCTTGTCACCGAGCTCGCCCCCGTGGCCATCCATACCACCACCAACCACCTCAACAGCCGCATCGCCCACGCCGTCGCCCGCCGTCGCAGGATCCCGGTGGTGTATGAGGTGCGCGGCTTCATAGAGGAGACCTTCGCCGCGCGCTTCGGCCCCGGCGGCGAGCAGACCGAGCGCTACCGACGCGAGCGCGATGCCGAGACGGCGGCGATGCTCCGCGCCGATGCGCTTGCCACCCTGTCGGAAACGATGCGCACCGAGATGATCGCCCGCGGTGTGCCAGCGGAGAAGATCGTCGTCGTCCCCAACGCCGTCGACGTCGACGACTTCACCGCCCGCGCCAAGGACGAGGCGATAGCCGCCGAGATCGGCATCGCCCCCGACGAGACGGTCGTCGGCTACATCAGCTCGATCGTCGGCTATGAGGGGATTCGCTACATAGTCGACGCGGTCGCCGAGCTCCGCCGCCGGGGTCGCGCCAAGGTCCGCCTGCTCATCGTCGGCGACGGGGTCGTTCGTCCGGAGTTGGAACGCCAGGCCGCCGAACTTGGCCTCGACGACGCCATCTTCACCGGTCGGGTGCCCCACGGGGCCATCAAGCGCTACTACAGCCTGATCGACGTCTTCGTCGTCCCGCGCACCGCCGACCGCGTCTGCCAGCTCGTCACCCCGATGAAGCCCTATGAGGCGATGGCCATGGAACGGGCGATCGTCGTCTCCGACGTCGCCGCCCTCCGGGAGATCATCACCGACGGCGAGACCGGTCGCCTCTTCCGCGCCGAGGATCCGATCGCTCTTGCGGACGTCGTCGAAACCCTGCTCGACGATCCGGCCGAGCGTCAGCGCCTCGGCGCCAACGCCCGTGCCTGGGTAAGTGCGCACCGCACCTGGACAGCAAATGCCGAGCGCTACCGCGAGCTCTATGGTCGGCTCGGGCTGACCCCGCCGGCACCGGTCGAGCGCACAAGCCCGGACGCCATCGACGAGTCGGAGGCGGCATGAAGCCGGTCGTCCACATTGTCGGCGCCCGTCCGAACTTCCCCAAGCTTGCCCCGGTGCGTGCTGCCATAGCCGCTCGCGGGATCGCGCAGGTCGTCGTCCACACCGGACAGCACTACGACGCCAAGCTCTCCGACATCTTCTTTGAGGAGTTGGGGATCCCGGCACCAGACCGGATGATAGGGGTTGGCTCAGGCAGCCAGGCTGAACAGACCGCCAAGCTGCTCATCGCCATCGACGGCGCGATCGCCGAGATCGATCCGGCCGTCCTCGTCGTCTACGGCGATGTGAACTCGACCGTGGCCGGCGCCTTGGTCGGCGCCAAGCGCGGTATCCCGACCGTCCACGTCGAGGCCGGCCTGCGCTCGTTTGACCGCTCGATGCCCGAGGAGATCAACCGCCTCGTCGCCGACCGGCTGGCCGATCTCTGTTTGACGACCTCCGAGGACGCGATCGACCACCTGCGCGCCGAAGGGATCGAAGACTCGCGGATCCGCTTCGTCGGCAACCCGATGATCGACTCGCTGATGGCCGTTGCACCCCGGATGCGCACCGCCGCCGTCGCCGCCACCTACGGTCTCACCGGCCAGCCCTACGCCGTGGCCACCCTCCATCGCGCGGGGAACGTCGACGATGACGCCGCCGCCCGCCCCTTGGTCGAGGCGCTCATCGCTGCCGCCGCTCGCTTGCCGATCGTTGCCCCGCTCCATCCCCGCGGCGCCGCGCGCCTCGCGGCGATAGGGATAGGCGTCGAGCCACGGATCCATCTCGTCGAGCCGATGGGCTACATCGACTTCACCTCGCTCGTCGCCGGGGCCGCCTGCGTCATCACCGACTCGGGCGGCGTCCAAGAAGAGACGACGATCCTGCGTGTCCCCTGTTTGACCCTCCGGCCGAACACCGAGCGCCCGGTAACCATCACCCACGGCACCAACCGCCTGGTCACCCCGGCGACGCTGATCGCCGCGATCGACGAGGTCGTCGCCGGCACCTACCCGATCCCGAGCCAAGCACCGCCGCGCTGGGACGGCAAGGCTGGCGAGCGGATTGCCGACGCGATTGTGGAGCTGCTGCCATGAGCCGGGTGGCCATGCTGCTGCATGCCCACTACGAGGAAGACCCACGGGTCCGCAAGGAGGCCGAAGCGCTTGTCGCCGCCGGTATCGAGGTCGACGTCTTCGCCCTCCGCGCGCCGGGCCAGACCGCAGAGGCAACGATCGAGGGTGTCTCGCTCACGCGCCTCCCAGTCCAGCGCCATCAAGGGGCCGGGATCGCGGTCTACCTGCGCGAGTATACGAACTTCGCGCTACGCGCGGCGATCGCCCTGCTCCGTGCCCACCGGCGCCGTGACTACCGCCTGGTCATTACCCACTCGCCGCCCGACTGGCTGATCTTCGCCGCCCTGCCGCTCCGGCTGATGGGTGTCCCGCTCCTGCTCGATCTGCACGAGGCGAGCCCGGAGTTCTTCCGCGTCCGCTTCGGCGCCCGCAGCCGGCTCGCCCGGGCCCTGACCGGGATCGTCGCCCTCGCCGAGCGTGCCTCCGCGGCGATCGCTGCGCGGGTTGTCGCCACCACGCCGGCGATGATCACCCGGCTCGAACAGCTCGGCGTCCCGCGGGCCAAGTTGGCGCTGGTCCCGAACGTGCCGCTGCGTGCGCGCTTCGCCGCCGCACCGGCGCGCGACTACCGTGCCGGCGGCCCGCTCCGCCTGCTCTACACCGGTGCGCTCACGCCGATCTACGAGCTTGACGTCGCCATCGAGGCGGTTCGCCTGCTGCGCGCCGGCGGGATCGACGTCCGCCTCGACATCTACGGCCGCGGCGACGCCCGCGAGGCGATCGCGGCCCAGATCGACAACAGCGGCCTGACTGCGGCCGTCGCCCTCCACGATCGCGTGCCGCTCGAGGCGGTCCCCGCCCTCCACGCCTACGCCGACATCGCCCTTGCGCCGACCCGCCGCGACGCCTTCACCGAGCTGACGATCTCCAACAAGGCCTTCGAGGGGGCCGCCGCCGGCCGCCTGGTCGTCGCCTCGGATCTACCGACCCTTGACGCCTTCGACCCTGACGACGCCATCGCCCGCTATCGCGCCGGGGACGCCGCCGACATGGCCGCGGTCATCGGTCGGCTCGACGCCGATCCGACCGAGCGTGCCGCTCGCCGGGCCCGCCTCGCCGCCTTTGCTACCGCCCACGACTGGGCAAAGAGCGGCCCGCGCTACGCGGCCCTGATCACCGAGGTCTTGCGCCCGGACCGCTCCGGCGGAGGATCCCACTGATGTCCCGCCCCACCATCGCCGAAAGGAGCCACCCGATGACCGAGCCGGCCGCCCACCCGATCACCCCGGACTCGACGATCGGCGTCGTCGGCATAGGCTATGTCGGACTCCCGATAGCCGTCGCCTTCGCTGAGGCCGGCCTCACCGTCATCGGCGTCGATGCCTCACCGCGCCGCCTCGAGGAGATCGCTGCGGGCCACTCGCCGATCGAAGACATCAGCGACGAACGGATCGCTGCCTGCCTCGCCGCCGGTCTCTCGGTCGCCACTCCGGAGAGCGGACGCCTCGCCGAGTGCTCGGCGATCATCGTCTGCGTCCCGACGCCGGTGACCCCGTCGAAGGATCCGGATCTCAGCCCGGTCCTCTCGGCCGCCGAGACGATCGCCGCCACCCTGCGCCCGGGGCAGCTCCTCGTCCTCCAGAGCACGACCTTCCCGGGCACGACCAACGGCCCCTTCCGCGAGGTCATCGAGCGCACCGGTCTCACCGCCGCGCGTGACTTCCACCTCGCCTATGCCCCCGAGCGCATCAACCCGGGCGACCCGGCCTCGGCCTCGGCCAACACCCCGCGCATCGTCGGCGGCAGCACCCCGGCGGCCACCGAACGAGCCGTCGCCCTCTTCGCACGGGTGAACGCAGCCGTCGTCGCCGTCGCCACCCCCGAGCACGCCGAGATGGCCAAGCTCATAGAGAACACCTTCCGCAACGTGAACATCGCCATAGTCAACGAGGTGGCCATGCTCTGCGAGCGGATGGGCATGGACGTCTGGGAGATCATCGACGCCGCCGCTACCAAGCCCTTCGGCTTCATGCGCTTCACCCCGGGCCCGGGCGTCGGTGGCCACTGCATCCCGGTTGATCCCTACTACCTGGCCTGGCGCGCCCGTCAGTTCGACGTGACAAGCCGCTTCATCGAGATAGCCGCCGACGTGAACATAGCCATGCCGCGCCACGTCGTGGAGCTTGCCGCCGAGGCGCTCAACGAGCGCGGTCGCGCCCTGCGCGGTGCCCGGGTCGGTGTCGTCGGGGTGGCCTTCAAGCCGAACGTCGCCGATGCCCGCAACACGCCGGCCTCAGACATCATCGCCGGCCTGCGCGCCCGCGGCGCCGAGGTTGCCTACCACGATCCACATGTGCCGACCTTCCGGGATCCGCAGGGGGTCATCTCAGCGAGCGTACCGATCGAGCAGCTCGTTGCCGCCTCGGACCTGCTGATCGTCGTCACGCCGCACGCGGCGATCGACTTCGACGACTTCTATCGCCGAGCTGGCATAGTCGTCGACACGGTGAACAGCTCCAAGGGTCGCGCCTGCCGCGAGCGCTCCGTCCTGCGCATAGGCGCCGGCTGGGTCACCCCCGCCGCCGCGTAGCTATCGCGCCGCGCGCGCTATCAGCAGCCCGGTGCCGGCGATGCCGGCCGCCGAACAGCCAGCCAAGAGATTGAGGGCAAGCTCGCCCGGTTCGCCGACGCGCACGACCCCCGCCGGACTCAGCGCGACGAGCGCGAGCGCCAAGGCGCCGCCCGCGGCGATCGCGTAGAGGCGCAGGCCAAGTCGTCCGAAGAGCAGGGCGGCAACCGGGACGGCGACGAAGAGTGTTCCGACCACCCCGGTGGTGGCAACGGCGACCGCAGAGTCGGCGGTCAACCGATCGAGTCCGCCGGCGATCGCGCCGAGTGAGACGGTGGCCAATAGGGTAACCCCGAGCGCCCCGAAACCGGGTGACGGTGGCCCGTCGGCGATCTCAGGAGCGGGTGGTGGCAGGGTCATCCCCCTCATCCTACCCCAGGGGTGTGACCTCGCGAAAGGGGGTCAGCGCCGGTCGGAACCGATCCCGGCGATCTCGGAGCGCCCGTAGGTGACCTCGGCGAAGATCGTCCCGCTCCGCCCTTGGGCGTCGGGGGCAAGGGTGGCGATGACCTCGTGCAGCCCGGAGCGCGTGGTGAGGACCTCGATGGTGTGCGGGATGTCGCCGGCATGGGCGCGGACGGCGCGGCGGGCAGCCCGGTTGGCGGCATCGCGACTCGCGTGCGAAGAGACCTCGAGGCCGCCGATCTCACGGTTGAGGCTGACGCTGACGATGTAGCGACTCATCGGCGCTCGACCAGGGCCATCCCCTCGGGGCTCAAGACGCCGGGGCCCGCAAGCATCACCTTTGGATCTTGACCGGCGCCGATCGCCGCCGCCTGGACCATCCCCTCGGTCATGCCACAGCTGCTGCAGATGCGCGTCTGGTTGTCGAAGCGCGAGAGTGCGCAGTGCGCGCGGTCGGCGGGGAGTGGATGGCCGCAGCCGGGGCAGGGGGTGGTCGACATCGAGGATCCTCCACACAGACGGCGAACTGCCGTAGACGCGACCTTCGTCCGTAGTGTGCGCGGCGTCAACGTGGCCCGTGCGGGTGCGCCACGCCGTGCGGTTGACGGGTGGGTCGAGGGCCCGAGGATCGCCGCATGGATCTCCCGCTGCTCCCGATCGCCTTCGGCCTCTTTGTCGTCGGCGCCCTCGCCCTCGACCTCGGCCTCCTCCGCCGCCGGGGCGACCACCAGATTAAGCCCCGCGAGGCGCTCGCCTGGACCGGGCTCTGGGTCTCACTCGCCCTCGGCTTCGGCCTCCTCGTCTTTGCCACTCGCGGCGGCGACACGGCGCTCGCCTACCTGACCGCCTATCTCGTCGAGTGGAGCCTCTCGCTCGACAACGTCTTCGTCATCGCCCTCATCTTCACGACCTTCGCGATCCCGCCGCGCTACCAGCATCGTGCCCTCGTCCTCGGCGTCCTCGGCGCGCTCGTCATGCGCCTCGTCCTCATCTTCGCCGGCACCGCCCTCGTCGAGCGCTTCGACTGGCTCCTCCCCCTCTTTGGCGCCTTCTTGATCTTCACTGGCGTCCGGATGTTCCGCGGCGGCCACGGCGAGGGACACGAAGGGGAGCCCGCGGTCATCCGCTTCCTGCGCGCCCGACTCCCAATCACCGATGGACTCCGCGGCGAGCGCTTCACCGTTGTCGAAGCCGGCAAGCGCTTCCTCACCCCGCTCGGGCTCGCCCTCGTCTCGATCGAGGCGATGGATCTCGTCTTCGCCGTCGACTCGATCCCAGCCGCGCTCGCGATCAGCCCCGATCCCTTCGTGATCTACACGAGCAATGCCTTCGCGATCCTCGGCCTGCGCTCGCTCTACTTCCTTATAGCCGAGGCCCGCGAGCGCTTCAGCCTCCTCGCCTACGGGCTTGCGGCGACACTCCTCTTCATCGGGGCGAAGCTGATCGCCGGGCCGACGCTCGATTTCCACCTTCCGCCGGCGGTCTCGCTCGGTGCGGTCATCCTCTTCATCGGCGGCTCGGTCGCCCTCTCGCTCCTGCGACGTCCGCGCTGAGCTACTCGACGATCCAGTCCCCGACCATGTTCGGGTGGACGGTACAGATGAAGGCGTAGCGCCCGGCGGCCATCGCCGGGATCTCATAGGTCTGGCTCGCGATCCCCGGGAAGATCGCCCCCGCATAGAGCTCGGCGCCGAAATCAGTCGCACTCCCCTCGTGGATGGCAACGTTGTGCGGGATGCCGGCGTCCTGATTATCGAAGAGGAGGCGGATCACTGTGTCGGCCGGGACGCGGAGTTCGCTAAGGTCAAAGGCGATGCCGACGGCGATGATGGCGAAGCCGTCGGCCGATGGGCCGCCGGCGCTTGGCGCCTCGGTCGGGGCGGGCGTCTCCCCCTCGGGCACCTCGGTCGGTGCCGGCGTCGGCGTCGGGGCCGGCGTCGGATTGAGGTTGATGACTGTCGCCGCCTTCCAGGGGCGCGTGCCGCAGCTAATCGAGAGTGGGCGCACGGTGCCGTCGAAGACGCGGAGGATGCGGCGCCCCTCGATCACCTCGCCGGGGGCGATCTGTTCGGTGGTGATGATCTCGGAGATCCCGGCCTCGCCCGGCCGGCTCGACTTGATCTCGCAAGTCGCCGCACCGGCGACGCTCCCCTGGTTGCCGACCTTGAACGCGACCACGAGCCTGCCGTCAGAGAAGTATGGCTCGTCGAGCTTGGCGACATAGGGGCCGGAGCCGACCGCGTTTGCGAAGCCAGTACTGACTAAAGCCGGCGCGATGGGGAGCATCACGGCGAAGGAGAGGAGCGCGGCTATGGCTATCCCGAGCGAGCGCTCGGGCGGGGGTGGCGGTGGTGCGGACGGGAGACCGGAGGGGAGTTGCAGACTCATGCGCAACCCTTGGCGACGCTCATGGCGACCGTCAACTCAGGCCGCGGGGGTAGGCTCGCTCGCCGGATAGAGGCCGACCATCTGCCCGTAGTCGCAGACGCGGTCGAAGCGCGAGCCGGAGATCCCCTCGCCGCGGCCGCGATGGGGCTCGGCACGCAGGCGGCAAACAACAAGGACCGGGATCTCGCGCGTGGCGCCGTGGACGATCGGCGTGTTGTAGCGATCATTCCCGTCGGCGCTAATGCACAGCGGCTCGGAGCAGCGCGGACAGGCCGGGGTCGCCTCGATGAGACGGGCGGCGGCGTCGATGAGGATCTCGCGGGGAAGGCGAGCGGCGTCAACGCGGTCGTTCTGCATGACTGACGCAGTCCGTCGTGCGGTCAGGCCGCGGCCGGAGCCGTCGCCGTGACTGGGGTGGCCGCCGTGGCCGTGCGCTTCTCTGCGCCCCTCGGTGCGACCTTCGCCGCGGCGGTGATACGGCGGGCTATCTTCGCCTTGGCCTTGGCTATCTTGGACACGGCCTTGTTGAGGCGCTTCTCGGCCTTCTCGACCTTCGCCTGGGCCTTGGTGATCTTCTTCATGGACGTCATTGGGTACTCCTTATCGGTTGCAGCCACAGCGTCTGCCGTGTCATCCGTGGGGAGTTTCGGGGGCTTCGCCTCGGACGCAAGACGGTCAGCCGTCGCCCGCGGGGGGCCGCGCGGTGTCCGTGCCCCGAAGGGCGTGGGCGGCCCGGGCGCTTAGGCGCGGAGCTCGGCCGGATCAGTCGCGATCGCCATGACCACGGCCGGTAGGCCGAAGACGAGGGCGGTCAGCTCAAGGGTCGGCCCGACGCCGGCAGCGACGGCCACCCCGATCAGGGCGCAGACCGCGAGCAGGTAGTGGGTGAACGGGGTCATCGCGGCTCCTCTTCGCGCGGGGTACCGGCAGGAAGCACCGGCAGCTCGCGGGCGAGGCTCCCTTCGACCGGACCGCCGATCCCAAGCGGCTGCCACTTGGCCGGATCTTGGAGGCGGTGGGCCTCGGTGTTGCCACGGGCGTGGACCTGTGCGTGACCCGCCGGCTCAATCCACATCGCCGTCCCGGCTATTAGACCGGAGATGCCGCCTTGGCCCGGTTCCGGGCGCGGGTTGCGGCAGTCGGCGCAGTGCGCCGAATCGTGCTTGGCGTAGGTTTCGGGCTCCTCATAGGTGCTGATGTAGCCCTCGTAGTTGCGCAGGATCACCTTGTGATCGGAGTAGCTGATCAGGTAGTTCGGCATCACCGGGATCTTGCCACCGCCGCCGGGGGCGTCGATGACGTAGGTCGGCACGGCGTAGCCCGAAGTGTGGCCGCGCAGGCCTTCGATGATCTCAAGGCCCTTACCGACCGGCGTACGAAAGTGCCCGGACCCTTCAACCAGGTCGCACTGGTAGATGTAGTACGGGCGGATGCGGTTCTCGACGAGGCGATGGACAAGATTGCGCATGGTGTGTACGCAGTCGTTGACGCCGGCCAAGAGGACGCTCTGGTTGCCGACCGGGATGCCGGCGCGCGTGAGCTTGTCGACGGCCCGGCTCACCTCGGGGGTGATCTCTTGGGCGTGGTTGAAGTGCAGGTTCATCCAGAGCGGGTGGTACTTGGCCAACATCTCGCAGAGCTCGTCGTCGACGCGCTGGGGCATGAAGACCGGCACGCGTGAGCCAATGCGAATGATCTCGATATGTGGGATCTCGCGAAGACCCCGCAGGATCTTCTCAAAGAGCTTCGG
>Ga0164292_10004348_pt1 | contig 11532 bp, 12 predicted proteins | sample GEODES117metaG_FD_111486 | JGI IMG/M metagenome (GOLD analysis project Ga0164292, IMG submission 111486) | Eutrophic lake water microbial communities from Lake Mendota, Wisconsin, USA - GEODES117 metaG | ecosystem: Environmental > Aquatic > Freshwater > Lake | place: USA: Lake Mendota... | reverse complement strand
CGTAGACATCGATCAGGTTGTCGTCGCCGACCACCTGGTCACCCCACAGCGCCGCGAAGATCGTGTCGCGGCTGATCACCTGCTGGGCCTGGCGCAACAACAACACCAAAAGATCAAATTCCTTGGCGGTCAGGTGGATGGGTTCACCACCCCGGCTCACGTCGCGGCTGGCCGGCCGCACGATCAGATCGGCCAGCACCAGCTCGTCGCCAGGACCGTCGGCCAGGGCGGTGCGGCGCAGCCGGGCCCGCACGCGCGCCAGCAGTTCCTCCAGCGAAAACGGTTTGGTCAGGTAGTCGTCCGCGCCTGAATCGAGCGCTTCGACCCGTTCGCGCACGTCGTCGCGGGCGGTCAGCATCAGCACCGGCATCGCCAGGTTGGCCTGGCGCACCCGGCGGCACACCTCCACCCCACTGAAGTCGGGCAGGCTCCAGTCCAGCAGCACCAGGTCCCAGGCTTCGGCGCGGATCAGGGTCAGGGCCTGCTGGCCGCTGCCCGCCTCACCGCAGCTGTAGCCCTCAAAGGCCAGCTCGCCGCTCAGAAAGCGGCGCAGCTCGGGATCGTCATCGACGATCAACACCCGTTGGCCGTTGGGCTGCTGCGCCATGGGGCCAGGCTAGGCCGGCTGGCTGGGCTTGAATCCGAAACACGGAATGGATGCTTAGCTGGCAGCTGTGGCCATCGATGGACCGCTGAGCACCAAACACTTGCCTGCCAACCTGTCGGCCCGACTGGCCCGCTGGGGCCTGGTGATTGTGGCGGTGTATGGCGCTGTGGCTTTGTTGATGCCCCTGTTGGTGCACCTGGGCCTGGTGCCCGACCCCACGGCGGGTGTGGACAACCCGGTCAACACGCCGCCGTCGTGGAGCCATTGGTGCGGCACCGATCGCCTGGGCCGGGATGTGTGCGCACGAACCCTGGCCGGCAGTGGTGTGGCGCTGCAGGTGGTGGTGCTGGCGGTGCTGATCGCCCTGCTGATCGGCGTGCCATTGGGCATGGTCAGCGGCTACCTGGGCGGCGGGCTCGATCGGTTGCTGGTGTTGTTGATGGACACGCTGTACACCTTGCCCGTGTTGTTGCTGTCAGTGGTGCTGGCGTTTCTGCTGGGTCGGGGTCTGCCCAATGCTGCTGCGGCGCTGTGCGTCGTTTACATCCCCCAGTACTTCAGGGTGGTGCGCAACCAGAGCGTGCAGATCAAGGCCGAGCTCTACATCGAGGCTGCCCGCTCGCTGGGGGCTGGGCCACTGTGGATCCTGCGCCGTTATCTGCTGCGCAACGTGATCACCTCGGTGCCGGTGCTGCTCACACTCAATGCGGCCGATGCGGTGCTGGTCCTGGGTGGGCTGGGGTTCCTGGGGCTCGGTTTGCCCGAGACGGTTCCCGAGTGGGGTGGCGATCTGCAGCAGGCCCTGACCGCACTGCCCACCGGCATCTGGTGGACGGCCCTCTACCCGGGACTGGCTCTGTTCGTGCTGGTGCTGGGGCTGGCGTTTTTGGGTGAAGGGCTGGAGCGCTGGCTCAGCGAGGGCTGACGCCAGCTGACCATCGGCGTCAGAATGGCCGCAGGCTGATCGTGATCGCTCCCATGCCCTGGTGGTTGGACCTGGTCCTGCTGGCGACGGCGCTGGTGCTGTGGCTGTCGGGCAGCGGCCATCGTGATGATGTCTGGGGATTGTTGCAGCGTCTTCTGGCTGTGATCGCGGCCGCGGTGGTGCTGCTGGGGGGGCGCCAGATGGTGTTGGAAGCCTTGGTGTTGGGGCTGGCGTTGTGGTTGCCCGGTGCCGACAGCCAGCGGCTGCGCAGTATGGGCCGCGGTTTCAGCAGCGCAGACGAAGGTTTCGGGGCAGGTCCTCGTTGATGGCACCGTCAGCCGTCAGGCCCGGATAGGGGCGCCCCTGGCTGCGGCACCAGGCGGCCACCTGGGGGTAAGCCCATTCGAACAGAATGTCGGCATAGCGATCCGCCGGCACCCCCTGGCCCTGGCTGGGCACCAGACCGGCCGCCTGCCGTTGCCGCAGGGCTTCAAACAGCAGGGTTGCGGTCGCCACGCTGACATTGAGCGATTGCACCATCCCCTGCATTGGGATCACAATCGCCTGATCGACCAGGGCCGTGGTCTGCGGGCTCAGACCCCATTTCTCGGCTCCCAGCACAAACGCCGTTGGTCCGGTGTAGTCGCAGCTGCGGTAGTCGACCGCCTGGGCCGACAGGTGGGTGCCGTACAGCCGGAACCCCTGGTCCTTGAGCTGCCGGATCACGGCGCTGCTGTCGGCGTGGCCATGCAGGGGCACCCATTTCTGGCTGCCCTGGGCTGTCTTGTTGAAGGTGGCCTGGCGTCCCCTGAGGCTGACCACATGGGCTTCCAGCACCCCGACGGCATCGCAGCTGCGCAGAATGGCCGAGAGGTTGTGGGGCTTGTCGACTTGCTCCAACAGCACCGTCAGGTCGCCCATCCGGCGGTTGAGCACCGCCTTGATCCGCTCGAAGCGTCGGGGCAGCAGGGGCATGGACGAACACACCGTGCAGATGCACCCAGCTTCGATCAGCGTGTGCACGCGGCTGTGGGATTGATTCCGCGCGGACAGCTGGCCACCTACGGCCAGATTGCTGAGCTGATCGGGGCCTATGGCTGTGCCCGCCAGGTGGGTTGGGCCCTGCGCCGCCTGGCCCTGCCCAGCGCTGTGCCCTGGCATCGGGTGGTCAATGCCCGCGGCTGCATCAGCATGAGCCCCAGCCGCGAGGGCAGTGACTGGATGCAGCGGCAGCTGCTGCTGGCCGAGGGCATTCCGGTCAGCGCGGATGGTCAGGTGCCGTTGCGGCGCTATCTGTGGGTTCCGCCCGACTGCGATCCAGCTGCTGATGACTGAGGTGACTGGCCTGCGGCCGCGGTTGCTGGCCTGGCAGGTGCTGCAGGCCGTTGCCGGGGGGGCCTATGCCGATGGTGCCCTCGAGCGGGTGCTGCAGCGGGCAGGTTCGGTCCCCGGGGCCGATCGCGCCCTGCTGACCGAGCTGGCCTACGGCACGATCCGGCAGCAGGGCCTGCTTGATGGCTGGCTCGATCAGCTGGGCAAGGTGCCAGCCGCCCGCCAGCCCCCCAAGCTGCGCTGGGTGTTGCAGCTGGGCGCCTACCAGTTGCTGTTGTGCGGCGGGATTCCGCCATCCGCGGCGGTCAACACCAGCGTCGAGCTGGCCCGGGCAGTGGGCCTGGCCAAGTTGGCACCAGTGGTCAACGGGCTGTTGCGCGAGCTGGCCCGTCGCCATGGTGAGGCGAGCGATCCCTGGGAAGGGCTGCAGCTGCCTCCAGACCCAGCCGCCAGCCTTGCTCTGCGCCGCTCGCTGCCTGCCTGGCTGGCCCAGGACCTGCTGGCCTGGCTGCCGCCGGATCAGGCCGAGCGCGTGGCGGCCGCCAGCAACGCCACACCCCAGCTGGATCTGCGGGTAAACCCGTTGCGCACCAGCCGCGATCAACTGCAGCAGGACCTGGCTGCCGCCGGCATGGCCAGCACTCCGATTGCCGAGCTGGATCAGGCCCTGGCCCTCAGCGGCCGCAGCGGCGAGCTGCGGCGGTTGCCCGGCTATGGCGAGGGTCACTGGAGCGTGCAGGACCGCTCCGCCCAACGGGTGGTGGCGTTGTTGGATCCCCAGCCCGGGCAGTGGATTCTGGATGCCTGTGCTGCCCCTGGCGGCAAAGCCACCCAGATCGCCGAGGTGTGCGGTGATCGTTGCACGGTCTGGGCCGTCGACCGGGCCGAAGCCCGGTTGCGCCGTCTGGCGCGCAACGCCGAGCGGCTGGGGTTGGGGGCGATCCAGGTGCTGTGCGCCGATGCCTGCAACCTGCCCCAGCTGCGACCCGACTGGCAGGGCCGGTTCGACCGCATCCTGCTCGATGCTCCCTGTTCGGGTCTGGGCACCCTGGCGCGCCATGCCGATGCGCGCTGGCGCCTCAACGGGGCGGTGATCGACGAGCTGGTGGTTCTGCAGCAGAACCTGCTGGCCGCCTTGGCGCCGTTGCTGCGGCCGGGCGGGCTGCTGGTTTATGCCACCTGCACCGTGCACCCCCGCGAGAACCAGGATCAGGTGCAGTGGTTTCTGCAGCACCATCAGGGATGGACCCTGCGGCAGTCCTGGCAGCGCTGGCCCGGTGACGAGGGTGATGGCTTCTATGCCGCCGCGCTTCAGGGGGCTGGCGGCGCGGCCACGGGCGGCGGTGGTACGGCTACGGGTGAAGCCATGGGGACAGGGGCAGCCGGAGCCGGAGCCGGGGCGGCGGCATTGACCCCGGGGCCGCTGGGGGGCACATCGCTTGGGGTCCCCTCGGGCACTGGTACGTAGCGCTCGGGCAGGGTCGGGGCTCCCGGCGTGTCCGGGTTCGTCCCACCGGCGGCACCGTTGCCCGGCTCGGCCGGTCCTGCCGGTTTGGCTTTGCCCGCTTCGGGCTTGTAGCTGTTCTGCAGCTGAGGTTTGGCTGGAAACTGCCGCACCGGCAGGGTCTTGCTGATCGGTGCCATGAACGACCGCCAGGCCAGGGTGGCCACGACGCTGGTGTTGCGGGTCTCGCGGCTGTCGTCGTAGCCCAGCCAGACGCCGGTGGTCAGCTGGGGGATCGAGCCGATGAACCACAGGTCCCGACCGCCCTCGGAGGTGCCCGTCTTGCCGGCCACGGGCCGATCGGGCAGGGCGGCCCCGCCGCCGGTGCCGCCCTTGACCACCAGCTGCAGCATCCACAGCATCGTGTCGGCGAGATCGCTGGCCACGGCCCGCCGGCCCGTGTCGCCGTCGATCCGGCGGCTCCACAGCAGCTGGCCGTCGGGCCCCAGGATCTCTTCAAACGGGGTGGGTTTGACGTAGATGCCACGGTTGGTGATCGCTGCGTAGGCCGCCGTCATGTCGAGCAGGGTCTGCTCGTAGGCGCCGATCGCCATTGGATAGAACTTGCCCAGTTCCCGGGTGATGCCCAGGCTCTTGGCGGTTTCGATCACCTTGTCGAAGCCCAGCTCCTTGAGCAGCGACACCGCGACGGTGTTGAGCGAGTTCTGCAGGGCCACCGCCAGGGACACCCGCCCCAGATAGCGCCCGCCAAAGTTGCGCGGGCAGTAGCCCCTGAAGCATTGCGGTTTGTCGACCACGGTGCGCTCCGGCAGCATCCCGGCCTTGAGAGCAGTCAGGTAGACGAACAGCTTGAAGGTGGAGCCTGGTGACCGCAGCGCCTGGGCTGCCCGGTTGAACTGACTCTTGTCAAAGTCCTTGCCGCCCACCATGGCCCGAACCACGCCGGTGCCGGGCTCCATCGCCACCAGGGCACCTTCCATCTGGCCCGGGGCGTACTGGTTGATGGTGGCCTGGGCCTGCCGTTGCCAGCTCAGGTTGATGGTGCTGCGCACGGTCAGGCCGCCGACCTCAAGCTGTTCCTTGTTGAGCACGCCGGGCAGCTCCTGCTGCACCCAGCTGCTGAACCAGGGCGCCTGGCTGATCCAGAATTTGGGTTCGGCAGGCTTCAGGGCCAGCGGTGTGGCCTCGGCCTCGGCCCGCTGCATCGCGTCGATGAAGCCGGCCTCCTGCATGCGATCCAGCACGATGCGGCGCCGCTGCAGGGCCAGATCAGGGTTGACCAGAGGGGAGTACACCGACGGGGCCGGTGGCAGGCCGGCGATCAGGGCGGCCTCGGGCAGGGTCAGCTGGCTGGGGGTTTTGGAGAAGTAGATCCAGGCGGCATCGGCGACGCCGTAAGCGCTGGAGCCGAGATACACCACATTGAGGTACTCGGTCAGGATCTGGCGCTTGCTGAGCTGGCGCTCGAGCTTGCCCGCCAGGGCCGCCTCCTTCAGCTTGCGGATCAGGCTGATGTCCTGACTCAGAAAAACCGTGCGAGCCAGTTGTTGGGTGATGGTGCTGGCGCCTTCTTCGACCGAGCGCTGGGTGATGTTGCGCACCAGGGCGCGGCCAATGCCAAGGGGGTCGATGCCGTTGTGCTGGTAGAAGCGTCGGTCTTCGGCGGCGATGAAGGCCTGCTCCACCAGGGTGGGCAGTGTGTCCGTGGTCAGTTTTTCGCGGGTGGCCGGGCCGATCTTCTGGATCACCTGGCCATCAGCGGACAGAATCGTCAGGGTGCCGGGGCGGTTGAAGCTGCCCACCCGGCGCGCATCGGGCAACAGGGTGTCGATGCCGCTCACCAGGGCCGCCTGGCCGAGCGCGGCGCCCACTCCCACCAGGGCAGACAGAGCGGCCGTGCGTTTCCAGTCCAGGCGTTTGGGCTGGAGCGGCGAGGCTGCCTTGCCCACGTCAGCCGAAGCTGCTGGTCACCAGGTCACTGTGACCGATGGCCAGCGCGGTGACCAGCATGCCAAGCACAAGAAAGGGCTGGGCGCTGGCCTGGTATTTGACATCGAAGGCCACCGGATCGCGCAACAGCCAGATGTCCTGGAAGGTCATCTGCGGCACGATCAGCAGCACCAGCAACACCGCCGCAAAATGCTGGCCGATGGCGATCAGCACAGCCACCATCGCCAGCTGGAACAGATCAATCATGCCGGCGCTGATCCAACTGGCCTTTTCGATGCCGAACACCACAGGCAGGCTGTTGAGTCCCAGGGCCCGATCGCCTTCGACACTCTTGAAATCGTTGACCACAGCGATGCCCAGACCCGCCAGGGAATAGGCCAGGGTCAGCAGGGCGGTGGTCCAGGTGAGCTGGCCAAACAGGGCCTGGCCTGCCCACCAGGGCAGGGCGATGTAGCTGGCCCCCAGGGCGTAATTGCCAAGCCAGCCGTTCTGCTTGAGCTTGAGCGGTGGAGCTGAATAGATGTAGCTGACGAATGAGCCACCCAGGGCCAGCAGCAGCAGCACCGGTGTGGTGTGCCCCGCCCAGACGTCTAGGCCATAGGCCACGCCGAGACCGGCCAGCAGCAGGATCCAGATCTGGGCCTTGACCTGGCCCAGGGGGATCGCACCCGAGGGAATCGGCCGGTAGGGCTCGTTGATCGCGTCGATCTCGCGGTCGTAGTAATCGTTGATCGTCTGGGTGTAGCCAGCGAGCAGCGGGCCGCTCATCAACATGCAGGCGATCGAGGCACCCACCTGTTGCAGCGACCAGTGGAAGTTGCCGCTGGCGGCGGCGCCACAGATCACACCCCAGATCAGGGGGATCCAGGTCACCGGTTTCATCAGCTGCAGCCGGATCTTCCAGATCGAGCTGGTGCCGGCGGCACCTTTCATGCCAAGCAGCTGGCGGGCCGAGGCGCCCGTGGAGGCCTCAGGGTTGGGGCTGTTGCTCAAGGCTCGCTCCTTCAGGCGAGGGTGATCTCGTCGTCGAAGAACCAGGCCTTGTTGCCGTTGGCCAGTTGCACCACAACGCCGATGCCCTTGCCGTCCACGGTGCGGAAGCCGGTCACGGTGGCGCTGGCGTCGGCCTTGAGCGCCTCAACCATGTCGGCGGGAATGCGGTCACGCACCCGGGTGATGCGCACCTTGGCACCGATGTTGATGCTGGCTGGGGTGGCAGCCTGGGACATGGACGGCGCGACAGAAGAGTGGCGCCACCTTAACCCGCCTTCAACCGCACCCCATGGTTGCCAAACGGATCATTCCCTGCCTCGATGTGGCCGACGGCCGAGTGGTCAAGGGGGTCAACTTCGTGGGGCTGCGGGACGCCGGTGACCCGGTCGAGCTGGCCTGCCGCTACAGCACCGCCGGGGCTGATGAGCTGGTGTTTCTCGACATCGCCGCCAGCCACCAGGGGCGCGCCACCCTGGTCGATCTGGTGCGCCGCACCGCCGAGGAGGTGACGATCCCGTTCACCGTCGGCGGTGGCATCGGCAGTGTTGACGGCATCACCGAGCTGCTGCGGGCCGGGGCCGACAAGGTGAGCCTCAACTCGTCGGCCGTGCGCGACCCCGCCCTGGTGGCCCGTGGCGCCGAGCGCTTTGGCTGCCAATGCATTGTCGTGGCGATCGATGCCCGCCGTCGCGCCCCAGCAGCTGACGAGCCGGGCGGCTGGGATGTCTTTGTCAAGGGTGGTCGGGAGAACACCGGCCTTGATGCGGTCTCCTGGGCCCGGCAGGTGGTGGCGCTTGGTGCTGGAGAGATCCTGCTCACCTCCATGGATGGGGACGGCACCCAGGCCGGCTACGACCTGGAGCTGACCCGTGCCGTCGCCGATGCGGTCGAGGTTCCTGTGATCGCCAGCGGCGGGGCCGGCTGCATCGATCACATTGCTGCAGCCCTGGACCCAGGCCCTGCCGGCGGTCATGCCTCCGCGGCCCTGCTGGCCTCGCTGCTGCATGACGGGGTTCTGACCGTGGAAGCGATCAAGACCGATCTGCTGGCGCGGGGCGTGCCGATCAGGCCGTTGCAGTCGGCCCTCTGAGGCGCGGCCGGTGCCGCCGGCTCGTTACATTTCAACAAGTCTGCGGCCCTGCGCCCCCGGTCTGCGGTGACTGCACTGTTTCTGTTACCGCCGTCCCTGCTGACCGCCCTGGCCCTGGTCTTGGTCGCGGTGATCGTGGCGCTGGTGGCCTGGGCCTTGCAGTTGATGCAGGCGGCCAACGACCGGCATGACTTTTCGTTGATGCTGGCGGGATGCATGGTCTGCTCGGCCGCTGTCGGGCTGGCCACGGTGATGGTGATCACCGTCACCACGCCGGCACGAATCGATTCCAGCAGCCTGGCTCTGTTGCAGGCTTCGATAGTCGAGCTGTCCGAGATCGACGGCCTGTGAGCGGGTTTGCCCCGGGTGATGCGGCTGCCGTCAAGCAGCTGTTTGAAGCCGCCGCCCCCCGCTATGACCAACTCAATGATCTGTTGAGTCTGGGCCTGCATCGCCTGTGGAAACGGCAGGCCATCGCCTGGGTCAACCCCCAGCCCGGTCAGCGTTGCCTTGATCTGTGCTGTGGCACCGGCGACCTGGCCCTGCTGCTGGCGGCCCGGGTTCGCCCCGGGGGGTTGGTGCTGGGCCTGGACGCCGCCGCTGCTCCCCTGGAGCTGGCCGCGGCCCGGGGCCGGCGGCAGCCTTGGCTGCCACTGCAGTGGCAGCTGGGCGATGCCCAGGCCACCGGTCTGCCGACGGCCTGGGCCGATGGCGCCGTGATGGCCTATGGCCTGCGCAACCTGGCTGATCCAGCAGCGGGTCTGGCCGAACTGCGGCGTCTGCTGCGCCCGGGCGCCCGAGCCGCGGTGCTGGACTTCAACCGTGCCCAGACCGTGGCGGGCCGGTTTCAACAGGCCTATCTGCGGCGCGTGGTCGTGCCGGCGGCCCGGCGGGTCGGTCTTGAGCAGCATTACGCCTATCTGGAGGCCAGCCTGGCCCGCTTTGCCAATGGCCCGCGTCAGGAGCTGCTGGCCACACGGGCCGGCTTTGCCCAGGCGCACCACCGCCCGCTGGCGGGGGGGCTGATGGGTCTGCTGGAGTTGGTGGCCTAAGCGCCGATCACCCGGTTGCGGCCCGCGCTCTTGGCGGCATAGAGGCGCTCGTCGGCTTGCCGTAGCAATGCGGCGATCTGGGATTCGATCTCTTCGGCCAGGGGGGCGGTCGCCAGGCCGGGCAGCCGCAGGGCTGCCACCCCGATGCTCAGGCTCACGTCAGGGCCGCTCGGATTGTTGGCATGGGGCAGGGCCAGTGCCGCAATCCGCCGGTGCAGCCGTTCGGCCATCAGCGTCGCCTGGGCCAGATCAAGACCGTCCCACAGCACGATGAACTCCTCGCCGCCGTAGCGGGCCAGGCAGTCGCTGCCCTGCCGGATTTCGGCGGCCAAGGCGGTGGCCACCTGCTGCAGGCAGCGATCACCGGCCTGGTGGCCGTAGTGGTCGTTGTAGGCCTTGAAGTGGTCGATGTCGATCATCGCCACTGCCAGGCTGCTGCCGGCCCGGGTGGCGGCGCGCCAGCGTTCACGCAGCAGCGCATCAAAACGGCGCCGGTTGGTGATGCCGGTCAGGCCATCGGTGTCGCTCAGCCGTTGCAGCAGGGCGTTGGCGCTTTCGAGCTGCGCGGTGCGTTCGGTCACGGTGCGCTCGAGGGATCCCGCCAGCTGTTGCAGTTGACGGTTGGCCCGGGTGCGGCTGGCGTTGACCACCAGCACCATCAACGCGGTGACCAGCGTGATGATCACGGTGAGCTCGAGCAGTTCGAGCGCCTGCACGCTGTTGGCGAGCTGGAGGCGTTGATCGCTTGGGTTGGGCAGCCGTGCCAGCAGCAGGGCCAGCCCCGCCATGACCGGGGTGGCTGCCGCCGGGCTGAAGCGGAACCCCGCCCACAACGTCAGCGGCAGGAAGCCGGTCGCCGGCCGCAGGCTGAACACCTCGATCAGCCGCAGATGCACCACCAGTCCCATGACCACGCAGGCCAACAGCAGCAGCCAGAACTCAAGTCGGCGCAGCTCGTGCAGTCGGGTCCTGCTGTTGCGCCCCACCCAGCTGAGCAAGGGTGGGGCCATTACCACCGAGCCGGCCAGATTGCCGGCCCACCAGCTCAGGGCCTGCCCCTCCTGGCCCCAGTCGCGCAGTTGCGGCAGCACCAGCGACGCGATCAGGGTGCCGACCAGCGCGCACACGCCTGACGCCGCCAGAAAGCCGAACAGGTTGCCCACCGAGGCGAACAGATCCCTGCCGCGCATCCAGCGAGGGGCCAGGGCGGCCATCAGGGCCGTGCCGCAGCTGTGCCCCAGACCAACCACCAGCGCCTGGGACAGGTCAAAGCTCCCACGGCCCAGATTGCTGAGCAGGGTGCCCAGCAGGGGCACCGGCACCGCCCAGTACCCCATGCGCAGGGCCAGGGCATCGTTCAGTCCTGAGGGCAGCCAGATGTCGGCAATGGCTGGATCGTCAGGCCAGCCATGGCTGCTGATGATCGCCAGAACCACGTAGGCGCAGCTGCTCAGCAGCAGCAGACGGGCGCGGCTGCCCGGTCGCAGTTCCTGGCCGGCCGGCCGGTGGCTGGCAGCGGCGTCGGCATCTCGGGCCCGTCCCACCCTGCGACCAATCCACCGTTGTTTGAGCATGGACGGCGGAGGATGCGGAAGGATCACGCCGCATCAGTCTGTTGCAGCGGCGCTCTGATGGCTGCAGGGGACAATGGCCTTATCAGGCCAGCGACCGTGCAGTTTCAGGACATCATCAGCACCCTCAACCGCTTCTGGACGGACCAGGGCTGTCTGATCCTGCAGCCCTACGACACCGAAAAGGGAGCGGGCACGATGAGTCCGCACACGGTGCTCCGCGCGATCGGGCCGGAGCCCTGGGCCGTGGCCTACCCCGAGCCCTGCCGTCGCCCCACCGATGGGCGCTATGGCGACAACCCCAACCGGGCCCAGCACTATTTCCAGTACCAGGTGCTGATCAAGCCGTCACCCGACGGCATCCAGGAGACCTACCTGGCTTCGCTCGAGGCTTTGGGCATCCGCGCGGCGGATCACGACATCCGCTTTGTCGAGGACAACTGGGAGTCGCCCACCCTGGGGGCCTGGGGCGTCGGCTGGGAGGTGTGGCTCGACGGCATGGAGGTGACCCAGTTCACCTATTTCCAGCAGTGCGGCGGCCTGGACT
>Ga0164292_10004345_pt1 | contig 11533 bp, 8 predicted proteins | sample GEODES117metaG_FD_111486 | JGI IMG/M metagenome (GOLD analysis project Ga0164292, IMG submission 111486) | Eutrophic lake water microbial communities from Lake Mendota, Wisconsin, USA - GEODES117 metaG | ecosystem: Environmental > Aquatic > Freshwater > Lake | place: USA: Lake Mendota, Wisconsin... | reverse complement strand
CTTGCTGGTTTCCGATGGCCCCAGGAGCACGCAGCAGATCCAGCTCCGGTTGCCGTTGGCGCCGGAACCCCGCAAACCGGCCCTCCGTAGCTGGTAGTCACGCGGGCGCGACCACCGCGCCGGGGCAAGAGCAGCGCCAGTTCGCCGTGGTGCTGCCCTGGTCGCCCACGCTCGAACAGCGGTTGCAGCAGGTGCGCGTGCGTGACGTCCGCGTACCGACGCGGGCGGCGGTACAGCGCGCCGCGGCGGCTATGCCCTCCCCCGGTGGCGCCCGTGCGCTGGCGGACGATCCGTCGGCCCGGCTCGATCGCGCGGCGCGCCAGATACGGGTGCGCTGGGACAACCCGACCTACCGCATGGCCATGGTACGCGATGCCGCCACGGGTCAGATCATGGGCTTCGTGCGCCGCCAGGGTGCGGTCGTGGCCACCGACGGCCGCAGCGTCGACGTGGTGTTCTCGGACGGCGTGCGGAGCGTGGTGCGGCGGTAGGGCGGCGGCGGCGGGCGGGGAGACGCGAATACACGGAGAGCACAGAGTGTGGTGAGGGCACGGAGAACCGCGAGCCGGATCCGTCAAAACCCCTCGGTGAGCTCCAACCACCTCGGTGAGCTCGGTGCTCACGCGTTTCCCCACCAATTGCGGAGCGTGGTGCGGCGGTAGCCGGGCGGGAAACGCGAAGGCACGGAGTTCACAGAGTGTGGTGAGGGCACGGAGAACCGCGAGCCGGGTCCGTCAAAACCCCTCGGTGAGCTCCAACCACCTCGGTGAGCTCGGTGCTCACGCGTTTCCCCACCAATCGCCAGTACAACCTGGTCACTTAGGCCTGTCTACTTATCAAAAAGCTGTCTATCTTGTCCAGTATGAGAACCTGGACCCTCGAAAAGGCCAAAAACGGCTTCTCGGAAGTCGTGCGCCTGGCCCTCGATCACGAACCCCAGCTCGTCACCCGTGGACGTTCCGGGGCCGAGGCGGTCGTGGTGGTGTCGCGTGAGGATTACGAGCGCCTCATCACCCCCACCGACCTGTATAACGCGATGCGACAATCCCCCCTCGGCAAGGCCGTAGCCGAGGGGCTGTTCGAAGGCCTCGATCCATTCCCGCGGCGTACCGAGTACTCGCGGGAGCCCGAGTTCGGTGGTCCCGATATCGTCTCCGGCCTGCTCGACGACGAAGCCGACGCCACCGGCCTTCCCTGAATGCGCCGCTTCTTGCTCGATACGAACGTGCTGAGCGTACTGGTGCAGCCCAACGCCGATCCGCGTGTGGTGTCGTGGATTCGCTCGCTGCCACCGGTGACGTACGGCGTCAGCGTGCTGGTGATCGGTGAGATCGAAAAAGGCATCGCTCGACTCGCCCCAGGAAAACGGCGCGACGAACTCACCACCTGGGCCCAGTTCGAACTCCCGGGATACTTTCGCGATCGCACCTACCCGATCGATCTCGCAGTCGCCCGCCGATGGGGGCAACTCGACGCCAACGGGCGCACCATGGGTCGGCCGCTTCCGGTGATCGACGGGCTGATGCTCGCCACCGCGGCGCGGCATGATCTCGTGCTGGCCACCCGCAACGTGAGCGACTGCGCCCAGCGCGGCGTGCCGGTGTTCGACCCGTTCACGGGCGTGCTCCACCCGGAGTAGGGGACACGCGCCCGGCGTCGGGGAAGCGCGTCCGGAGGGAGACGCGTCCGGAGGGGAAACGCGTCCACACGGAGATCACCGAGGGTGATGAGGACACCAAGAAACACGACGCAAAGTGTCCTGGGTGGTTCTCGGTGATCCTCCACCCACCTCGGCGATCTCCGTGCGGACGCATTGCCCGGCCCGCTCTTGCTCCGCCGAGGCCGCGCTTCCCACTAGATTCCCCACGGCGTCCACTCAGGCGCCTCAAAACGGAAACTTCAGCCGAACTCCCCATGGCTTCGTTCGACGTCATCGTCCTCGGCGGCGGCCCCGCCGGTTACGTGTGTGCCATTCGTTGCGCCCAGCTGGGCATGCAAGTCGCCGTCATCGAGCGCGAAGCGCTGGGTGGTACCTGCGTGCTGTGGGGGTGCATCCCCGCCAAGTCGCTGCTCGAAAGCGCCGGCCTCGCACAGAAGATCGGCAAGGCCGCCGAGCACGGCATCACCATCGACGGCGTGACGCTCGATTTCGGCCCCGCCATGAAGCGTTCGCGCTCCGTGAGCCAGCAGAACTCGAAGGGTGTGGAGTTCCTGCTCAAGAAGAACAAGGTGCAGCACATCCGCGGCGAAGGCCTGATCGAGAAGGGCAAGAAGGTCACCGTGACCCTCGCCGACGGCAAGAAAGAAACGCACGAGGCGAAGAAGGCCGTCGTGATCGCCACCGGCTCGCGCGTGAAGGGGCTGCCGCAAATCGGCCTCGAGCTCGACAAGAACGTCGTGCTCTCGAGCGATGATGTGCTCGTCGCCGAGAAGGCCCCGGCCACGATGGCCGTGGTGGGCGCAGGTGCGGTGGGCTGTGAATTCGCCGACGTGTTCGCGAGCTTCGGCACCAAGGTGTCGCTCATCGAAGTTGCGCCGAACATCCTGCCGCTCGAAGACGCCGAGTGCAGCGCCGAACTCGGCCGCGCCTTCAAGAAGCGCAAGATCGACGTCATCACCGGCGCCAAACTCAGCAACGTGAAGGTCACCAAGGCCGGCGCGAGCATGACCGTCGAAGCGCAAGGCGCCACGCAGCAGATCGAAGTGGAGAAGGTGCTCGTAGCCGCCGGCCGTGCGCCCAACGTGGAGAAGATCGGCCTCGAGACCGTGGGCATCACCAAGAGCGAGCGCGGCTTCATCAAGGTGAACGGGAAGTTCGAGACCAACGTCCCGGGTTACTACGCCATCGGCGATGTGGCCGGCAACCAGATGCTCGCCCACAAGGGCTCGCGCGAAGGGCATGTGCTCGCCGACATGCTCGGCGGCCAGCACGCCCATCCGGTGAACTACAAGAACATCCCCAGCTGCACCTACTGCCATCCGGAAGTGGCCAGCATCGGCCTCACCGAAGCGCAGTGCAAGGAGCAGAAGCTCGACTACAAAGTCGGCAAGTTCCCGTTCAGCGCGAACGGCCGCGCGCGTACCAGTGGCGAGACCGACGGCTTCGTGAAGATCATCCGCGACGCCAAGTACGGGGAAATCCTCGGCGCGCACATCGTCGGGGCGCACGCCACCGAAATGATTCACGAACTCGTGGTGGCGCGCGAGAACGAATTCACGGTGGAAGAGATCGATCTCGCGATCCACGCGCACCCCACGCTGAGCGAAGCCATCGGCGAAGCCGTGCTGGATTCGATGGGGAAGATGCTGCACGCGTGAAGCAGTTGACTAACAACTGAAAACTGAAACTACGAACTACAAACTCCCCGCGACCAACGAGATCTCCGTTTTTGAGAAGATCTCGCGGCCCGCGGGGAGTTTGTAGTTTGTAGTGACAGTTGTCGGTGATCAGTTTGCTTGCGCGTCGCCGCGTTGCCTTGGCACCACGCGCGATTTTCCGATGACACAGCCGCGGGATTATCAGTGCATCCTGCACGAGCTGGCGAATCCGGTCCGTTCAGGATAATGTGTAATTACACCGTAATTACTCACCGGATTCCGTGATCATCCATGCGCATGAAAGCCCGTCTCGTCCAAATCGGTAATTCGCGCGGGGTCCGCCTGAGCAAGGCGCTCCTGGAGCACGCGGCGCTCGCCGACGACGTGGTCATTGACGCTGAGCCGGGCGCGATCACCATCAGGTCAGCGCATGCACCCAGAGCGGGGTGGGCCGAGGCGGCCGCGCATGGTCCCCATGAACCGGTGATGGACGACATGTCCACGGCGCACTTCGACGACACCGAGTGGACGTGGTGAGCCCCACGCCGCGCCGCGGAGAGGTGTATCTCGTGAATCTCGACCCCACGGTCGGGCGCGAGATCCGCAAGTCGCGCCCCTGTGTCATCGTGTCGCCGAACGAGCTGAACGCGCATCTGGCCACGTTCATCGTGGCGCCCCTCACAACGGGGGCCCATCCGTATCCTTTCCGTGTCGCGTGCCGCTTCGACGGGAAGGATGGTCACGTGGTCCTCGATCAACTTCGCACGGTCGATCGTGTTCGACTCTCGCGCAAACTGGGGGCGCTGACCGCGGTAACCCAGCAGAAGGTGCTGGCCGTCCTGCAGGAAATGTTCGCGGCGTAAGCAGTTGACCGATAACTGAAGACTGAAACTACGAACTACAAACTCCCCGCCGACCGCGAGAGCTCTCCGAGAGGGGAGATCTCGCAGGCCGCGGGGAGTTTGTAGTTTGTAGTGGCAGTCATCAGTGATCAGTTCAGCTATCGCCCTTCCACGCCCCGGCAGTGCTCCTTTATACCCTCGATCTCGGCCTTACCCCCTACGACACCGCCTGGGCGCTGCAGAAGCGTGCGGCGGCGGCGCGGATCAGTGGCGAGCTCCCGGAGGATCTGCTCATCCTCGTGCAGCATCCGCCGGTGGTGACGCTGGGGCGCAGCACCAAACCGGGGCATCTGCTGGCGAGTGCGGAATTCCTCGAGGCGCGCGGCATTCAGGTGCGTGAGGTGGAGCGTGGCGGCGACGTGACCATTCACGAGCCGGGGCAGTTGGTGGCGTACCCGATCATCGACCTCAAGCGCCACAAGAAGGATCTGCACTGGTATCTGCGCCAGATCGAAGAGGCCGTGATTCGCGGACTCGCCACCTTCGGCCTCGAGTGCGGGCGGGTTGAGGGACTCACCGGCGTCTGGCACACCCGTGACGACGGTTCGCGCGTCAAGCTCGCCAGCATCGGCGTGCACGCCCGCGACTGGGTCACGTGGCACGGGGTCGCGCTCAACGTGGAGAACGACCTGGCCACGTTCGACCATACTGTACCATGCGGCATCGACGGAGTGACGATGAGCAATGTCGCGCGCGAATCCGCGCGGCGGGCGCTTGCCGTGCCCGCCTTGGCCGCCGTACAAGCCGCCGTCACACAGGGTATGGCGGAAGTCTTCGGGCTCGTGGCGGAACGCCTACCGGAGTCCGCGGGAGTGATGCTGACATCGCGGCACGGGTGAGATCGCCGCGGCATGGCTGTTGGCGCTCGGTATCTGGCGTGAACGTCGGCGAGCAGCGGGACGTAGCTTAAGGTAGCTTTGCGGTGAACTCGTGATCGCCCAAGTCCCACCATCGAAGATTCCCACATGACTCGCTTCGTTTCTCGCGTTCTTCCGATGCTCCGCCTGCCGGCGACGGGCGCCTTGCTCGTCCTCGCCGCCTGCAAGGACGACGGCCCACCGCCCCCCGCGGCCCTCGTGGCCCGCAGCGAAACGGCAATCACCGGCGTGGCGGTAGGGACACAGGTGCCGGCGCCGCTCACGGTGAAGGTCACCGCCGCCAATGGCAGCCCGTTGGGGGGCATCGCCGTGACGTTTGCGGCCACTGAGGGAGGCGGTAGCGTCACACCGGCCGTCGACACCACCGACAACAGTGGTGTGGCCAGTACGCGCTGGCGCTTGGGCGGTACGGTGGGCACCCAGCGGGTGACGGCTACGGTGGCCGGCGTGGCCTCACCGTTGGCATTCACGGCGAGCACCACGCCGGGTGCACCATCGCAGGTCGCCATTCAGGCGGGCAACGGCCAGCAGGGCGTCGCGGGTGCTCTCGTCGCGACGGCGCCGGCAGTCATCGTGCGGGATGCGTTCAACAATCCCGTGCCGGGAGTCTCGGTGTTGTTCACCGTGGCCTCGGGCGGCGGTACGGTGTCCGGAGCCGCTGTCTCCACGAACGCTCAGGGCATCGCGACCGTCGGAGAGTGGCGCCTCGGTTCGGGTGCCGGGACCAACTCGCTCACGGCGCTCGTCGTGGCCAGCGGCGTGTCAGCCAATCCGGTGCTCTTCACCGCCACGGCCGTTGCTGGCACCCCGACGTCGCTGGTCGCGACCAGCACCGTGGTGCCCAGTGTCGTGGTGGGAGGCACCCTTACGCCGGCGCCTGGCGTCCGTGTGGTGGATGCTCAGGGCGTCGGAGTGCCCGGGGTGGCGGTCACCTTCGTCGGCTCGCCGGGGTCCAGCGTGGTCAACGGCACCGTTGCCACGAACGCGAACGGGGTGGCGGCGCCCACCAGCTGGCAGCTGGGGACCCGCTCGGGCTCGTACACGCTGACTGCGACGGCCGGCGCACTACAGCCGTTGGCCCTCACGGCGACCGCGCGGGCCGCGGCCCCGGTATCTGCCGCCATTGAGGCCGGCAACAATCAGACGGCGCCGGCCGGTCGCGCCGTACCGGTGGACCCTGCGGTTCGCGTTTCGGACTCGTTCGGGAACGGCGTACCGGGACTCGAGGTGCTCTACGAAGTCACCGGAGGCGACGGCTCCGCGCTGGTACGTCGGCCGGTGACCGATGCGAACGGCGTGGCCACCGTGGGCGCCTGGCTGCTGGGGGATACTCCGGGAACGAATACGCTCCGCGCCACCGTGCAAGGCGTCACGATCACCAACAGTACCCTGACGTTCCTTGCCACGGGTACGGCCGGACAACCCACCAGCCTCATTATCCAATCGGGGGGCGCCCAGACCGCCGTCGCAGGGAGCGCTGTGCCGGTCGCCCCGTCCGTGTTGGTGCGCGACGCGCGTGGGAACCCGGTGGCGGGCATCACGGTGGCGTTTACCCCGGGTCCGAACAGCGGCACGGTGACCGGCGGGCAGGCCACCACGAATGCGGCCGGTGTGGCGACGGTCGGCAACTGGACACTTGGCACGACGAGTGGGCCTCAAACGCTGATCGCCTCACTCGCGGGGTTGCCTAGCGTGACCATCACGGCCACTGCTACCGCGGGTGTGGTCGCTCGATTGGTAGCGAATGTCGATTCGATCATCCCGTCGGTCCCGGTCAACAACTTCGTAGTAGTGCTGCCGCAGGTGAAGGCGGTGGACGCCAACGGGAACGCGGTGACGGGTTTCACCGTCACGTTCGCCGCCAAGGATGGCAACGGGCAGCTCTTGACCGGTGCGACCAAAGTGACCGGCGCCGACGGACTCGCGACACTTACCTCGTGGCGCCTCGGCACCACCAGCGGCGTGTATCGTTTGCAGGTCATGGCCACCGATCTCGACCAGCAAGGGCGCGAGCCGACCTTCGTGACGATTGCCACGGCCGGACCGTCTGCCGGTATTGCCGTGGCGCCATCGTCGACGGCGTCGCAGTCGGCCACGGCCAGCACGGCGGTCGGTACCGTACCTGTTGTCCGCGTGGTCGATCAGTTCGGCAATGGGGTGTCGGGGGTCGCGGTCACGTTCGCGGTGAGTGGCGCCTCGTCCACCATTGGATCGGGCAGCAGTTCCCTCATCGTGAATACGGATCCGCTCGGCTTCGCAAGCGTGGGGAACTGGACGATGGGTTCCGGCAGCGGAGTGCGGACGCTCACTGCCACAGCCGCCGGTAGCGGCATCACTGGTAACCCCGTAACGTTCACGGCGACCGTGCCCTGATCCGCCGCGAATCGTCGCAAAAACAAGGAGGGCCTCGCCACTGCGGCGAGGCCCTCCTTTATATTCGACCGCGGAGAATTGCGACGATTCGTAACCGACTCGCTGCGCGTCAGGCCTTGCTGCTGGTGTCTGGCTTGGTCGACTCCCCAGCGGGAGCCGGTGCTGGGGTGATGCTCGGCGCCGAGACCGGGGCGAGCGGGGAGGGAAGCTTCAGGCTCTCCATTGCTTCGACGTAAAAGCGCCAGCCCCAGCCAACGACCTTGCCATCCTTGATGACGATCGGGGTCTCCTTGGCTTGCTGGACGGGTTCGGCGACGTTCCCCTGGAGCTCCCGATAGAAGAGCACTTCGTACAGTTTCCCATCCACGAGATAGCGGTTGCGCCGGAAGCCCTTTTCGATGCGCGCGGTATCGGCGTAGACACCGGTCAGTGGGCCGGTCCCGATCAAGGCGAGCACGGTGTCCTTGGGGGTTCCCTCATCGACGTCATCGAGAAGGTCGGCGCCGACGTCCTTGTTGTCGCTGCAGGCCGCAAGAACGGTGAGGGCGGTGGTCACGAGTACTGCGCGAACGACGGAAAGCTTCATGGCGAGGGTCGTAGACGTATCTGAAGGTTCGGCGCGGGTAATCGCGCCGTGGATGTCTGAGGGATGATAGCGAGGTTCGTGGGGAGTGGAAGTTCCTGCGCCGGCGGTGGAGATGGATGAAACGCATCGAGCGGCTCTACCCGGATGGGCAGAGCCGCTCGATTTCACTTCACCGCCCCCTCGGGGTCATCCACCGCGAGCGGTGAATAACCCTCGAGGACGCTCCCAATTACGGGAGGAGGACCGGCTGCGTGAGGAGACCGCGGCCAGCCGTGGAGGTCGCGAACGTCGTGGTGTTGATGTTCGTGCCCACACCGACGGCGACGATCGTCGAACCGGACACGTTGACCCAGCCCGGCGTCGACGCGTTGGCAGTGTTCAGCGCATTCGCGGCTGAGACCGTGCGAATGGTCTGCGTACGACCGAGGTGGTCGTTGAGCGTCGACCGGAGGACGTACGTCCAGGTCTTTGCCGAGCCGTTGTCCGAGATGTACACCGGGCAAGTGCCGCTGGTGCACGCCGAGGCGTTACCCTCGACCGAGCCGAGGTAGCTGTACACGCCCGCCGACAGCTCCTGGTAGAAGTCGACGCGAGCGAACGGCGACGCCGTCGCCGCGGCCGTCGTCGTCACGCGAGCCTTGATGCCACCGGCCGGCGAGTTGAACGCAGCCGTGGTGTCAACCACCTCCCACGACGTGATCGTGCTAGCGCCAACCTTCCGCGAGCCGGCCACCAATGCACCCGTCCATGGACGGGTATCGGCCGAGATAAGCGAGCCCGAGAGCGTCACCGCGCCGGACGAGGCCGAGATACCGGTGAAGTTCGTCGCCCACACGTTCACGTTGTCCGCAGCCACCGAGGCGCCACCCGTGGCGTTGCCGCCCGTCGTGACTTCGATGTCCGTGTAGAACGTGGTGCCCGTGGTAAACGGCGTGTTGAGGCTGATCGCGTCCGACGAAGCAATCGCGACGTTATCGAAGGCCGTACGGCCAGTCGGTGCGGCCGGGAAGCGGAACGCGTAGGTGCCCGCGCCGTACTGCGCTTCGAGCGCCAGCGTGTTCGTCTCGACCGACGCGGCGATGGAACCGCTGACCGGCAGGCCCGACGTAGCGCTGAGGAACGCGGCCGGCGGCGTCACGGTGAACGTGCCAACGGTCTGGTTCACGAGCGCAAAGCGGGCGTCGGTCGTCGCCGAGTTACCGGCGCGGTCGTGCACGCGGACCGTCTGCGTGTGGTAGGCCTGGCCACCGATGGTGGTCAGGTTGGCCGTCGACACGAGCGGCGACAGGATCGGGCGGTAGCCGTCGACCAGCGCGGCGCCGAATTCCGAACCGGCCGTGAGCGTACGGAACGTGCAGCTCGGCGCCGTGATGAACGACGCGCCGGGGCTGGTGGCGGTGGCGGTGGCGTACGCGGCGAGCGTCGCGTCGAGGCACTGGCCGGAACGCCGGCCGAGCACGTTAGTCGCACGGGCGGCAGCGACACGGGCCGCGAACAGACCGGCGCGATCATCGATCGCTTCGGCCGAGAACACGACGTCCGCGTTGTTCGTCGAGAACGTCGCACCGCTGGCGGCCGACGCGCTGCTCCAGCGGATGAACGGAGCCGTGCGGTCAACGCCGAACGTCTTGCTGGCCGAAGCCGGGGCCACGAAGGTGGTCACGTTGTTGGCGCTCAGCGACACGTAGGTGAACGTGTTGCCGAGTCGGTCGGCCGGACGGTAGCGGATCGTGTACGCCGCAGCCGACAGGTCAGTGGTGCACTCAGCGAGGTCCGCGCCGGTGTTGGTCGCGAGCGTCGCCCACGTGCTGCTGCCGCAGCCGGCGACTTCGAGGACCGGCGAGGTCGAAAGACCGACGCCGTTGTTTTCCGTTGCCGAGTAGTTCAGCGTGGTACCTTCATCGCCCGAGATGAAGTTGTAGGTGCCGCCGACCCAGGTCGAACCCGCCGCAACGCTCTGGAAGGCGCTCGACGCCACGAACGTGTACGTACCGTCGTTGTCCGGCGCACGCCAGTCGCCACGGATGATCGCGGGAACCGGAACCGGCGTCGTGGTGGCGACCGAGTTCAGGAACGCCGGCGTGCCGGCACTGACGTTGTTGTTGTCGATCCACGTCGTGACCTGCGGCACCACGTCAGCCGTCGGCGACGTCGAGTTGCCGTTGCAGACGATGTTCGTGGCGTTGAGGCCGGTGCCGAGCGATGCACCGAAGCTATAAGTCCAGGGGCGGGCCGACGACGCGGTGAACGTCACGACGCCGTTGCCGGCGGCCGTGGAGCTGCTGGTCGTGCCACCCGTGAAGCAACCGGCAACCTGACCGGCGGCGCCCATGCGGAGCGAAACGCTCGCGACCGAGCGGCCGGGGGTGTAGATGACCGGGACGATCGCGACCGAGCCGCGGCCCTCAGCGCCCGGGCCACCGAACCACACGTTGTTGCCGGCATCAAGCGCCGAGCGCGCCGGAGCCGTGTGGCGAGCGGCGAAGCCGTCCGTGTTGTTCACGTTCAGCACGGCGAGGTTCGCGTTGGCCGACGAGGAACCCGTGCCCGACGTGATCGTCGCCACGATGTTCGTCTGGCCGTTCGGGAAGTTCGTCGTGGCGCTCGAGAAGTCCGACGCGACGGTGAAGGCGGCCGTGTTCACGAGGAAGTTGATCGTGCCCGACGCGGCGCCGGCGGCGCCGAACGTCTGCTGCGCGATCGGCGTCTGGCCGGCCGCGGGGCAGGCCGTAGCGCCCACGGAGCACGCGAAGAGCTGCACGCTCGACACGTTGTTGCCGTTCGTGGCGAGATTCGTGGCGATCTGGATCTGACCGGTCACGTTGCTGATGTCGACCGGGACGTTGGTCGCGCCGCCGTTGATGTCGGTCACAGTACGGCTGATGCCGACTACCGAGATCTGCGCCGGGGCGTTGACGATCACACCAACCGTGCCCGTCGCCGTCGCGGCGGCGAAGAGGTTGTTGCCAGCCGAGGAGGCCGTGACCGTGATGGTCGCGGTGCCCGGGCCGACGGCGGTGATGAGGCCGCTCGCCGAGACGTTCGCCACGGCCGGGTTGGTCGTGCCATACGTCAGCGAGGCCGTAATGCCCGAAGCAGCCTGCGCCGTAGCGGTGATCTGCTGCGTGCCGCCCGTGGTGAGCACGGCCGACTGCGGCGTCACCGTCACGCCGGTCACGGCGGGCGGGTTAGCCGACACGGTGATCGACACCTGACCCGTCACCGCGGCGGTGGCGAGACCCGTGCCCGAACCCGTGAGGGTCACCGTGATGGTGGCCTGACCCGGAGCAACCGCGGTCACGACACCAGCGCTCGTCACCGTGGCGACGGCGTTGTTGCTGCTCACGAAGGCGCGCGACAGCGTGACGCTCGCGTTGGCCTGCGTGGTGGGGTTGGCGGTGATCGTCACCGAACCGTTCGTGCTGCTGCCAACCTGGAGGTTGGCCGCGGCCGGCGTCAGCGCGAGACCCGCGATG
>Ga0164292_10004344_pt1 | contig 11533 bp, 9 predicted proteins | sample GEODES117metaG_FD_111486 | JGI IMG/M metagenome (GOLD analysis project Ga0164292, IMG submission 111486) | Eutrophic lake water microbial communities from Lake Mendota, Wisconsin, USA - GEODES117 metaG | ecosystem: Environmental > Aquatic > Freshwater > Lake | place: USA: Lake Mendota, Wisconsin... | reverse complement strand
TCAAATACGTGCTCATGGTGCCCCCGTAGAGGACAACGCCGTTTGCGCCCAGCAGCGGCACACCCGCAGTATCCAGCAACTGGGCCCGGAGCTGGTAATTCTGTGGCGACGATACGTTGGTCCAAAAGGCAATCCACGTCCGGCCGTCTGGCAAAACCTCGCTGTGGGCATCTTCCGTGGCGACGTTTGCCACCAAGGTGTTCACGTGGGTTTGCGGGGTCCACTGGGCATTGGCGGAGAATGCAAATAGGAAAGCATTCAGGAAAAAGAGGTACAGGTTGCTGCGGACGGGATTTTTCAAGGAGTCGGAGTTTGTTATTCAAATCTACCCCAATAAAAGGTTTGCGGCCGACATTTTTCCACATTGTGCCTTATTGGCCCCTGCCGATTCGGGCGAATTGCCGCTTGGACAGACCACAGGGATGTGAATCCTCTTTTGAAGCATGGGAGCACCCGGTTTGTACAAGCGTTCCTTTTGGTACCTATTCATTCAACCTTTACCCCCCCTTTCATGCAATAATTCAATAACCTCCTGGTAGAAGCTATCCAGCGCTCCCGTACGTTCTTTGGAGCGTTGGCCTATCCCCCAATCACCACCGATGTCATGGAAATGGATCCCATCACGACTTGGTCGTCGAAAAAGCGCAGGGATTCGTCGGGACGTTGCAATCGTTCGGCATAAAGCAGGGGCCAATCCCGTTCGGTTATCAAAAGGAAGTTGGTTTTCCCCAGCTTGGACTTTTTAATCTTTCGGTAGATCCGATTTTTCCGAGACCCCTTCCAGGGGAAGGTCATTTTTGTCCTTGCCTTCCAGGCGCTCTAGCCAGGAGAAGGATCTCTTTAGAAGCAAAGGGGTATTCAGCGTGGTAAATAGCCCCATAATGACAAGAATACTGAACACCTCAACACCAATCAGGCCTTCGCGGTAGGCAATATTGGCGATGACCAGTTCCATGATGCCGCGTGCATTCAGTCCAATCCCCAAGGTAAGTGCTTTGCGGTGCTTGAGCCCTGCAAATCGGGCCCCGAGGTACCCCCCCACAATTTTACTGGCAAAGGAAACGGCAACAATGGCCACCAACAACCCCCACTGATGAATGGCTCCAAATCGAAACTCCAATCCAATTCCTGCAAAGAAGATGGGGGCCAAGAATCCCATGGCCATGCCGTTGGTCGTATTTTCAAAAGTGCGCATGTGCCGCACCCCAATTTGGTCCTTGTTTAACAGCATGGACGCAAAAAAGGCCCCAATAATAAAGTGAAGACCCACGGATTCTGTGAGCGAAGCAAAAATCAGGATGAAGGCAAAGATGATCGCAATAAGCGATTCTTTTCCCCGCATGATTGCCAGCAGTTTGTCCAGCTGAATTTCAATGAAATTGGGTTTAGCACCCAGTCGGTTGATCAACTTGTACGCCAAAACCAACCCAGCCACCATCAAGACAATTTTACCCAGGGTAATGCCAATCCGAACCCCAATGACATTGACCTCCGCTCCCCTTAGTTCATGCAGGTCCAGCAGGATTCCCAAAATCGTTAAGGCCAATACATCGTCGAAAATCGCCACCGAAATAATGCGTTGTCCAATTTCGCTTTTGAGCTGCCCCAAATCCATGAGAATTCGAACGCTTACCGGCAAGGCGGTAATGGCCACGCAAAGTCCTACGAAAATGGCGCTAAAGCTGTCGAGTTCAAAGACATGGCCTACCCAATAGCCGGATGCAATGGGCAGGATAAACGCAAACAAACTTATAAACAGGCTTTTCCCTCGTGAGGTTTGAACCACTTGGTTGATGGGGATCTCCAAGCCGGCAATAATGACCAAGAGAAAAACCCCCAAATCCGAAATGACCTTCAATTCTTCGGTGCGAACAATAAGATTTAACATGGAGGGCCCCAGTACCACGCCGGCAAGAATTTCGCCAATCATGGCCGGCTGACGAAGTCGTTCCATGACTTCGCCCAAAACTTTGGCCAACACCAACAGCAACAGCAAGTTGGCAAAAAAAGGCAGATGGAGTGCGGGCAGCGGATTCATAACAAGGGCAGGCCAAAGATACGGAGGCTACCGAAGCAATGGGTATCTTTGCCGAATGGCCAAGAAGATTCGCAAACAAGATGTACTGGACTACCACGAAGGCATCCGTCCAGGCAAAATAGAAGTCATCCCCACCAAGCCGTCCAATTCGCAAAGGGACCTGAGTATTGCCTATTCCCCCGGCGTGGCCGAGCCGTGTTTGGAAATTGCCGCCAATCCCGCAGACGCCTACCGGTACACCGCCAAGGGCAACTTGGTGGCCGTTATCTCCAACGGGACGGCGGTTTTGGGACTCGGGGACATCGGTCCGCTGGCCTCCAAGCCCGTCATGGAAGGCAAGGGCGTCCTTTTCAAGATATTTGCGGACATTGACACCTTCGACTTGGAGTTGGACACCAAAGACCCCGACAAGTTCATTGAGACCGTCAAGATCCTGTCCCCCACCTTCGGAGGCATCAACCTGGAAGACATCTCTGCGCCCGACTGCTTCTACATCGAACAGCGGTTGCGCGAAGAGTTGGACATTCCCATCATGCACGACGACCAACACGGCACCGCCATCATTACCGGGGCCGCCTTGCTAAACGGCTTGGAAGTCGTCAAGAAAAAAATCAGCCGAGTCAAGGTGGTCTTCAACGGTGCCGGAGCCAGCGCCATCAGCTGCGCCACCCTCTATCTGGCCTTGGGCGTCAAACCCGAGAACCTGACCGTCTGCGATTCCAAAGGCGTCATTCACGCCGACCGCGACGATTTGACCGAAGAAAAGAAGCGTTTTGCCCGCGCCACCAAGTTGCGCACCCTGGAGGAAGCCCTCAAGGACGCCGACGTCTTTGTGGGTCTCTCCAAAGGAAACATCCTCAGCCCAGACATGGTCCGGAGCATGGGCAAGAATCCCATCGTTTTCGCCTTGGCCAATCCCGATCCCGAGATTGATTACGCTACAGCCATGGCGGCCCGCAAGGACATCATCATGGCGACCGGCAGGTCCGACAATCCCAATCAGGTGAACAACGTGCTGGGCTTCCCCTTCATTTTCCGGGGAGCATTGGACGTGCGGGCCACCAAAATCAACGAAGCCATGAAGTTGGCGGCGGTACACGCCATCGCAGGTCTCGCTAAGGAATCCGTCCCCGAAGTGGTCAACTTGGCCTACGGCGAGCGCAACCTTGCATTTGGCCCCACCTATTTGATTCCCAAGCCCTTTGACCCCCGCTTGATCTACACGGTGGCGCCTGCCATTGCCCGTGCGGCCATGGAGAGCGGGGTGGCTCAGAAACCCATCACCGACTGGTTGGCCTACGAAGAGCAGTTGCGCAACCGTCTGGGCCGCGACGACAAGTTTGTTCGGTTGATCATGCAAAAAGCCCGCAGCGCCCCCAAGCGCCTGGCGTTCAACGAGGCAGACACGTACCGCGTACTCAAGGCCGCCCAAATTTGCTACGAGGAAGGCATTGCCGAACCCATCTTGTTGGGGGATCCCGAGCGTATTGCGCAGCTCAACGCCGAATACCACCTGGGGCTGGAGTCGCTTACGGTGATTGACCCCCGGATGCCCAAGGCCCCCAATTCGGTAGAATACGCCGCAGCCTACTACAAGGACCGGCAGCGCCGGGGCATCAGCCAGGAAGAGTCCCGACGCCTCATGCGGAACCGGGATTTCTACGGCCCGATGATGGTGAAACACGGCCACGCCGACGCCTACGTCACCGGCAGCACCACCAAGTATTCCCGCGCGGTCAAACCGGTTATGGAAATCTTGGGACCCAAGTCCAGCCAAACCCGGGTTGCCGGCATGTACATCATGTTGACCAAGCGCGGCCCCATGTTCTTTGCAGACACCACCCTGAACGAAGACCCCTCGGCCGAACAATTGGCACAAATTGTATCCGTAGTGGCGCAGTCCGTCAAGCGGATGAACATTGTTCCCAAGGTGGCTCTTTTGAGTTTCAGCAATTTTGGGTCCCACCGCGGGGTGTTGCCCACCAAAATGCGGAAGACCCTGGACCTCATCCGGGAGCGCATGCCCGACTTGATCATCGACGGCGAAATGCAAGCCAATTTCGCGGTAGACAATGCCCTGCTCAAGGAGATGTTCCCCTTCTCGGAGTTGGTAGACAACGCCCCCAACGTGTTCATCTTCCCCGGATTGGCGTCGGGCAATATTTCGTACAAGTTGCTCCAGAGTTTGGCCGGAATGGAAGCCATTGGCCCGTTGCTTACCGGGCTGGATTATCCGGCCCACGTGTTGCAAATGGGATCCAGTGTGCGGGAAATTGTGAATACCGCGGCCATGGCGGTGGTAGATGCCCAAACGCGCCAAGGGAAGTAAATCCTGCGGCAAAAAAAACGGGGGCCACGGCCCCCGTTTTTTTTGCTCCCATCCGCATTAGTTGGGTCGCTGCCCGCCGACGGCGGGCAGTCGGGTGAATGCATAGGCGGCACCCGCCGCCAAAACACCGCATAGAACCCACAGTGCCGAAAATCCAACCGATTCCGACGAAAAGGCGGCCACCGTTCGGGTTCCCAGCAACGGCGCCAGGATATGGGCCGTCGAATACGCCCCGGCATACAGCCCCAGGTAACGTCCCCGCGCGCGGTCTCCTCCGCGCTTGGTGGTATACGTGACCATAAACGGCATGGCCAGAATTTCCGATACCGACAGCAACCCCATGTTGAGCAAGAGGCCAAAGAGCCCCGGAACTACCGGCAAAATCCAGAAACCGATGGCCAGCGCACCGCACCCAGCGGCAATCACCTTGCGCGGAGCAAAACGGTCGCCCATCCACTGCACCGTGACCATTTCAAACAGCACCACCACGGCGCCATTGAAGGCAATGATCCAGCCAATTTGGTCCTCGGCCAAACCGTGGATGGAGCGGTAGTAGAGCGGGAGCGAGCTGATCAATTGAAAGAAAACGGTGGCGTAGACCAGTACGAGAACCACAAAGCCGAGAAAGGGAAGGTCGGTCCACGGGGATTTGCGCTCCGACGGCTTATTTTCCGGCGTTTCGCTGTGGGTTGCCGGGTGGGGATTCGCACCCACCGCGGGCTCCACTCCGCTCGCAGATGCCTCGGCCACCCCGGGCTTTGGGGTGTAGGATCCTCGTCGGCCTTTGAAATAGTAGGCCAAAAAACCGCCAGCGACCAAGCAGGTGAGGGCGTCGGCGTAGAAGAGGCCGCGGTAGCTCCACAGGGCCAATACGCCGGCGACGGCCGGCCCAACCGTAAAGCCCAAATTGACGGCCATACGGTTGAGGGAAAAGGCCTTGGTTACTTTGTCCGGCGGGGAGAAAGCGTAAACGGCCGTTCCGTTGGCCGGTCGAAGGGTGTCTGCAACGGCGGCGGTGGCCAGAACTCCCCAAAAAAGCCCCCAGAAGGAGGATAGAAATGAAAGGACAAAGAAGCCAATGCCCCCGCCTACCAAGGCCATCACCTGAACGGTGTACGCACCGAGTTTATCGGTTAGCCAACCTCCGCTCAGCGACCCAATGACCGATCCGGCTCCGAAGGCCGCCATGACCCACCCCGTATCCTCCAAGGAAAAGTGCAGGGCTTGGGTGAGGTACAGGCTCAAGAAGGGCAGTACCATGGTGCCGCTTCGGTTGACGAACATAATAATAGCCAGCACCCATGCGTCGCGCGTGAGGCCGGTGAAAGCGTCGGTATAAAGGGCACGGATTTTGCGCACGTCGGTACAAAGATACCTTACCTTTATGGCCATGAGGACCCGGTCGTTTTTGTTTTTTCTAATGGTATTGGGCAGCATGGCTCCTGTTTGGAGCCAGCGCTCAAATAGCGAATTGTTCAACGGCGAGCGGGAGTGGCTGCACGAATACGGGTATTCTTTGGGCGCGGTAGTAGGTTCGTACGGAGCAGCGCCCATGGCGTACCACCTCAACCAAGGAATTTTGTATACCCCCCGGTTGATTTTACCCTTTAAAAACTCCGGTTCCTTGGACGTCGTTCCTCATGTGGGCGTGGGGCTTACGTCCTCCTTGCTCTTGGGACGTGGCAATCTCATAAGCACCGATGTCGGGGCATCCGTCCATGTGAATGCAGGATTGGGGTCCACCAACGCCAACACCAGCTCGTTTGGCGCATTCTACGGTTTGGGATTTCAATCCTACACCATTCATGTGTTCGACTTTTTAAATCCCGGGAACCCCGTTTATCAACCTCAAACCTATGTAGGTCCGGTGGCCGATGCAGGCATTCGGTTTTTTCTTTACGGATCTCCGGTTGCTTTGACCATTCAGTACGCCCCCACCTTCTACGTCCCTGCGTCCGCAAGGAACTACGGAATCCAGGGGATGGTTAGCGGTCGTTTGATGTACGGGATGTACTAAGGCTTAGGCCGGATTCAGGAATTTCTTTACGGTTTCCGCAAGTACTTTTCCATCCACTTGGCCGGCAAGTGCGGTGCGGCAAGCTCCCATGGCTTGTCCCAAATGCGATGCGTTGTCCCATCCTTTTTCTGCCAATATCTTTTGAACGGCGGCTTCTAGGGCTGCTGGATCCAGGGGCGCAGGCAGGTATTCTTCGATGACTTTGAGCTGGCCCTCTTCCGGTTCTGCCAAGTCGGGACGGTTTTGTTGGCGGTAAATGGTTGCACTTTCCAAGCGTTGTTTTTTCAAACGTTGAAGCAACTGGATTTCTTGGTCTTCTGTCAACGTTCCTCCAGCCCCGGGCTCCGTTTTTGCAACCAAAATTGCAGCGCGAATTGCCCGAACCGTTTCCAATCTAATTTTATCTTGGGATTTCATGGCCAATTTGAGGTCGGCCGTCAATCGTTCTTCCAGTGCGGGCATGGGGGCTCAGTCTACGTTGTCGTGCAAAAATCGGTTGTGGGTACGGAAGGTCAAGTCGTCGCCCTCTCCATTTAAAGAGGTGGAGCTCAACGGTTGTTGTTGGGAAATCAAACTGTGGTCTACGGCTACGCCTGCCCGTTGAAAGGCGGGTACTTGGGCAAATTCTTCGGCGCCATTGCGCTGTACACTTTTAAAGGTGTGGTTGAACGCCCGTAGGTTGCGGCGGCGGTCTGCAGCCATTTGCTGCATGGCTATTTCCACCCCTTGTTCCATGGGGTCTGTAGCGCCATGGGAGTTGTCGAAGTCTTCCACCGGTTGAGAAAGATGGGGTGCCGTTTTCACTTCAAAGCGGAGGTGTGCAGGAACGGGGAGTTCTGCAGGCGTGTCCTGGGCTTTTGGCTTGCGCATCCCCAAGGCCTCTTCCAGGGCCATCAATTCGTCCAAGGTGTGGCGTTTGATTCCGGGCGCCTCCTCCGATGCATCCAAGGAGGGTTCGCTTTCAGCAACCTCCATTCCCAAACGAACTTCCTCTTGAAGTGCCTCGTCCATGTTCGGCGTGGCGGCCTCTTCGGTCAAACCGGCATTGGTTAGGGGAAGGTCCCATTCCATAACCGCCGTTCCGGATTCTTTCAACGCGAAGGCCTGTTCTGCTCCTAAGTCAAAGGGGGAAATAAACGCCACTTCTTGGGTGGGTTCATTGGAAATGGTTTCAGGTGCCAGGTCTCGGATGACGAAATCATCAAAGTCGAACAGGGTTGGGACGGCTTCAATTTTGTAAACCGGGGAATCCGAAGGGGCAGACAGTTCCATTTCGACAACCTCGGCAACCTCGGAAACTTCAGTAACCTGGGTCAGCGGCTGGGAGCGATCGTCCCAGTTGGCCAAGGGTTCCTCGACGCTTTTTAAAATGGACGATTCCGCCATTTCTGCAGGGGCAGGGCTTGCGACGGACACTTCGGCGAGGGGGGCGTCAAAGGCAGCGTTTCGTTGGGCGTGAACGGAGTCTGTATGCAGGTCGTGAACCACCTTGGCTTCCTCTTTTGGAGCCATGCCAGACCGAATGGTGTTTGCCTCAAATCCGGTCGCAATGACCGTTACTTGAATGGCTTGCCCCAATGCGGAGTCTTCTCCGATTCCCATGATGATATTGGCATTTCCTCCGGCTTCGTTCTGAATGAAGTCGTTGATTTCCCCAATTTCATCGAAGGTAATTTCGTGTTCGTTGGACCCGGAGACAATCAACAGCAATACGTTTTGGGCTCCATGGATTCGGTTGTCGTTGAGCAACGGACTGTCCAAGGCTCCTGCAATGGCGTCGGTAGCACGGTTGGGACCTCCCGCCTGGAAGGAGCCCATAAGCGCTGTGCCGCTGCCGGCAAGAACGGTTTTGGCATCCCGGAGGTCAATGTTGGTGCGGTAGTGGTGGGTGATGACTTCGGCGATCCCCCGTGCGGCTGTTGCCAAAACCTCGTCGGCCTTGTTGAAGCCGGCCTTGAAGCCCAAATTGCCGTATACCTCGCGCAATTTGTTGTTGTTCACCACAATCAAGGAATCCACGACGGAACGCAATTTCTCAATCCCGGCTTCTGCTTGGCGGGCGCGTACATTGCCTTCAAAAGCGAAGGGCAGGGTCACAATTCCTACCGTGAGAATGCCCATTTCTTGAGCCGCTTTGGCAATAATGGGTGCAGCCCCTGTTCCCGTGCCGCCTCCCATTCCAGCCGTGATAAAGGCCATTTTGGTGTTCGACGACAACAAGGCTTTGATCTCTTCCACGCTTTCTTGGGCGGCACTTGCCCCAATCTCCGGATTGGCTCCTGCGCCCATCCCTTCGGTGAGGTTTTGCCCAAGTTGGATTTTGGTTTCGACGGGACTGTGCTCCAAGGCTTGCGCATCGGTGTTGCAGACCACAAAATCTACGCCGTTGATTCCAGCAAGTTTCATGTAGTTCACGGCATTGCTTCCTCCTCCACCGACGCCAATGACTTTGATCACGGACGAGCGGTTTTTGGGAAGGTCAAAATGCAGACCGGTGGGTTGTTCAGGGGGTGTGTGCATGGTAGATTATTCTTCGTCGATGAACTTGACAAATTTTTGAACCCAGGATTCGAAGAAATTCTGGCGTTTTTGGGGCATGGAATCTTGGGGCAAAGCCGCTTCGTGCGCGTTTTCGCTGGTGGCGCCATCGTCGTTGCCAAGAGGAGCCATGGGTGAATCTGCAGTGGACAAGGCTTCGGCTCCAAGGGCCGGGGAGCCGAATGCGGTGGCCGCGGCATTGGGCGCGGCAACACCCGCGGAAAGTGGGGCAAAAGCGGCGTCGTCCATGGGCTCGAGTTCCGGATTGGCCACCATCGGAAATTCGATTTTGCTCTCCAATCCTTTCATCAACAACCCAACGGCGGTTGCATAAATTGGGCTCGACAATTCTGCGCCATCGGCCTGTCCGGCAAGGTGTTCGTTGGGGTATCCAATGCGGGTATACATTCCGGTAACGTACTCCACCAATTGCTTGATGTGCTTCAATTGGGATCCGCCGCCGGTCAAAACGATGCCGGCAATGAGTTTCTTGCGGGGTTGGTCGTGGCCGTATGCTTTGATCTCCGAGTACACAGCCTCGATGATTTCCACGCAGCGCGAGTGGATGATCTTGGAAAGATTTTTTAAGCTGATTTCTTTGGGATCATGCCCACGCAGGCCGGGAATGGAGACGATTTCGTTGTCTTTGTTTTCCCCGGGCCAAGCAGAACCAAATCGCACTTTCAAGAGCTCGGCTTGCTTCTCGATGATGGTGCAGCCCTCCTTGATGTCGTTGGTGATCATGTTCCCACCGAAAGGGATAACGGCCGTATGCCGAATGATACCGTCTTTGAAAATGGCGACATCCGTGGTTCCTCCGCCGATGTCCACCAAAACGACGCCCGCCTCTTTTTCTTCTTGGCTCAGGACCGCCTCCGCAGAAGCCAAGGGCTCCAAATTGATGTCGTGCACCTCCAAATTGGCGCTTTTTACGCACCGGGCAATATTGCGGATGCTCGTCACCTGGCCTACCACGATGTGGAAGCTGGCTTCGAGCCGACCGCCGTACATGCCCCGTGGCTCAATGATGTCGCTTTGTCCATCTACCCGGTATTCTTGCGGCAAAACGTGGATAATTTCTTCTCCGGGATTCATGACCAATTTGTGGACATTGGCCGTCAGTCGTTCCAAGTCGGCATCCTCGATCACAGACTCCCGGTCTTCGCGGGTGATGTAGTCGGAGTGCTGCAGGCTGCGGATATGCTGCCCGGCGATGCCTACCACAACGCTGTTGATGGTCAATTGGGCATCTTCTTCGGCCAACGCCGTCGCCCGCTCAATGGAATCAACGGTTTGGACAATATTCGTCACCACGCCTCGCTGCACCCCCAAGCTCGGGGCTTTGCCCATTCCAATGATTTCGATTTTGCCAAATTCGTTGCGCTTACCGACAATGGCAACAATTTTGGTGGTGCCTATATCCAGGCCGACTGCGATTTTTTCCATGGAGTGGGGATTCATTCGTGCAATGAGTAAACGACTTGGCCGTTGAATCGAACGTTCACTTGGCTCAAAGAGTCAAGGAGTCCGGCTTGGGTCATGTAGGTGTAAAAAACAGAGAGCCGGTGGGCTTTGTCATCGAACCGAAGGGGACGTCCCCACACCAAGGCATGGGGGGCAAAAGCGGGGTAGGCGGTGAAGGTTCCTAGACGGTCGACTTCCAGTCCCGTCCAACCTCCGGGGAAGGTGGAATGGGTGGCAGCGGCCTCCAACAAACGAAATCCTTGCTGAATCCGGGCGGAATCCAAGTCGCCCGTGAGGACGGGTACGGCTGCTGTTGCGCGCTTCGATAGGGGCATAGCATGCCCTTTGGTGTCCAAGTAAAAGGACTTATCTATCTGAATTACACGCACTTTAGCTATTTTTTGTTGAATCCGAACATGCAGGGTTCCATCCCAAGTTGAAAATACTTCGGCTTTTTCCACCAGGGGATGCGTCTCCAAGGTTTCTTCCAACAATCGAATGTTAATTTCTTTTCGGATTTTTCCGCTGAATGGAGCACCCATTTTCGCCGCCAATTGCCGCAGATCTTGCTCCGCCAGAAGGGGTTGGTCCGCGGGTTGTTCCAGCATCCAATGGATGCCGGCGATTTTCCGGTTGGACTGGTGCTGCACCCCCAAAGCGGCCCCTGCAAAGAGGACGACAGTCAGTGCCCCGAGCAGACCCGTTAACAAAGCTTTTTTCCACGGAAAATTCATGGGGCCGATGGGGAATTAAGCGGTTGAAATCCGTGAGAGAAAAGGTCTTCCAAGGGAGCAACCAAACGGTCGATGTCTCCAGCGCCTAGTGTTAGGAGCAATTCGGGCTGATTTTGGCGGGTCCAGTCGATGACTTCTTCCGGTGACAAAACACGCGGTTGCTGGCCCTCTGGAAAGGCCGCGGCCAGCGCTTCCGAGGTAATCCCCGGCAGCGGGAGTTCCCGAGCCGGATAGATGGGAAGGAGAAACACCTCGTCTGCGGTTAGCAGCGACAGGGCGAATTCGTCCAAAAAGTCCCGGGTGCGGGTAAACAAATGCGGCTGGAAAACGACGGTCATCCGCTTGTTGGGGTAGAGTTGCCGCGCGGCGGACAGGGCAGCCCGTATCTCCGTGGGGTGGTGGGCGTAGTCGTC
>Ga0164292_10004336_pt1 | contig 11545 bp, 9 predicted proteins | sample GEODES117metaG_FD_111486 | JGI IMG/M metagenome (GOLD analysis project Ga0164292, IMG submission 111486) | Eutrophic lake water microbial communities from Lake Mendota, Wisconsin, USA - GEODES117 metaG | ecosystem: Environmental > Aquatic > Freshwater > Lake | place: USA: Lake Mendota, Wisconsin... | reverse complement strand
CGGGGCATCGGACGGCACCTATCGCATTGAAGACGTTCCGTGGGTGATGTACTTCGAGAAAAGTTTTGCGCTTCACGGAGCGTTCTGGCATTCCGGATTCGGTCGCGAGCGAAGTCATGGCTGCATCAACCTCACGCCCTACGATGCGCGCCGCATCTTCCTCTGGGCCGGCCCGCAATTGCCCGACGGCTGGCACGGCGTGCGCGCCACCCCTACGAACCCCGGCACGCGCGTCGTCGTTCATCGCTAAAGTCCGAGCATTCTCGAGGACTTGCGCGTCCAGGCTCCCGACGCTCTCGCTCGCATCGCACGCAGCCCACGTGCTCCAATGCGTTTGGCGGCTGGAGGCTGGCCGCGTCGCTCGGAGGTCGCGGCGTGCACTGCCACTGTTGATGTCGACGGCAGGTCTGCTTGTGGGCTGCGGCCGACAGGTCTCGGAGAGCAATCTCGGGCTTGTGGAGGGGGTGAGGCTCGGCATGTCTCCACGCGATGTGCGGGAGAGATGGGTGAATTCTGCAACTTCTTCCGGTTCATGGCGGGTGTCTGTCGGACCCGACGGCGACACCGTGCTCGATTGGAGCGAGAACGCATCGGCGGCGTCCAACCCTGAGCGTTCGCCCGGAGCGGGCTCGGGCCCCGTTAAGACAGCGCGCTTCGACTTCCACCTTGGGATGCTCGTGGCCATCCACGCCCAGCTGCGCGAAAAAACAACGCGACCTATCGTCGAAATTACGTCCGCGGCGGCCTCGGTGCGCGAGCCTGCGTCGGAGGGCAGCTCGCTCGTCATCGTGGCACGTGATTGCCCAACGCATCGTGGCGAAGCGAGCGCGATCGAAGCGCGTGCCGCGCGGTAATTCGATAAGCAATTCTCGCGATAATTCGGGTGCAAAAAAAAAATGCCCCCCACGTACGCACCGGGGCTTGTACGGCCGCTCAGGTCCGCTCTATAAAGCGCGTCGATTGGGTCATCCCATTCGGGTATGGCTCGAATCGGTCGATTCGGCGGCAGCTTCGCGTCTCGCCATTCTGCGAGAACGGGCGCGTCGATGCGAGAGGCTCGAGACGCGAGAGGTCGCGAGATAGAACTCACCCGCCATGCAGATCTTTCCCCGGTCGCTCAATAAGCTCCCGTTTATCCTCGGAGGAATCGGCACCGTTGTGCCGGCGTTGCTCATCGGCGCGATTTGGTACTACCTCTCGCCGAAAAACTTTCAGGTGGGCTACGCGCCAACGCAGCCAGTGCCGTATTCCCACCGCCTCCACGCTGGGCAGATGGGGATGGATTGCCGCTACTGCCACGCGAACGTGGAAGTTGCGGCGAAGGCTCTTATCCCGCCGACGCAAGTGTGTATGGGCTGCCACGCGATGGTGAAAACCGACAGCGCGCGCCTCGCGCCGGTCCGCGCGAGTTGGGAGAGCGGAAAACCCATCGAGTGGGTGCACATCCATAAGCTCCCCGACCACGCGTACTTCGATCACAGCGCTCACGTGACGGCCGGAGTGGGTTGCGTCACGTGCCACGGGCGAGTCGACCAAATGGAAGTCGTGCGAGCCGCGTCGCCGCTGGGCATGGGGTGGTGTCTCGACTGCCACCGCGATCCAAAACCCAACATGCGTCCAAAAGATCAAGTCACGAACATGGAGTGGAAACCTGAAATGTCCCCAGGTTGGACTCCGCCAGCTGTCAATCCTCCTCAGCACTGCTCGGGGTGTCACCGATGAGCCGTCGTCAACCACACTCATTTCAAGAGCCCGCGCAAGATGGCGCCAAACTTTTTTGGCGTAGCCTTGCGGACAAAGACGATCCGGCACGCGCGCAACGTCGCGCCGAGTCGGAGGAATCTGCCGTCGCCGCGGCGAAGCAGGCGCGCGACGCCGGTTCCGAGGGGCATGTCAGCGATGGTTCACTGGTAAAGCTGCGGCGTGGGCGCGACGCGTCTGCCGGATCCGTCGCCGAGGCCCCTGTCGGGCGCCGCGGTTTCATGTTCTTCGCTGGCGCATCGGCTGCGCTCGCCGCCGAGGGCTGCGCACGCCGACCTGTCGAGAAAATCTTCCCGTACGCCAAGGCGCCCGAGCAGGTGCTTCCCGGTGTTCCCTTGCACTTTGCAACTGTCAGGCAGGCAGGGGCGGATGCGGTCGGTCTCGTCGTGGAGAGTCACGAGGGGCGCCCGACGAAGGTCGAAGGCAACCGCCAACACTCGGCGAGCTCCGGGGCTACCGACCTTTGGTCGCAGGCCGCCATCTATGACCTTTACGACCCCGATCGCTCCACGTCTCCCATGCGCGCTGGAAGCCGCCGCGACCCCGCGACCCCGCCCCGCGCGTCCACGTGGTCAGAGTTCGACACGAGCTTCGCCGACATCGTGCAGAGTGCATCTGCCGACCGAGGTGCGCGCCTCCGCGTTCTGGTGCAGCCTTCGAGCTCCCCGACGTTCGCTCGAATGGTCGAGGTCCTACGGTCGAAACTTCCTCTTGCTACCGTGCACACCTGGTCGTCGGTGCATGATGCAAACGTGTACGAGGGGGCTCGCATCGCCTTTGGCCAAGCGGTTTATCCCGTTCCGGATTACTCGCGATGCCTGGTGATCGTCTCGCTTGATAGCGACTTCCTCGGCACGGAGTCGGGAATGGTGCGGGCTACCGGCCAGTTCGCGGCAACGCGCAAGTTGCCTTTGGGTCCGTCAGGGCCCATGAGCCGCCTGTATGTGGTCGAACCGACGTTCACCACGACGGGCATGAATGCCGACCACCGTCTGCGCCTTCCGGCGCAAGACGTGGCGGCGTTCGTTGTCGCGCTCGCTCGCGAGCTGGTTTCGAATCACGGAGCAGACCTGGGGGACGTCAAGGCCTCCATCGACGCGGCGGCGGCCGAATTGAAGCCCGCGACGCCAATTCCGGCTGGTTGGGTTTCGGCCCTCGCAAAGGATTTGATTCGCGCGCGCGCCCAAAGCGTCATCACTGTCGGGTCGCGGCAGCCGCCGTACGTGCACGCCCTTGTGCACGCACTCAATGCAGCTCTCGGGAACGTCGGGCGCACACTGATGTATGTGCCCGTGCCGGCGACTATGGATGTCAATCCCACGGAAAGTCTCCGCACGTTAGCGGCAGACATCGAGAAAGGCGCCGTCAATTCGCTCGTCATCCTCGGTGGAAATCCGGCGTACGATGCGCCTGCCGACCTCCGCTTCGCCGACCGTATCCGCGCGGTTCCTACGTCCGTTCACGCGTCGCTGCATTTCAACGAAACGAGTGAGGCGTGCTCATGGCATATTCCTCGTGCCCACGAATTCGAAACGTGGGGCGATTTGCGCGCGATCGACGGCACCGTTGCGATTCAGCAGCCCTTGATTGCCCCGCTCTTCGGAGGTCGCAGTGACATTGAAGTGCTCGCGGCGCTGGCGGGGGAGTCTCCGACAAAAGGGTACGAGCTCGTTCGCCAGACTGTGCGCGCAGCGCTGTCCGCTCCGCACCTGTTCGCTCTGAAGTGGGGCGAGGCTCTCAAGAAGGGGGTTCTTTCCGGACCTGTCGCCCCCGCCGTCTTGGGGGACGCTCGCCGGACCGAGGTAGCCGCCGCTCTACGCGCGCCGTCGACTTCGGCCAGACGCGCGGCGCTCGGTCCCGACAGCCTCGAGGTTACCTTCGCTCCGTGTCCAAAGCTCTACGATGGCCGCTATGCGAACAATCCATTGCTTCTAGAGCTCCCCGATCCGGTCAACAAGGTGACCTGGGATAATGTTGCATGTATTTCGCAAGCAACAGCGAAGGCCTTGGAGGTCGAGAACGGCACGGTGGTGCGCCTCTCTCGCCCCGGCGCGCAGCCGGTCGACGTTGCGGTTTGGATCACGCCCGGCCAGGCGGACTTTTCTGTCGGGCTTGTCCTCGGGTGGGGCCGTCAGAAAGCCGGTCGTTACGGCGACAAGCACGGCTTCGACGTGACAGGGTTGCGGACGGCCGAAGCGCTGGGGTTCTCTAGCGGCGTCAAAGCGAAGAAACTTTCGCTTGGTGAGCTCGAGAGCATCAAAGGGAGGCTTCGCGAGGTCGGGATGGCCGCCGGTGAAAGCCCAGCGGCGGGTCGGATTCGCCCGAGCGATCCGTTCGACGCAAACACTCACGCCTACAAGATCTCGCAGACGCAAGAGCATGATTCGATGGAAGGGCGCCCGCTCGCCATCGACGCGACGCTTGCAGAGTACAAGAAGCAGCCCTTCTTCCCGTACTTCCCGGCGCGCGACCGCAAGGACAAGGACCTGCACGGTACAACTATCGGTGTTCGCGAGACCGGGTCTCCCGACCCTTCCAGCGATCCGCTGTGGCCTAGGGTTGACTACTCGAAGGGCCACAAGTGGGGCATGGCCGTCGATCTTTCCGCGTGCACCGGTTGCAACGCCTGCGTCATCGCGTGTCAGGTCGAAAATAACGTCCCCGCCGTTGGCAAAGAACAAATCTGGCGTGGCCGCGAAATGTATTGGCTGCGTGTCGATCGTTACTTCGTCGGCCTCGACCCGAACAACCCGGAAGTCGCGTTCCAGCCGGTCGCGTGCGTCCATTGCGAAGAGGCACCCTGCGAAAACGTGTATCCCGTCAACGCCACCGAGCACTCGCCCGAAGGCCTCAACGACATGGCGTACAACCGCTGTATCGGAACGCGCTATTGCGCGAACAACTGCCCGTACAAGGTTCGACGCTTCAACTTCCTGAACTACCACACGAGCGGCGGTTCCTACGATGAAGTGCCCGAGCTCGAGAAGATGCACTACAACCCCAACGTGACCGTGCGTATGCGCGGCGTGATGGAGAAGTGCACGTATTGCGTGCAGCGCATTCAAGAAGGCAAGATCGAAAGCAAGCGCAAGGGCGAACCTGTGCGTGACGGTGCGATCGTATCAGCCTGTCAGCAGGCGTGCCCCGCGGGCGCCATCGTCTTCGGCGACTTGAACGATTCGAGCAGCGCCGTCGCGAAATGGCGCGCGAAAGACCGCTCTTACCGTCTCCTCGCGGAACTCGGCACTCACCCGCGCACGAGTTATCTCGGGAAAATTCGAAATCCAAACCCTGAATTGGTCGCACAACACGAAGAGGCGCACCGATGAGCTCCTGGAACCTACCCATCAAAGAGCTGGACGAAACCCCGCTCGTGGGTGAAGGAACAACGTTTCGGTCGATTACCGAGACGGTATGTCGAGTCACCGAACACAAGGCACCCCGGGCGTGGTGGGTAGCCTTCCTCATTGCCATCTCGTTTACCGGGATAATGACCCTGTCGATTGGATATCTGTTTTGGACAGGTGTCGGCGTGTGGGGCAACAACGCGCCTGTTTATTGGGCGTGGGACATCACGAACTTCGTGTGGTGGATCGGTATCGGTCACGCCGGGACTCTCATCAGCGCGGTGCTCTTTCTGTTCCGACAGAAGTGGCGCACAGCAATTAACCGCTTCTCGGAAGCGATGACGATCTTCGCCGTTATTTGCGCGTTGATTTTCCCGGGGATTCACGTCGGCCGAGCTTGGTATGCCTACTACATGCTGCCAATCCCAAACGAAATGGCGATATGGCCGAACTTCAAGAGCCCTCTTCTGTGGGACGTATTCGCGGTAAGCACGTACTTCACCGTTTCGACGATGTTCTGGCTTGTCGGCCTGATTCCCGACTTCGCGACGCTGCGCGATCGCGCTACCACGAAAATCCGGCGGGTCGTCTACGGAGCGCTGGCGGTCGGCTGGCGCGGCTCGAATCGGCACTGGCAAAACTATGAGCGTGCGTACCTTCTTTTGGCTGCGCTTTCCACGCCGCTCGTTTTGTCCGTGCATAGCGTCGTTTCTTTCGACTTCGCTACGTCGCTGATGCCCGGATGGCACACGACGATTTTCCCGCCGTACTTCGTTGCGGGAGCCGTTTTCTCCGGCTTCGCCATGGTCATGACCCTCATGCTCATCACGCGCGCCGTGTACGGTATGCGGTCGCTGGTGACCTTGAAGCACCTCGAGCTGATGAACAAGATCATCCTGACCACGGGATCGTTGGTCGGGTACGCCTACGCGATGGAGTTCTTTATCGCGTGGTACGGCGGCAATGACTACGAGCGGTTCTTGTTCGTCGAAAACCGCCTCAAAGGACCAATGGCATGGTCGTACTGGATCATGATCGGCTGCAACGTGCTCAGCCCGCAGGTCTTTTGGTTCAAGAAGTTGCGAACCAGCATTCCCGTGATGTTCGTCGTGTCAATCCTCGTGAACATCGGAATGTGGTTTGAGCGATTCGTGATTATCGTGACGTCGCTCTATCGTGACTTCGTGCCGTCGTCGTGGGGTTCGTTCCGTCCGACTCTCGTCGACATCTTTACGTACGCGGGAACGCTTGGTCTTTTCTTTACGGCCTTCCTCCTGTTCATTCGCTGGATCCCGATGATTGCGATCGCGGAGGTCAAAGGCGTATTGCCTGAGGCGGACCCCCACCATCACGACGACTCGCACGGCGCTCACGACACGCACTCCCATCAACCCGCCACCGTAGGTGCAGAGTGATGACGACATCGACCACTTCGAACGCCGGCGAACACCAGAGCGGCGAAGCCCCTGCGCTGCTTCTTGCGGAGTTTGACACGCCAGCCGTTCTCGTGCGCGCCGCCGAGGCGCTTCGAGATGCAGGTTACAAGCAGTTTGATACGCACTCGCCCTTCCCAATTCACGGAATGGACGCTGCGATGGGGCTTGGCGACAGCAAACTAGGCTGGATCGTGTTTCCCATCGGTCTATTGGGGACGACCATCGGGTTCTCCATGATTCACTGGATGAACAACATTGATTATCCGCTGATCATCGGCGGCAAGCCCGCGTCCGTCGCGTCACTTCCTTCGATGATCCCCGTGATGTTCGAACTGACGATTCTTCTGTCGGCCTTCGCAGCCGTCTTCGGCATGCTGCACTTGAACCGTTTGCCGCGTCACCATCACCCAATTTTCAACTCCGAGCGGTTTTCTTCGTTTTCGAACGACAAGTTTTTTATCTCCGTCGAGGCGACGGATGCCAAGTGGAACGAAGGCGCGATTCGGGCGCTTCTCGCGCCGCTTCACCCAACCCATGTCGAACTCGTCTTCGACGACGAGGAGGGCGGTGACGACGCGGTTCATTCCACGCTTTCGGAAGGGCATGCATCATGAGTGCGAGTCGCGCACGCTGGCACGGCTTCGGCCGCATCGCTGGCTTTGTTGTGGTCGCCGCGGTCGTCACAGCCTGCCGCGGTCAGGCGTCCAAAGATGAGCCGATCGTCGGCATTCGCAACATGTACGATCAGCCGAAGTACGACGTTCAAGAAGAGTCCGCCTTCTTCGCGGACAAGCGTGCGATGCGGCCGCTACCCGAAGGGGTCGTTGCGACCGAGCAGTTTGCCGATCCCCGCTTGGCACAAGGACGCCTTGCGGACCAGACGGGTTACGTGCGCGAGATTCCGAACGAGGTTGTTGGCTCGCCACGCTTCGGAACGATGGCAAAGCTCGTCGCGCGAGGGCAGGAGCGTTACGGAATCTACTGCGCGCCCTGTCACGACGGGACGGGCAGCGGCAACGGTCTCGTGAAGAAGCGAGCCGTTGCGAGCGGGGCCGCGGCGTTCGTGCCACCGACGTTTCACCAAGACCGAATTCGGCACATGCCCGATGGTCAGCTGTTCGCGACCATCACCAATGGCAAAAACAACATGCCGCCGTATGCGATGCAAATCTCGGTTCTCGACCGCTGGGCTATCGTTGCCTACGTGCGGGCGCTTCAGATTGCGCAACCCAAGTTGGAGATGGCACCGTGAGCGCACAACATCAAAGCATTTCGCATGACCAGTGGGTCTTGCGTGGTTCGTGGGCGGGTGCATACAAGATCGCCGGCGGAATCGGCGCTGTCGGTCTTGTGGCGTCCCTCATCGGTTACACAACGGACCCGCGGCGCTTCGCTTTTTCGTGGTTGTTTGCTTTCGTTTCGTGCCTTGCCGTGGCCCTTGGCGCGCTCTTCTTCGTGCTCGTGCAGCGCCTTACAGGCGCAGGGTGGAGCGTGACGGTTCGGCGCACGGCTGAGTTCTGGGGCCTGGGTATTCTGGCCCTTGCCGTGCTTTCAACCCCTCTGTGGCTGACCTCGTCGCACCTGTGGCCTTTCCTTGGCAAGGGTGCCCATGTGTCCGCTGAGGCACACTCTGCGAGTGGCCCGGGGGCCCACGCAGAGCATTCCGCGGGTGCAGATTCAAAGACCGAGCACGACTCGGATCCCCACGCCGAGCGTTCGTCTCACGCCGTGGGCGCGACCTCCGCAAGCCGCGCGGAACACGCAGCCCATGAGGCTCACGCGCTCATTCATCACGAAACGATGGCGAAAAAAGCCGGTTACCTGACTTCCGGGTTTTTCTACGCGCGAGCGTTTGCGTACTTCGTGATTTGGGGATTGTTGGCGACGAAGCTGTTTGGATTCTCGGTGGCTCAGGATGCCACGAAGGACCCCAAGCTCACGCTGCGGGCTCAACGCTTTGCGCCGGCCGGGACGATGCTCTTCGCGCTCAGCCTCACGTTTGCGGCGTTCGACTGGATTATGGCTCTCGAGCCAACCTGGTTCTCGACTATTTTTGGAGTTTATTACTTCGCAGCGTCGGTGGTCTCGAGCATCGCTGTCATGATTCTTGTGACCCTCGCGCTCCGCGCGGCCGGACCTCTGTCAGGGGCGGTAACGACCGAGCACTACCACGATCTCGGAAAGTTGCTCTTCGGCTTTCTCGTGTTCTGGGCGTACATCGCATTCTCCCAATTCATGCTGATCTGGTACGCGGCGCTGCCCGAAGAAACGACCTGGTATCACCATCGGTGGGACTCCGGTCCCTGGGCCAAAGTGTCGATGGCCCTTTTGGTTGGTCACTTCATCGTCCCGTTCTTCTGGCTTATCTCGCGCAACTTCAAGCGCGCACTTGACCGCCTGAAAGTGGGCGCTTCGGTTCTGCTCTTCATGCACCTCGTCGACATGTACTGGCTCGTGATGCCGAATCTCGGGCTGGGCAGCGAACACTTCTCGTTCCACTGGCTCGATATCACCTGTGTTCTTGCGGTGGCCGGAACGTACTCCGCTGTCGTGTTCTTTCTGATGACCCGCAACTTTCTCGTACCTGTTGGGGACCCGCGCCTTCAGCGCTCGCTCCACTTCCAGAATGCGTAGGGCTAAGAGATGGCTACTGATCATACCCCGCCACGGCTTCGCCTCATCGTCACGATTGCGACGATTGTGATCATCTCGCTGTTCGTGCTGCAGCCTATATTCAAGAGCTACTTCGCGTTCATGACAGATGTTGCGCAGGGCGAGAAGCACGCTCCCCGTACCGACCTGATGGCTCAGATGGCCGCAGAGAAGGCAGCTTTCGCCGCGGCGCGGGTGCCGATTGCGCAAGCAGCGACCCGCATCGTTGAGGAGCGCGCTGGATTCATCGCGCCGTACGACTCGGAAGATACGGGCGCCATGTCCGGCTGGAGCAAGCTGCCGAAGCCCGTGCCGGAACCGACGCCTGCTCCCGCACCAGAACTACGCGACGGGGGAAGCGACGCCGACGGCGGCGCGGCCGAGACGGGCGCCGCGGCGCCGACCCGGGCGGACATCGGCTCGCCCCGTGACCCGCGCGTGGTTCGTCCTAAGCGCTGACGGCCCACCATGTCCTCCGATCCATACCCAGCCTCCGCCCTCCCGCGTTCCGCCCTTCGAGTCTTAGGGCGCTGGACGGGCTGGTTGTGTCGCGGAGTCGGTGTGATTGGCGTGTGCGTTGTCGGAATGCTCGCCCCCGCGGAAGCCGTCGCTCAGATCGCAGCGATGCCCCCGGAGCTCGCTCACGTGGGCGTGACTGAGCATCTCAACGACAAAGTGCCGCTCGATGTGGCGTTTCGTGACCACACAGGCCGGCCCGTTCGACTTGGGGACTACGTGGGTCGGGGACGCCCGGTAGTTTTGACGTTCGCGTACCACTCGTGTCCGGTGCTTTGCAGTATGGTGCTGAACGCCGCGGCAGTCGGCCTTCGGGGCATAGGGTGGAGCGTCGGCAAAGAGTACGACGTCGTCACCATCAGCATCGATCCGAACGAGTCGCTTGAAAAAACCGCTGCGAAGCGCGCTTCGATCCTCCATGAATACGGCGCAGCGCGAGGTCACGACGGCACGGGGTGGCATTTTCTTATAGGCGATGAAGACGCGATTGCGCGGGTCGCCGGGGCCACCGGCTTTGAGTTTCAATACGACCCCGACCAGAAACAGTGGGGACATCCGTCAGTCGTGATGGTCTTGACCCCGGACGGGATGATCGCGCGCTACCTGTACGGATTGGAATTTGCGCCCGCGGACTTGCGATTAGGGCTGCTCGAAGCATCACGCGGAAAGAGCATTTCCACTGTCGAAAAAATAATTCTCTACTGCTATCACTACGATCCAAAGGGCGGGAAGTACGTCGTTGTCGCCCGACGAGTCATGCAAGTGGGTGGCGGCGTCGTGGCCCTGGCACTTGGTGGTGTTCTCGGAGCGTTTTGGTTTAAGGAATGGCGGAAGCGCGGACAGGTTGGTGCTCCCAATCGGCCGCGAACTGACGGTGAAACTTCGGGTGGCGATGCCGCATGACGCACGTCGCGAAAGATGCGAGTGACGCGAGTGAAGGGTTGATGAGGAGGCTTTAGCAATGATCGGCATGGTGGCAATACAACCGCAGAGATCGAACTGGCAATTACCGCCTGCGATGTCGGACACGGCTGCCCCGGTAGACAGCACGTATTCCTTTATCTTCTGGTTTTCCGTCGTGTTCACCGTCCTCATTACGGGACTGATGATACGCTTTCTTGTAAAGTACCGTCGCCGCGAGGGCGTGAAGGCGGAGCCGACGGGCCACTTCAATCGGCTCGAAATCGCCTGGACGGTACTCCCCACGCTGTTCATCGGTGTGCTGTTCCACGTTGGCTTCAGCGCGTATATCCGCAACGCAACGGCGGCCGAGGGGGCCACAGAGATTCGCGTTCGCGGCAAGAAGTGGAATTGGGAGTTTGAGTATCCCAGCGGCGATCGCGTCCCAGGCGAACTCACTCTCGAGAAGGGGCGTCCCTACAAGCTGATTCTCTCGTCGGAAGACGTTCTTCACTCGTTCTTCGTCCCAGAGTTCCGCTTGAAGCGCGACGCCGTTCCGGGTCAGTACTCCTTCATCACCTTCACGCCCACTGTTGCCGGCAATGCGCAGGTCTTGTGCGCCGAATTCTGCGGTACGAGTCACTCCGCGATGCTCGCCTCCGTGAAGGTTCTCGAACCTAACGACTATCAGGAGTTCGTTAAGACGCTCGGTAAGTGCACAGGCACACCAGAAGAGTGTCGCCCAGAAAAGTGGGGCGAGTCGCTCTTCGTCAAGAACGCGTGTCCCACGTGCCACGGCGCGGGCGGTTCGGGCATGCTGGCCGGGTCCAAGACTCCGGGGCCGAAGCTCGCTGGCATCTACAACACGATGCAGCCTCTCGCCACGGGTACCTCGGTCATGGCGGACGAGAACTATCTTCGTGAATCTATTCT
>Ga0164292_10004334_pt1 | contig 11546 bp, 11 predicted proteins | sample GEODES117metaG_FD_111486 | JGI IMG/M metagenome (GOLD analysis project Ga0164292, IMG submission 111486) | Eutrophic lake water microbial communities from Lake Mendota, Wisconsin, USA - GEODES117 metaG | ecosystem: Environmental > Aquatic > Freshwater > Lake | place: USA: Lake Mendota... | reverse complement strand
GATCGAGGTCACCTTCGACATCGACGCCAACGGCATCGTGCACGTGTCAGCCAAGGATCGTGCCACGAACAAAGAGCAGTCGATGACCATCACCGGTCAGTCGTCGCTCGACAAGGACGCGATCAACCAGATGGTCAAGGATGCCGAGGCACATGCCGAGGAGGATCGCTTGCGTCGCGCCGAAGCCGAGGTGCGCAACAACGCCGACTCGCTCGTCTACCAGACGGAAAAGGTGTTGCGTGACCAGGGTGACAAGGTGTCGGCAGACGAGAAGGCCGCAGTGGAAGGTCCGCTCGCCGAGTTGAAGTCGGCCCTGGCCGGCAATGACATCGACGCCATCAAGAACGCCACCGAGAAGCTGATGACCGCGAGCCAGGCGTTCAGCCAGAAGCTCTACGAAGCAGCCGCCCGCGACACCAACGCCGCCGGAACATCGGCCAGCGGACAGAGCGCAGGTGCGAGCGACGACGACATCGTCGACGCCGAAATCGTCGACGAGAAGTGATCCGCGATGAGCGAACCGACGAACAACGACCCCGCATCGGTGACTGAATCGACGGAAGGTGTCGGGACCGACGATGCCGTTCTCGAGTCGATGCTCGACGACGTCGAAGTCGACGTGGCCGCGCTGCTCGCCGAACGCAACGAGTTCAAGGACATCGCCCTGCGACTGCAGGCCGACTTCGAGAACTACCGCAAGCGAGCGTCAGCACAGCTCGCCGACGACGTCGACCGTGCCACCGGGAAACTCGTGGACGCGTTGCTGCCGGTGCTCGATGCTTGCGAAGCGGCTTTCACCCACGGTGTCGAAGGCGTCGAACCCGTGTGGTCGGCGCTCATCGGCGCACTGCAGAAGCAGGGTCTCGAAGCGCTCGACCTGCAGGGCAAGACGTTCGATCCCGAACTTGCCGAGGCGGTGTTGCACGAGCCCGATGACGGCACGTCGAACGGCGAGACCGTCGTGGTCGAGGTTCTGCGCACCGGTTACCGCTGGAAGGGTCGTGTGTTGCGCGCGGCCATGGTGAAGGTGAAGGGCTAACCGACATGGCTCCGCAGCGTGAGTGGTTCGAGAAGGACTACTACGCCGTCCTCGGCGTGTCGCAGGGCGCCACGGCGAAGGAGATCACCAAGGCGTACCGCAAACTCGCCCGCGAGTTGCACCCCGACGCGAACCCGGGCAACACCGCGGCCGAGGAACGCTTCAAGGAAGTGTCGGCTGCCTACGACGTGCTCGGCGACGAAGAGAAGCGCAAAGAATACGACCAGGTGCGCGCCATGGGCCCGATGGGCTTCGGCGGCGGCGACGGTGGAGCGGGCGGTTTCCGCTTCGACATGGGCGACGGCATCGGAGATCTCCTCGGCCAGATGTTCGGACGGGGTCGCGGGTCGCAGGGTGCCGGACCGCAACGTGGCTCGGACATCGAAGCCACACTCACTCTCGACTTCAACGACGCCGCACACGGCATCACCACCACGTTGCACCTCACGTCCGAAGCGGCATGCGAGGGTTGTGCGGGTACCGGCGCACGTCCGGGAACCACACCGAAGACGTGTTCGCAGTGCGGCGGCCGCGGTGCAGTCGCCAGCAACCAAGGTGTCTTTTCCTTCTCGTCGCCCTGTCAGCGTTGCCAGGGTCGCGGTGTCATCATCGAAGCGCCGTGCGTGTCGTGTCGAGGTTCGGGTATCGAGCATCGTGCCCGTGAGGTGAAGGTGCGCATTCCTGCAGGGGTCGACAACGGACAGCGGATCCGTCTGAAGGGGCGTGGCGGCCCGGGTCGCAACGGTGGCCCGGCCGGAGATCTCTTCGTCGAGTGCCGTGTCACGCCGCACCCCGTCTTCTCGCGTGACGGCCTCAACCTGCACGTGCGCGTTCCCGTGGCGTACCACGAAGCGGTGCTCGGTTCCGATGTCGACGTACCGACATTGTCGGGCAGCTCGGTGAAGTTGAAGATCAAGGAAGGCACCCAGAGCGGAACCAAGCATCGCGTGAAAGGTCGCGGGATCGCCACCGGAACCAAGACGGGCGATCTCATCGTCACCGTCGACGTGGTGGTACCGACCAGGCTTTCCGACGAAGAACGAGATGCAGTGAAGAAGTTGGCGGAAGTCGCCGGGAGCGTGAGGAGAACCTGATGGGCGCACGTCGTCGATCCGGAGAGACTGTCTACGTCATTTCGGTCGCCGCGGAACTTGCCGGCGTTCACCCCCAGACCCTGCGGATATACGAGCGCCGTGGTCTCGTCAACCCGGGACGTACGAGCGGTGGCAACCGCAGGTACACCGAAGAAGACATCAAGCGACTGCGACGCATCGCCGAACTCGCTGCGCAGGGCATGAACCTCGAGGGCATCCGTCACGTGATGCAACTCGAGGACGAAGTTGCCGAGTTGCGTGCCGAAATCGCGGACCTGCGTCGACGGTTGACCGGCGAGGCGCAGTCCACCCGCAAGGAGATCGTTCCGTTGCGTCAGGCCGTCGTGGTGTTCGGTCAGACAGCGAGCATTTTCGACCGCGATCGTTACTGATCGCGCGTTGATCTGAAAGGAGAGCCGAAACATGGCGATCAACCCGAAGAAGTGGACCCAAAAGACCCAGGAAGCCGTCGCTGCATCGCTCGATGATGCGCGTGGCCGCAGCAATCCCGAGGTCACTCCCGATCACGTTCTTGCTGCGATGTTGCGACAGGACGGCACCATCGTGCCCGCCGTGTTGCAGAAGTTGGGCGTGGCTCCGTTGATGCTGCGCAACAAGGCCGACGAGGCCATCTCCAAGTTGCCCCACGCCTACGGCGGCGAAGAGCCGCGGATGAACCGCGAGTTGAACAACGTCTTCGAGAACGCCGACAGGGCACGCGCTGATCTGCGTGACGACTATCTCTCGGTCGAACACCTGTTGTTGGCGATGAACCAGCGCGTCGGGATCGGCAGCGAAGAGTTGTTGAGCGCCCTGCGCGAGGTGCGCGGATCGCATCGCGTCACCTCTCCGAACCCGGAAGAGCAGTTCCAGGCCCTCGAGAAGTACGGGCAGGATCTCACCGCGCGCGCACGCGAAGGCAAGATCGATCCGGTCATCGGCCGCGACGAAGAGATCCGCCGAGTCATCCAGGTTCTGTCGCGACGTACCAAGAACAACCCCGTGTTGATCGGCGAACCCGGAGTCGGCAAGACGGCCATCGTCGAAGGCCTTGCCCGACGCATCGCCGACGGCGACGTACCCGAAGGCCTGAAGAACAAGCGTCTCGTCGCGCTCGACATCGGCTCGATGCTGGCTGGCGCGAAGTATCGCGGCGAGTTCGAAGAACGCCTGAAGGCGGTACTGAAGGAGATCACCGACGCAGAGGGTGACGTCATCACCTTCGTCGACGAGATGCACACGTTGGTCGGAGCCGGCGGCGCCGAAGGCGCGATGGATGCCGGCAACATGATCAAGCCGATGCTCGCCCGCGGGGAACTGCGCATGATCGGCGCCACCACGCTCGACGAGTACCGCAAGTACGTGGAGAAAGATCCTGCGCTCGAACGTCGCTTCCAGCAGGTCTACGTCGGCGAGCCGACGGTGCAGGACACCATCGCGATCCTTCGCGGACTGAAGGAGCGCTACGAGGTCCACCACGGTGTGCGCATCCAGGACAGTGCACTCGTCAGCGCCGCGGTGCTCTCGAACCGCTATCTCACCAACCGCTTCCTTCCCGACAAGGCGATCGATCTCGTCGACGAGGCAGCGAGCAAGCTGCGGATAGAGATCGACTCGTTGCCCACCGAGATCGACATCGTCGAGCGGCGGATCCTGCAGTTGGAGATCGAGAAAGTCGCCCTCGAGAAGGAAACCGACGCAGCCTCACGGGAACGACTCGAGAGCCTGAACGACGAGCTGACTTCGTTGCAGGCGCAGACCGCGGAGAAGAAGAAGCATTGGGAGTCCGAACGCGAGGCGATCGCCGCGATCCGTACTCTCAAGGAAGAACTCGAATCGCTGCGCAGTCACGCGGAACGCGAGACCGACCTAGAGAAGGCGGCTGAGATTCGCTACGGCCGGATCCCCGAACTCGAACGTCGGATCACCGATGCCACCGAGCACCTCGACACCCTGCAGGCGAACAAGCGGATGCTGAAGGAAGAAGTCGATGCCGAGGACATCGCCGAAGTCGTGTCGAAGTGGACCGGTGTACCGGTCAGCCGACTCATGGAGGGCGAGATGCACAAGCTCGTCCATCTCGAGGATCTCTTGCACCAACGGGTCATCGGACAGGAAAGCGCCGTGGTGGCAGTGGCCAATGCGGTGCGGCGCAGTCGTGCCGGTTTGTCGGATCCGAATCGTCCGATCGGATCGTTCATGTTCCTCGGCCCGACCGGTGTGGGCAAGACCGAGTTGGCACGTGCACTCGCCGAGTTCCTCTTCGACGACGAGAAGGCAATGGTGCGCATCGACATGGCCGAGTACATGGAGAAGTTCTCCGTGAGCCGCCTCATCGGTGCGCCGCCCGGATACGTCGGTTACGACGAAGGCGGCCAGCTCACCGAGGCGGTGCGCCGTCGTCCGTACAGCGTCGTGTTGCTGGACGAAATCGAAAAGGCCCACCCCGAGGTGTTCAACGTCCTGCTGCAGGTACTCGACGACGGTCGTCTGACCGACGGTCAGGGTCGCACCGTGGACTTCACCAACGTGGTGTTGATCATGACGAGCAACCTACCCGGCGACCCGCTCGAGTTCTTCCGGCCGGAGTTCGTCAACCGCGTCGACGAGATCGTGCGGTTCCGCTCTCTCACGCAGGACGATCTCGGTTCGATCGTCGACATCCAGTTGCGCCACCTGGTGGAGCGCATGGCGGAGCGTCGCATCACCCTCGACGTGTCAGTCGAGGCCAAGCAGTTGCTCGTCGAGAAGGGGTACGACCCGGCCTTTGGTGCGCGACCCTTGAAGCGCCTCATCCAGCGCGCGATCGCCGACAAGGCTGCCGTGCTGATCCTCGAGGGCAAGGCACTCGAGGATTCGGTGGTGCGGGTCACCACTCACGACGGCGAACTCGTCGTGAGTGTCTGACGGCTTAACCGATGGCGGCCTTGACGGCCGCTGCGATACGGGCACCGTCGGCGTTGGCACCGGCGCGTTCACGAACGGCCTTCACCACGGCACCCATGGCCTTTCCACCGGTGGCACCGGACGCTGCGGCCTTGGCCACTTCCTCGTTGATGATCGCGTTCAACTCGTCGTCGCTCATGGCGGCGGGCAGGTACTTCTCGATCACCGCCAGTTCCTTGCGCTCCTTGTCGGCTGCTTCCGTACGCCCGGCGTCGGCGTAGATCTGTGCGGCTTCGGCACGCTTCTTGGCTTCCGCCTGCAGAACCTTGGTGACCTCGGCGTCGTCGAGCGTCACTGCTTCGTCGCCGGCCACCTCTGCGGTGGTGACTGCGGCGAGCACCATGCGCAGCGTCGACACGACGACCTCGTCGCGTGCCTTCATGGCGATGGTGAGGTCTGATTTCAGATCGTCTTTCAGCGACATGGGTTCTCTCCGTTGGTTCTACGAAAATCGGCGGGTGATGGCGTTGGCGTGCGCCGGGAATCCCTCGTGCTCGGCGAGCGTGACGATGGAGGGAGCCATGCGTTGCAGTGCGCGTTGGTCGGCACGCGCAATGGCGGTGCGCTTCAGGAACGCCTCGGCGGTGATGCCCGACGACACGTGGGCGAAGCCGCTGGTGGGGAGCGATGCGGGACAACCGATGAGGAAGTTGCCGGCGCTGAACGGCGTGTGTTGGCCGACGAGAATTTCTCCGGCATTGATCAGGGAGTCGACCACTTGATCGACCACCGCATCGGCGACGGCAACCTGGAGATGTTCGGGTGCGTAGCGGTTGGCCACCGCCGCTGCTTCGTCGAGCGAATCGACGAGGACGGCTCCGCCGTTGACACCGAGCGAGGCGCGGGCGGCGTCGGCACGTGTTGCGGGGAGATCGGCGAGTTGACGCTGCAGTTCGACGTCGACGCGGGCGACGAGATCGGCCGACGTGCAGACGAACACCACGGACGAATCGGTGCCGTGTTCCGCTTCGATCAACAGGTCTGCCGCGAGACGGACAGGATCCGCATTGTCGTCCGCGATCACGAGACTCTCGGTTGGTCCGAGCAACATCATCGTGGCTACTCCATGACGTTGCATCTCGACCTGGGCGCAGGTGACGGCGGGGCTGCCGGGACCGACGATCTTGCGTACGGGGGCAATGGATTCGGTGCCGAAGCCGAGAGCGGCGATGCCGGCTGGTCCGTTGGCGCGGTAGACGCGATGGATGCCGAGGAGGCGACAGACCACGAGAACGGCGGGGTCGACGTCACCGTTGGCACCGGGCTTCGGCGGGACGACGAGCGCGATGTCGGGAACGCCCGCGACCACGGCGGGAACGCCGAGTTGGTACGCCACCGAGGGATAGGAGGCCTTGCCGCTGGGAACGAAGAGACCGGCTGACGAAATCGGGCTGATCTTCTCGCCGGCGAACAGGCCCGGTTCGATCTCGATGCTCCAGGCGGAGGCCCGTTCCATGAGGTGGTCGTTGAAGGCACGCAGGTGATCGATCGCATCGATCAACGCGGCTTCGAGGCCGGGTTCGACCCGAGCGGACGCAATGGCCTCGGGGTCGATGGTCAACTGCGACGGGGTCAGAGTGACACCGTCGAAGGTGGCCAATGCGCGACACACGGCCTCGTCACCGTGGGCTTTCACGTCGTCGATCAGTCGAGAAATCGACTCGCGCAGGGATGGATCGAAGATCTCGTCGAGTCCCCTGGCACAGAAGGCGCTGCGCTCGGCATCGCTCATGTTCTTCCATGTCAGTGTGCGCAGCACGTTCACGGGCAAAACCTACCCGTCTCTGCCCCGACAACCGCTAGCCTTTCTTCACGTTCCCCTTTCACGCGGTCAGGAGCGTTGCATGCCCGTCACGGTTGTCGTAGGTACCCAGTGGGGTGACGAGGGCAAGGCCAAGATCATCGACCTGCTCGCCAAGGATCACTCCCATGTGGTGCGCTACCAGGGTGGACACAATGCCGGCCACACGGTGGTGGTGGGAACAGAGAAGTACGCCCTGCAGTTGATCCCGAGCGGCGTGCTCTACCCGCATGTCACCCCGGTTATCGGCAACGGCGTCGTGGTCGACCCGATCACTCTCTTCGCCGAGATCGACAAGTTGGAGTCCCGTGGCGTGTCGTGCGCCAAGTTGCGTGTCTCCAGCCAGGCCCACCTCATCTTCCCGTGGCACCAAGCACACGATGCCCTGGCCGAGGGCAAGCGTGGCGACGCCAAGATCGGCACCACACTGAAAGGCATCGGTCCGGCGTACGCCGACAAGGCACGACGTGTGGGCATTCGTGTCGGGGCCGTGCTCGATGCGGACAACTTCGCACGCGCCGTGCGCGAGCGGGCCGTTGCCGAGAACGAGATCCTTGCCGCGCTCGGCGGAGCCACCGTCGACGTCGAGGCCACCGTCGCACAGTTCGCCGCGCTCGGTGCACGTCTGGCTCCTTACGTCTCCGACACGGTGAACGAACTCCACGATGCACTCGACGCCGGCAGCGATCTGTTGCTCGAAGGCGCGCAGGCCACATTCCTCGACATCGACCACGGCACGTATCCGTTCGTCACGTCGTCGAACCCGATCTCCAGCGGAGCGTGCAGCGGCACTGGCCTCGGGCCGCGCAGCATCTCCCGTGTCGTGGGCATCGCCAAGGCGTACACCACGCGGGTCGGTTCGGGCCCGTTCCCCACGGAACTCGTCGATGCATCCGGCGAGCCGGACACACTCGGCCAGGCGTTGGTCGACATCGGACACGAGTTCGGCACCGTCACCGGTCGTCGTCGACGCACCGGATGGCTCGATCTCGTGATGCTCCGTCATGCCGTGCGTCTGAACTCGCTCACCGAGATCGCGCTCACCAAACTCGACGTGCTCGACACCTTCGATGAAGTGAAGGTGTGCGTCGACTACGAGATCGACGGGACGAGATTGCAGGGATATCCCGATCGCGCCGAGGTTCTGGCGCGGGTCGTACCGGTGTACGAGACGATCCCCGGTTGGAAAGCGTCGCTGCGTGGCACCACGTCGTATGCGGATCTCGCGGCGAATGCGAAGAAGTTGGTCGAACTGGTGGAACGGGTCGTGGGTGTTCCGGTCACGATGATCGGCACCGGCCCGGAACGCGACGACTGCGTGTCGAAGCCGTGATCGATCGTTACGCACTGCCCGAGATGGCGAATCTCTTCGCCGATGCCGCGCGTATGCAGCGTTGGGTCGACATCGAACTCCTTGCCACCGATGCCCAGGAGAAGATCGGTGCGGTTCCCGCCGGCACCGCCGAAGCGTGTCGTGGCAGGGCTCCCGTGGTCGATCAGGCTTTCGTCGAAGCCGTTCTCGAGCGCGAGCAGGTGACCAACCATGACGTGGCGGCCTTCGTCGACGTTCTGCAGCGTCACATCGGTCCTCCTGCCGGCACCTACATCCACCACGGCCTCACCAGCACCGACGTGGTCGACACCGCATGGTGTTGGGCGCTGCGCGATGCATCCGATCTCGTCATCGGACAACTGCACACGCTCATTGCCGTTTCCACGGAGCTCGCCCGTCGTCACCGCAAGACCTTGATGATCGGACGCACGCACGGCATCCACGCCGAGCCCACGACCTTCGGGGCCAAGGTGGCGTTGTGGGTGCTGCAACTGAAGCGCGACGAACAACGTTGGCAGTCCGCCCGCGAGGCGATTTCGGTCTGCAAGTTGTCGGGCGCCGTGGGGACGTATTCGAACATCGATCCGTCGGTGGAAGAGCACGTCGGTCGAGCACTCGGTTTGACGCCGGTGCCCGCCACGCAGGTGGTGGCTCGCGACCGGCACGCGGAGTTCCTGTGGGCGTGCGCCTCGCTCGGCACGACCATCGAGAGCATCGCGGTCGAACTGCGTCACCTGCAGCGTACGGAAGTCAACGAAGTGCGCGAAGGGTTCTCGAAGGGGCAGAAGGGCAGCAGTGCGATGCCCCACAAGCGCAATCCGATCTCGGCCGAGACCCTGTCCGGACTGTCGCGTGTGCTGCGTGGCAACCTGCAGGTGGGGCTCCAAGACGTAGCTCTCTGGCATGAACGGGACATCTCCCATTCGTCGGCCGAACGTGTGGTTCTGCCCGACTCGGCGATGCTGGCCTACTACGTCACCAAGCGACTCACGTCGTTGCTGGAGAACCTCGAGGTCGACGAATCTCAGATGCGCCGCAACCTCGATCTGCTCCAGGGCGTCATTTATTCGCAGTCGGCGTTGCTTGCATTGGTCGAGTCGGGCATGGTGCGCGACGACGCCTATCGGGTGGTGCAGGAGTTGTCACGCCGTGCGCTCGACACGGGTGTGCACTTCCGTGACGTGCTGACTTCGAGTCTTGACGTGAATCTCTCGAAGGAAGCGATTCGTGCGATCTTCGACGAGACGCGGGTGTTGGCCAACGCCGCTCGCGCTGTCGATGCCCTCTCCGACTGATTGGCCGACTGATGCGTCGACGCGCGGTACGTCAGTCGTTCGGGGTGATGCCGGCGCGCTTCAACACACCGGGGTCCACGCCGATCTCGCGCCACGCGGTGAAGGTGATGCCGTTGCGGTCGGAGTAGGCCTTGGCCACCTTCACGAACTGACCCTCGAGCTTGGAGATGTCGGCTGTGGACTTCTTCAGCTTCAGTTCCTTCTCCAGGTCCATGCGCTCTTGCGTGAGGCGCAGTTTGGCGACGGTGTCGGCGGTGAGAAGTTCTTTCTTGATTGCAGTGAGTCGCTTGGTGATGGACTCGACGGTGCGCTTGCGACCACGACGCGGGCGGTTGGCTTCGACGATCTCGAGATAATTGCGAATCACGCGTCCCTCGACGCGGCCTTGGGCCAGCGCCTCTTTGTGGGATTTGCTCATGGGGGATTTGCGGGAGGCGACCTTCTTTTTCGCGGCGGTCGACTTCTTGGCGGGGGAGGATTTTGCGGCTGGCTTCCGAGCGGCCGCACCTTTTGTTGCATTCACGTTACGAAATCTACCCGATGGAATACGGTGTGAGGCGTGACCGATTCACCTTCTTTGTCTCTTCCCGATTTGGACCCGGCGCGAACCGCATTGCGCGAGCACGTTCTGAGGTATGCCGTGAAACACGGGGACTTCACTTTGAAGTCCGGCAAGAGGAGTTCTTGGTTTCTCGACACGAAACAAACGGCATGTCGGCCTGACGGCATTCTGCGAATCGCCGACGTCGCCCTGAAATTGATTCCGTCCGATGCCACTGCCATCGGTGGACTCACCATGGGAGCCGACCCCGTTGCCTTCGGCATCGCCGCGGTGGGCGCCACCCGAGGCCATGCGTTGCGCAGTTTCAGCGTCCGCAAGGAAGCCAAGGATCACGGGGTCACCGGGCGTATCGCCGGTGCCCTGGAGCCCGGAGACAAGGTGGTGATCACTGAGGACACCGTGACACGAGGGACGTCGCTTTTCGAGGCCGTCGAGGCGGTACGGGCGTTCGGAGCCGAACCGATTCTCATCACCGTCATCGTCGACCGAGGCGGAACGTGTGCGGCCATGGCCGCTGAGGCGGGGATCCGCTACGAGCCGATGCTGACCGCCCCGGATCTCGGCTTTGCCTTCGGAAGTTGATCCTCGTTACGCCGTCTGAAGAGAGCGTCGGATACGGGGAATGCGCGGTCGCGGACTCCCTGCAAGCAACCACACGAGCAACATGCCGACCAATTCCACGAGATGTGTCGTTTCCATCCAGAACGACGCTTGACCGAAGAACACGTCCAACACGGACGATGCGGTCATGAACACGGCCAGTGCAGACACGAAGGGAAGCAAGCCGTACGCACGCGTGGGCTTCCACGCGGCATAGAGCAGGGCAAAGCCGAGTGCGGCACCGAGCGAGCCGACATGACGGGCGACGTGGACCGGCGCATCGGCATCGTTGCCGAAGACCAGTGCGGGAATCGACACCACGAGTTCGAAGATGCCGAGTGTGGCCAACGACTGGCGGATCCAACCGCGGCGACCGACCCGTGGAGGATGTGCCACAGCCACCACCCGTGCGGCGATGTCGGGAATCCGTTCGGCTGGTTGGACGCGAAAGAGACGGTGTTGGCGCGCCAACTTCGTGGTGAGGAGCGTGCAGGGCGCACATCCATTCAGGTGGGCGTGCAGGCGACTGCTCTCGTGGTCGGGCAGTTCCCCGTCGAGTTCCGCCGAGATGAGCTCGAAGATGTCGTCGCAACCGCGTTGAGTCGTCATGCTTGATGGTCGTCTCCGGACCCCGTCGGGTTCCCGACTTTCCGGTTACCGTGACGGCGTGGATCATCTGACCAGAACCGCGCTCGCCGCGCGCGACGGCGATCGCGTTGCGCTGGAGGGTTTTCTGCGCTTGGTCCAGGCCGACGTCTGGCGACTGTGTCGCTACATGGTCGACGGACAATCCGCCGACGATCTCACTCAGGATGCGCTCGTGAAGGTCGTCGGCTCGATGCACCGGATCACGGCCGAACACAACGTTCGCGGGTG